>Ga0157379_10000833_pt1 | contig 24983 bp, 18 predicted proteins | sample S25metaG_FD_121802 | JGI IMG/M metagenome (GOLD analysis project Ga0157379, IMG submission 121802) | Switchgrass rhizosphere microbial communities from Kellogg Biological Station, Michigan, USA - S2-5 metaG | ecosystem: Host-associated > Plants > Roots > Rhizosphere > Soil | place: USA... | reverse complement strand
GGCCACCGCCGTCACGATGACGAGCAGCACGATGCGGGGCTTCGTGAGCTGGATGTAATCAAGCACGGCGTAGCTCGTGGGCTGAGGTCAGGAGCGCCCCGAAGAGGACGAGCGCGGTCCCGAGATGGGCGGCGCTCACCGGCAAGGGCACGCGCAGGAGCACGTTGCCGATGCCTAGAAGGAGCTGAACGACGACGAGTATACCCGAAAGCCGGAGGGGCCACCGCGCCCGGTCCGGGAGCGGCCCCGAGAGCGACGTGAAGCAGAGGACGAGCACGGTCAGGAACACGATGTAGCCCCCGAGCCGGTGGGCGTAATGGATTCCCACGAGTCCCACCATCGGCGGGAGCCACATCCCCTGGCAGGTCGGAAAGTCAGGGCAGGCCATGGCCGCGCCCGAGGACGAGGTCCAGGCGCCGAGGCCGGCCTGCAGGAACACGAATCCCGCCGCCAGATGGGCGAACCGCGCGAGCCCCCTCGCTCGCCCCACGGACGCCCCCGCGGCCACCTCCCCCGCTTTCAGGCGCATCGTGACCAGGATCGCGAAGAACGTGAAGGCCAGGAGGAGATGCGCGACGACGCGGTCCACGGGCAGCTCCTCGAGAACCACCCTCGCCCCCATGAACACTTGGAGCCCGAGCGTGATCAGGAGCGCGATCGTGAGCCCGGCGAGGCGCGGGCGGTAGACGGGCGAGCGGAAGACCATGATCGCGATGGCGAGCGTCGTGAAGCTGACGAGCATCGCGAGGAAGCGATGCCCATACTCGATCAGCACGTTGGGGTGCGGCTTCGGGATGAGCTTGCCTTCGGCGAGCGGCCAGTCGGGGATCGCGAGCCCCGATCCGCTCAGGCGAACGACGCCTCCCCAGACCACCAGCACCAGCGTGAGGACGACGGCGAAGCTGAGGAGCGCGGGCAGGCGGCCCGGCCGTGAATCCATCCTGTCCGGAAGCCCGGCCGGTCCGCTACCGGATGACCGGCAGCGTGTGGAAATTCTCCGCCGGCGGCGGCGACGAGACCTTCCACTCGAGCGTCTTGTTGAACTCGTCGTGGTCCCAGGGATCCGCCGGAGCGCGCTTCCCGCGCGCGAGGCTATAGAGCATGTTGATCGTGAAGATGAGCATGGCGACGCCGAGGACGGCCGCCCCCACCGAGGCGATCTGGTTCCAGATCGTGAACTGCGGCTGGTAGGTGTAGATGCGGCGCGGCATCCCCAGCATGCCCGCCATGTGCATCGGCATGAACGTGAGGTTCATCCCGATGAAGACGAGCCAGAACTGCACCTTGCCCCAGAACTCGTTGTACATGCGCCCCGACATCTTCGGGAACCAGTAGTAGATCCCCGCGAAGATCGACATGAGCGAGCCGCCGAAGAGCACGTAGTGCAGGTGCGCCACGACGAAGTACGTGTCGTGCACCTGCACGTCGAACGGCACGAGCGCGAGCCACACGCCGGTGATCCCGCCGATCGTGAACAGCGCGATGAAGCCGAGGCCATAGAGCATCGGCGTGCGGAACCGGATCGATCCGCCCCACACCGTCGCGAGCCAGGACCAGATCTTGATACCGGTTGGAACCGCGATGACCATGGACGCGAAGCTGAAGAACCGGCGCAGCCCCGGATCCATTCCGGTCGCGAACATGTGGTGGCCCCAGACCAGGAACCCGATGAAGCCGATGCCGGCGGTGGCGAGCACCATGCCCTTGTAGCCGAAGAGCCTCTTCGACGAGAACGCGGGCAGGATCTGCGACACGAATCCCATGCCCGGCAAGACCATGATGTAGACCGCCGGGTGCGAGTAGAACCAGAAGAGGTGCTGCCACAAGACCGGATCGCCTCCCGCGGACGGGTGGAAGAATCCGGTGCCGAACATTCGATCCGTGAGGAGCATCGTCAGCGCGCCCGCGAGGACCGGGGTCGCGACGAGGATGATCGACTGCGTGATCAGGACGTTCCAGCACAACATCGGCATCTTCATCATCGTCATGCCGGGGGCGCGCAGGTTGAGGATCGTGACCACGAAGTTGATCGCGCCGAGGATCGACGCCATGCCCGCCAGGTGGAGTCCCAGGATCCAGAGATCCACCCCCGGTCCCGGCGAGTACTGGCGATCGGTGAGCGGCGGATAGCCGGTCCAGCCCGCCGCCGCCGCGCCACCCTGGAGCCAGAGCCCCGAGAGCATGAGGAGCCCGGCCGGGATCAGGAGCCAGAACGAGAACGCGTTGACGCGCGGGAAGGCCATGTCGCGCGCGCCGATCTGGATCGGCACGACGTAGTTTCCGATCCCCGCCATGATCGGGATCGTCCAGAAGAAGATCATGAAGGTCCCGTGAAGGGACATGATCTGGTTGTAGACGTCGGGACGGAGCACGTGGAGCCCCGGCGCCGAGAGCTGCGCGCGCATGACGAGGGCAAAGACGCCCGCGATCGCGAAGAAGGAGAAGGCGAGCCAGATGTACATCACGCCGATCTTCTTGTGATCGGTGGTGAGCAGCCAGTCGAGGATGGTGCTCCTCAGGCCGGCCTTGTGCTCGGCGTGCACGCCCGCGTGCGGCCGGGTCAGCGTTCCGGCTTCCATGGTCCTAAGCTCCCTTCTTCTTCTGCTCGATCCAGCGTTCGAACTCTTCGGGCGTGACGACCTGCACGGTGATCAGCATGTCTCCGTGGAGCACGCCGCACAGCTCCGCGCACTGTCCGCGGTAGGTGCCGGGGCGCTCCACCTGGAACCAGGTGTGATTCACGCGCCCCGGGTTGGCGTCCATCTTCACGCCGAACTCGGGCATGAACCAGCTGTGCACGACGTCGATCGAGGTCACGTCCGCGGCGACGATCTTGTTGGCCGGGATCACGAGCGGCTCGTTGGCGAACACGATGCCCTGCCCCGGATACCGGTACTCCCAGAACCACTGGTGCCCGACGATCTCGATGGTGAGGTCGGACTTGGGCACCGTCTCGAGATACTTGAGCGTGCTGAACGCAGGCCCCGCCAGGATCACCATGGCGAGGGCCGGAATCGCGGTCCACACGAGCTCGAGCTTGATGTTCTCGTGGAACGTGGCCGGGGCCACCCCCGGCTTCGCGCGGAACTTGAGCACGGCCACGAGGAGGATGCCCTCGGCCAGCACGAAGAAGAACATCGTGACTCCGACCGCCTTGTACCAGAGGTCTCGGACCTCGTGCGCGACCGGGGTCACCGGATTCACGAGCCAGGCCCACGCCGTGCCCACGCCTCCGAGGAGCGCAAGGAGTCCAATGGCGAGCGCGATCGCGTGGGTGCGGCGGAAACGGGTCATCGTGGTCAGCTCCCGGGGCGGCGCGCGCCCTGCTGGAACGCGCGAAGCTTGAGTGTATACCCGCGGAGGTCCTGGAGCGCCTCCCGCGAGAGATCGCCATTGGCGGGCATGACGTAGCCCGGAATGCCGTTCAGGATGAGCTTCTCGAACGCGCCGGCGTCGCCGGTCCACGCTCCCTGCGCATCGCCCAGGCTGCGGGACGTGACGTACGCGTACGGAGCGGAGCCGATCATCCGGACACGAACGCCCCCTTCGCCCCCACCGCCGTGGCAGGAGACGCAGCGCTCCGCGTAGAGAGACGCCCCCGGCTCGCCCGTGTCGGACGAGGCCGTCATGGAGACGCCCATCTTGGGCTCCGGCTGGGCGAGGAGCGCGATCGCGGCCTCGATCGGCATCGTCGCTTTGGAAGGCTGCGGCGTCGCGGGACCGGCCGTCGCCGTCCCTCCCGGCGCGCTCGTGCCCCCCGTGGGCCCGAGCCAGGCGAGGTCCTCGGGCTTGTCCTCTTGCTCCTTCGGACCGAGCGAGCGGACGTAGTGCGCTAGCGCGAAGCGATCCTCGAGCGGGATGCTCGTGAACGCGGCCATCGCGGTTCCGGGCGACCCCTCGCTGATCGTGCGAACCACCCGAGCCTCACCCCCGCCGTAGCGCCAGTAGCCCGACGTGAAATCGCGCGGCTTGGGATTGAGCGCCGCCGAGGCGGGACCGTTCCCCTGCCCGGTGTTCCCGTGACACGAGGCACAGTTCACGGCGAAGAGCGACTTCCCTTTCGCGATCTGCTCGGGCGAGTCCTTGAGGAGCGCCTGGACGTCCACCTTCGACGCGGGGGCGGCCGACGTCCCGCCTCCCTCGCCCTCGCCGCCGTGGCCCCCCTTCGCCGAGTGCATCCCGGCGACGTAGGCGAGGCTCGCGATGACGAGGATGAAGATCCCGGTGACGACGAACTGCATCCTCGCGAGAGTCTTGGAGAGCGACTCCTCGTGGTCGTGTCCGTGCGGGGTGTGCGAGCCGTGCGGGTCGTGGGTCATCCGTGGAACCTCACGCTGGCCTCGAACATCGGATCACGCCGCGGCGCGACCGGATACTTGGCGAAGAAGCGCAGGAGACAGAAGCCGAAGAGCCCCAGGAACCCGAGCGTGATCCCGATCTCGGTCCATCCGAGGACGACCGCCTGACGGGAGAACGCCGGGAGGATGAGCCAGTAGAGATCGAGCCAGTGCCCGATCAGGATGACGCCCGCGTTGACGAGGAGCCACACCTCGCTCTCCTTCGCCCGCTGATGCATGAGGGCGAAGAACGGGAACCCGAACCGGAGCACCATGAGCGCGATTCCGACGCTGCCCCAGCTCGTGTAGGTCCGCGGGATCATGTAGTCGATCTCCTCGGGGAGATTCGCGTACCAGATGAGCATGAACTGGGAGAAGGCGATGTACATCCAGAACACCGAGAAGGCGAACATGTACTTGCCGAGGTCCCAGTAGTGGTAGCGGCTGACGACCCCCTGGAGCGCGCCCTGGCGCCGGAGCAGCACGACCACGATGGTCAGCGCCGCGAGTCCGGCCTGCCACAGTCCGGCGAAGCAGTAGACGCCGAAGATCGTGCTGTACCAGGTGGGCTCGAGCGACATGAGGAAGTCGAACGAGGCGAGCGTCAGCGTGAGGGCGAAGACCACGATGAAGATCGACGAGGCCCGGATGCTGGCCTTGGTCAGCTTGGGATCGCCCGTCTCGTCCTGGCGCGTCGAGTTCCGGACGAAGTACCAGGCGAACACGCACCAGATCACGAGGAAGATCGCGCTCCGCACCGCGAAGAGAGGCTTCGAGAGATAGCCGCCCTTCGTGATGTCGATGGCGTGCCCCGCCTCGCCGGCCGCGTTCGAGGACCAGACGTAGAGGTTGGGGATGCCGAGCCACAGCACGAGCAGGAGCACGAGGGAGACCGGAAGGTACGACGTGAAGGCCTCGGCGACCCGGCGCACGACCACGCTCCAGGTGGCGCCCGTCGCGTAGTGAATCGCGGTGAAGAAGGTGCCGGCGAGCCCGAGGCCCATGAAGTACCAGAAGCCGAGCAGGTAGCCCGCGTACGCGCGCGTGGGGTCGGCGGACTTCTCGACGAGGAAGCTGATCACGCCGAGCGCCATCAGGACGAAGAACATGGCCCGAACCCCGCTCGGGATGCGGATGGGGCCGACGCGCTCGCGAAGGGCTTCGAGGTTGGGAGCGGGAGCGTGGCTCATCGCGAGGCTCCCTTCATGGCGGCCTTCCCCGCCACGCCGCCGGCCGCCTTCGACGTGTCCGCCGGAGCCGACGACGTCTTCGTCGAATCCACCGGCAGGTGCGACCGCTCGAGCGCCCGCACGTAGTGGATCACCGCCCAGCGGTCTTCCGGAAGGATCTGCGTCGCGTAGCTGGGCATCAGATTTTGACCCCTCGTGATCACGTGGAAGATCCGGCCGTCCGGCCAGTTCCGCACCTTCAGCGAATGGAGGCTTGGCGGCATCGGGTAGATCGGCACGATGTAGCCCTGGCCGTCGCCCTCGGGTCCGTGGCAGACGACGCAGGTGTTCATGAAGACCTTGTGTCCGCGCTCGAGCACGGCCTGCGTGCGCGGGAGCGGATTCACGAGCTCCGCCGCGGCCTGGAGGCTGTCTCCCGCCGCGTAGCGGTACGGCGTGTATCCCACCGGCACCGTGCCCGGCACGGGATTGCGCATCACGGGGTCGCCCGGATGCATCGGGTCTTCCGCCTGCGCCGCGACGCGCGGCCCATACGCCATGTTGGGCATGTACTCCATCGCGGTCGACTGCTTCCGCCGCTCGCATCCCGTGGACGCGACCGCCAGAAGGAGAAGGGCCGACAGCGCGAGCGCGCGACGATCAGACACGGACCACCCGTATGTCCTCTGCGTGCGTTCCGCGGAGCAGCTGAATGACGCGCTGCTCGTTCCACTCCGGTCCGATCTCCGGAACCCAGAGCCCGAACCGATCGTTCGTGAGATCCCGGTCGAGGATGGGCTTCGCGAGATTCGGAAGGCCGCACGCGAGCAGGAGCGCCGCGAGCGTCATCGTCCCGCCGATCAGAACCCCGCCCTCGAACGTGATCGGGATGAACGCCGGCAGCGAGATCATCGGCTTCCCGCCCACGTTGATGGGCCAGTCGAACGCCGACGTCCAGATCTCGAACGTGAGGGCGAGACACGCGCCGGTGAGACCCATGACGAGCGTGACCCACGGCACCCACGATTTCCTGACCCCGAGCGCCTCGCTCAACCCGTGCACGGCATAGGGCGTGTACGCGTCCAGGTCCGCGAACCCATGCTCCCGCGCGAGGGCCGCCGCGTGAAGGAGCTTGTCCGGATCGTCGTACAGGGCGAGCACGCCCCGGGTCGGCGCCGGCTTCCGCGCGAACGGATTAAGCATGGACCGTCTCCTCCGCCATCGGCTCCTTCGACTTGCCCTCGGCGGTCTTCTTCGCGCTCCAGAGCACGCTCTTGACCTCGGCCATCGAGATGGTCGGGAAGAAGCGGCAGAAGAGCAGGAACCACATGAAGAAGAAGCCGAAGGAGCCCACGATGACCGAGTAGTCGAAGATCGTGGGCTTGTAGTAGGACCAGGCCGACGGGAGGAAGTCGCGGTGGAGCGAGGTCACGATGATCGTGAACCGCTCGAACCACATGCCCACGTTGACCAGGAGCGATATGACGAACATGACCGGCAGGCTCCGCCGGAAGCGCTTGAACCAGAAGACCTGCGGCGAGATCACGTTGCAGGTCACCATGATCCAGTAGGACCAGGCGAACGGCCCGCCCGCGCGGTTCAGGAAGGTGAATCGCTCGAACGGATTCCCGCTGTACATGGCCACGAAGAACTCGGTGGCGTACGCGTAGCCCACCATCATGCCCGTGACCAGGATGATCTTGTTCATGTTCTCCAGGTGATGGATCGTGACGTACTCCTCCATCTTGAAGACCTTCCGGAGGATCACGAGCAGCGTCACCACCATGGCGAACCCGGAGAAGATGGCCCCCGCGACGAAGTAGGGCGGGAAGATCGTCGTGTGCCATCCCGGGAGAATCGAGGTCGCGAAGTCGAAGGACACGATGCTGTGCACCGAGAGCACGAGCGGCGTCGAGAGGCCGGCGAGCATCATGTAGGCGCGCTCATAGTGTTGCCAGTGCCGCTCCGAGCCCCGCCAGCCCAGCGAGAGGGCACCGTAGATCCCGCGCCGCCAGCCGGTCGAGCGGTCCCGGATCGACGCGAAGTCGGGAATGAGACCCGTGTACCAGAAGCAGAGCGAGATCGTGAGGTAGGTCGAGACCGCGAACACGTCCCACACGAGCGGCGAGCGGAAGTTGACCCACAGGAACCGCACGTTCGGATACGGGATGAGCCAGTACGCGAACCAGGTGCGGCCGAGGTGGATGAGCGGGAACAGTCCCGCCGTCATGACCGCGAAGATCGTCATGGCTTCGGCGGAGCGGTTGATGGCCGTGCGCCACCTCTGCCGGAAGAGGTGGAGAATCGCCGAGATCAGCGTGCCCGCATGTCCGATACCGATCCAGAACACGAAGCTCGTGATGTCGACGGCCCAGCCGACCGGATGGTTCAGCCCCCAGATCCCGATCCCCTTCACCATCTGGTAGGCGATCTCGGCGAAGAACTGGAGGGTGAGAAGGACGCTGAGGCCGAAGAAGACCTTCCAGAGCATCCCCGGCTTCTTCTCCATCGGAGCGGAGACGTCGGCCGTGACGTCGGCGAAGGTTTTCTTGGGATCGATGAGAGGCGGCTCGGCGAGGCCCTGGGCGACGAGGTCGGTCACGCGCTGCCACCCCCCTCGCGATTCCGGATCTTGGTCTGGTACGTGATGCGCGGCCTCGTGTTGAGCTCCGCCAGCACGTGGTAGCCGCGTCCGTTCTTCGCGAACTGCGCGATCCGGCTCTTCGGATCGTTCAGGTCGCCGAAGACGATCGCGTCGGTCGGGCAGGTCTGCTGGCACGCGGTCACGATGTCGCCGTCCTGGACCCGCGTCCCCATCGCCTTCGCGTGCTCCTTGCCGTCCCGGATCCGCTGGACGCAGAACGTGCACTTCTCCATGACGCCCCGGCTCCGGACCGTCACGTCCGGGTTGAGCGCGAGCCGCAGCGACTTCTCCTTGATGTTGCTGTACTCGAACCAGTTGAAGCGGCGCACCTTGTACGGGCAGTTGTTCGAGCAGTACCGGGTGCCCACGCAGCGGTTGTAGACCTGGATGTTGAGCCCTTCGCTGGAGTGCACCGTCGCGAGCACCGGGCAGACCGTCTCGCAGGGCGCGTTCTCGCACTGCTGGCAGAGCATGGGCTGGTAGGCGAAATCGGGATCGTCGGCGTTCCCCGAGTAGTACCGGTCGATGCGGATCCAGTGCATCTCGCGCCCGCGGAGCACGATCGACTTCCCCACCACCGGAACGTTGTTCTCGACCATGCAGGCGACCATGCACGCGGAGCAGCCGATGCAGGTGGTTAGGTCGACCGCCATGCCCCACTTGTAGCCGTTGTATTCGTGCGGCGTCCACATCGAGGGGAGGTGGGTCGGCTCCTCGATGCCGGCGCGCGGATCGCGCTGGTACTCGGCGTAGGTGGCGTCGTAGACGATCGGCCGGTGGTCCGTCGTGTGGTGCATCTGCACCACGGCGAGCGGCGCCACGCGTCCCGTCTTCGTAAGGCGCACCGGGATGCCGCTCATGCCGATCCGGCCGGCGGTCGCTTCGGCGAGCCGGTACGCGTTCTGGCCGACCCCGTTCCCCACGCGTCCCGCGGCCGTGCGTCCATAGCCGATCGCGATGCCGACGACGTCGGGATGGAGTCCGGGCGCGACGTGCACCGGGAGGTCGAACTTGGCGTGTCCCACGTCGACCGTGACGACGTCCGCCTTCATCTCGTATTCCCAGACGCCGAGCGCTTTCGCACGCGACGGCGCGATGGCCACGTAGTTGTCCCACGTGCACTTCGACATGGGATCCGGCAATTCCTGCAACCATGCGTTGTTCGCGAAGCGCCCGTCGTAGACCGTGACGGGCGTGTAGAGCGCGAGCTGAAGCCCCTCGGTGTCGCCGCCCGTCTTGAGCGGCGGCAGGGACGTCATCGCCTCGCCGCGGAAGGAGCGCGCGCTTCCGTTGCTGTCGGCCCCTTGCGCGACCTGGACACCCTCGCGGAGGACGCCTTCCCACCAGAGATCGAAGCCCGCGGCCGCGTTCGCCGACGGGTAGACGTCGTTCCGCCACCGGTCGCGCAGATACGCGTGCCAGCTCCCCGACGTTCCCGCCGGAGCGCCTCCACTCCAGACGATGAGCGAGTCCTGGATCTGACGGACATCGTAGAGCGGCGCGATGGCCGGCTGTCCGAGCGAGCGCACGCCGGCGCGCGGCTCGTAGTCGTTCCACGACTCGAGATAGTGGGCGTCCGGCGCGATGACGTCCGCGAGCGCGGCCGTCTCGTCGACGCGGTCGGCGAAGCTCAGCGTGAACGGAACCCGCGCGAGCGCCTCTGCGAATCCCAACGCGGGGGGCAGCGTGTACGCGGGGTTCACGCCGTAGACGAGGAGCGCGCCGATCTCTCCGGCGCGCATCCGCTCGACCAGCTGGAGCACCGCTTCCTCGGAGCCGGCGGCCTGGCGCGACGGATGCGATCCGTCCACCGTCACGCCCTCGTTTCCGAGAATGCTGTTGAGGAGCCCGGCCGCCACCTGGAGCGGCACCGCCTGCTCCGCGGGCGCCGCCTGCGACCCGGCCATGACGAGGCTCTTGCCCCGCGCGGCCCAGAGCTCGTCCGCGAGCCGCGCGATGGTCCCGAACGGGAGCCCCGCGCGCCGCTCCACCGTCGCCGCCTCGAACGTGCCGACCACCGCGGTAGCGCCACCCGGCGCCGCGGCGCCGCGCGGCTTCGCCACGAGGAGCTCGTGCGCGATGGCCATCGCCACCGGATAGAGGTGATCCGGACGGACGCGAAGCCGCTCGTCGGCGTTGGTCCCGGTGAGCGAGGAGATGGGCTCGATCGCGATCACGCGCATCATCGGGCCCATCTCGGGACGCCGCCGTCCGTAGAAGTCGCGCGCGTACTCGACCGGCGAGATCATCGTCCCGAGCGGATCCGCTCCGAGCGTGACGAGGAGATCGGCCTTGTCGAGGCGGTAGCGCGGCACGGCGCGCGCTCCGTACATGAGCTCCTGCGCCTTCAAGAGCGCGTCCTGCGACACCGGGTCGTACACGACGTGCTCGGAGTTGGGATAGGACGCGAGGAATTGCTTCACGAGCGCCATCGTCGTCGGGCTCGTCACCGTGCCGGAGAGGAGCACGACCTTGCCGCGGCCGCGAGCCTCGCCGAGCGCCTGCGTCACCTTCTGATCGACCGCCTGCCAGGTCGCGGGCTTGTTGGAGCCCTTGCCGCGCCCATAGAGGAGCGGCCCCTGGAGCCGGTCGGGATCGTAGAGATTGAGGAGTGAGGCCTGGCCGCGAGGGCAGAGGGCCCCCTTGTTGAGCGGGTGGGCCTTGTTCCCCTCGAGCTTGATCGGGCGCCCCTCGCGCGTCTTCACGAGCACGCCGCACCCCGCGGGGCAATCGCCGCAGGTGGATGCGTAGTAGACGGGCACGCCGGGAACCAGCTCCTCGGGCGCGTGCACGTACGGGAGGATCTTCTCGACCGGCTTCCGCGCGCATCCGGCCGCGGCGAACGCCGCGCCGGCGCCGAGGAGCTTCAGGAATTCGCGGCGCGAGGGCGGATCGGCCGCATCGAGCGCGACCGCGTCCGACGGCTGCGCGAACTCCTGCATCGCGTTCTCGGGCAGCGCCGCGGCCTCGAGATCCACGGGCCTCGCCCAGTACTTGGGAGGCTTCGGTCCGCCGTCTACATGTGACATGTATTGCACTCCTGCGAAGCCTTGTTCTGACGGTGGCAGCTGATGCACCAGCCCATCTTCAAGTTCTCCGCTTGACGGATGACATCCTCGGTCTGGATCTGTCCATGGCAGGTCTGGCAGGCGATGCCGCGCGCCACGTGCCACCGATGGCTGAAGTAAACGTAGTCGGGGAGGCGATGCACCCGCACCCAGGGAATGGCCTTTCCCTCGTTATAGAGCTTGGTGACCTGCTGGATCGCGGGCTTGTCGGTGCGCACCACGAGGTGGCAGTTCATGCAGACGTTGGTCGATGGGATGGTCGCGTGGCGCGAGCGCTCCGCGTTGGAGTGGCAGTAGAGGCACGGAATCTTCCGCGTCCCCGCATGGAGCTTGTGGCTGAACGGGATCGGCTGCGTGGGGGCATAACCCACGTTGCTGAACGTGTCGAGAAACGCCCATCCGCCGAGCGCGAGCGTGACGACGATCAAGAGGAGGGTTATGAGCCCTCGATTCGACGGTTTCGACACCGCTTCGAGCTAGATCCTTCTCCGAGGGGGGTTCGAATCTGCCGTCCTAGCAGAAAACTTTGTGAATCTAATCACCAACTCCGAAACCGTCAAGCGGCAACGTAACCGCAATAGACACCAACGGCAATACTGGCGACGCCGGCCAGGGTCCGGGCCGTCCGGCCTAGCTTCGGGGCGCCCGTCCACGCGAACGGAAGGGCCAGGAGGCCGCTCAGGAGCGTCATCCCGCCGACCGACCCCACCCCGAAGATCGCGATCGTCACGAGCGCAACCCAGGGCGAGCGGATCGAAGCCAGCACGAAGATCGTGAGCGCGCCGCTCCCCGCGAGACCGTGCATGAGTCCGACGAGGACCGGCCTCCGGGCGCCCGGACTCGCGGGCGGATCGGCGCGCCGGCGAACCAAGGTCAGCACTCCGAGCACGATCAGCATGGCGGCCACGGCCAGCTCGAACCATCGAGACCAGGACGCGGGAAGCGGCGCGCCGATCAGGATCACGGCGAGGCCCACCCCCAGGAGCGATGCGGTATGCCCCAGTCCCCAAAGACCTCCCTGGAGGGCGGCGCGAGAGAGGCTCCGCTCACGGCTCACGATGGTGCCCATGGCCGCCAGGTGGTCCGGGTCGAGCGCATGCCTGAGCCCGAGAACGAAGCCGAGGAGGAGCGGTAGCTGGGAGCCGGACAGGTCGGGCATCGCGGCACTATAGGAAAGCAGGAGGCGAAAATCTATACTCCCGAAGTGACTGTGACGCCCGCTCCGATCTCGAACGCCCGTCTCGCGCCGGGCCCGCTCGGGCTCGACCTCGGCACCGATCCCGACCTCTGGATCCGGTCCCTGGACGGCCTTCCGCGCCCCTGGTTCGTCTACGAATCTCCACGCGGTGGCTGCGTGGTGGGATCGGGCGAAGCCGCCCGCTTCACCTCGCGCGGACCCGACCGCTTCCGCGAGACCGCGCGATGGCTTGACGCCTCGGCCAGCGCGGTCCGGCGCGACGGAGCGCGAACGAGCCCGGTGGCCGTCGGCGCGTTCGGCTTCGGCGATCAAGGCGACGCTGCCGTCGCGTGGATTCCCTCCTCGCTCCTCGTGCGCGAGGGCGAGGGTGGAGCTCGCGTCGAGTCGTGGCAGGGATCGGTCGAGAGGCACGCTTCCTCGACGGACGGCGCCGCGTGGGCCGATGGCGACCGCGACGCCTGGATCGAAGCGGTGGACGCGGCGCTCCGGCGCATCGAAGCGGGCGCGCTCGAGAAGGTCGTGCTCGCGCGAGCGCGCGTCCTGACCGGCAGCGTGCCCTTCGACCCGCTCGCATCCTTCCTCGCGCTTCGCGAGCGCTACCCCGAGTGCCACCGATTCCTCATCGGCATGGACGACGGGACGGCGTTCCTCGGCGCGAGCCCCGAGCGGCTCGTGTCCCTGCGGGGCCGAGCCATCGACGCGGACGCGGTCGCGGGAACGACCCGTGTGGACGATGGCGACGAGGATCGTGCAGCACGGCGTCTGCTCGACAGCGCCAAGGAACGGAACGAGCACGCCATCGTGGCGCGCGAGATCGAGGCGGCGCTCCGCCTGAGCGGCGCGAGCGCGGACGCGGAGCCCGAACCGTCCACGCTCCGTCTCCGCCACGTGCTCCATCTGCGCTCGCGGATCCGGGGCGTCGCACCGCAGGGCCTGGGCGTGCTCGATCTGGTGCGCGCCATCCATCCTTCGCCCGCCGTTCTCGGAACGCCGCGCGACGCTGCGCTCGAGATGATCCACGAGTGGGAGCCGCGCGATCGCGGCTGGTACGCGGGCCCCATCGGCTGGATGGGCGCGGATGGCGACGGAGAGTTCACGCTCGGACTTCGCTCGGCGCTCCTCGATGGTCCGCGCGCGCTGCTTCACGCCGGCGCCGGCATCGTCGGGGGTTCGGATCCGGAACGGGAGTGGGAGGAGTGCGACGCGAAGATGCGCTTCGTCGCGGAGGCGCTGCGTGGCTGAGGCGCGGTCGATGGAGGCGGCGGCGAGCGGCACGGCGCTCCTCAACCTCGAATGGGCGGAGCGGCTCATTGGGTCGCTCGCACACGCGGGCGTGCGCGACGCCATCGTCTGCGCGGGCTCCCGCTCCGCGCCCCTCGCGCTCGCCGTGGACCGCTCGGAGCTCCGCGCGCACGTCGCCCTGGACGAGCGCGCCGGCGCCTACTTCGCGCTGGGCCTCGCCAAGACGTCAGGGCGTCCCGTGGTCGTCGTCACCACCTCCGGCACCGCCGCCGCGAACCTCCATCCCGCCGTCGTCGAGGCGCACCACGCGCGCGTCCCCTTGATCCTCCTCACGGCGGACCGCCCGCCCGAGCTGCGGGACTGCGGGGCGGCGCAGACGATCGATCAGATTCGCCTCTTCGGTCCGGCCGTGCGCTGGTTCCACGAAGTCGGCGTGCCTGATGCCGACCCGGCGCTCGCGCCGTACGTGGCGGGGATCGCGCGTCGCGCGGTCCTCGCCGCGTTGGGTCCGCCCGCGGGACCGGTGCATCTCAATCTCGCGTTTCGCGAGCCCCTGGTGTCGGCGCCCGATGCGCTTCCGCCGCGCCAGGCCAACGCGGCGCCCGTGAACGACGACTCGGCGTGGCCCGAGCCGGTCGCTCCTTCGCCCCGCGCGATCCAGCGTGTGGCGCGGCTCCTCCGCACGAAGCGCCGCGGCCTCATTCTCTGCGGCCCCGAGGCGACGCCTGGCCTCGCCGACTCCGTCGCCAGGCTCGCGGCGGTGACGGGCTATCCGGTTCTCGCCGATCCGGCATCACAGGTGCGCTACGGCTCGCACGACCCCACGCGCGTGCTGGGCGCCTACGACGGCTTTCTCCGCTCCTCCTCGTTCGCGGGACGCCACGCACCCGAGGTGATGCTCCAGTTCGGCGCGCCGCTCACGTCGAAGGCCTTCCATCTGTACGCCGCCCGTCACCCGGATGCGCTTCGCGTGATCGTGGACGACGGCGGCGCGCCCAGGGATCCCGCGCATCGTGCCACCGAGATCATCCCGTCCGGCGCCGCCGCGACGGCGGACGCGCTCGCGGAGGCCCTCGCGCGGGGCTCCGATCCCCTTCCCTCCTGGACCGAGCCCTTCCTCCAAGCGGAAGCGGCGGCGCGCGACGCGGTCGCGCGCCATCTCGCGCACACCGCGGGCCTTTCCGAGGGAAGCGCCGTCGCGTCGCTCGCCGAGGCAGCACCCTCGGAGATGGTTCTCTACATGGGAAACAGCATGCCGATCCGGGATCTCGATCTCTTCGTCCCCGCATCGTCCAAGCGACTCCGCGTGCTCGCGAATCGCGGAGCCAACGGCATCGACGGCGTCCTGTCGAGCGCGCTCGGCGCGAGCGCCGCGGGGCCGGCGCCCGTCCTCGCGGTGGTCGGCGACCTCTCCTTCCATCACGACCTGAACGGCCTCGTCGCCGCTCGCGAGAGGGGCATCGCCGCCACGATCGTGGTCGTGAACAACGATGGCGGCGGGATCTTCTCGTTCCTTCCGATCTCGCGCCACGGCGAAGCGTTCGAGCGGCTCGTCGCGACGCCGCACGGCCTCACGTTCGAGCACGCCGCCGCGCTCTATGGCATTCCGTACGAAGCGCCCACGTCCCCGGACGAGCTCGCGTCGTCCGCGCGCGTCTCGCTCGAGCGGCGCGAGACGCGCATCCTCGAGATCGCGTCGGATCGCGCGCGGAATCGCGCCGACCATGAAGCGCTCTGGAGGGCCGTGATCGCCGCCGTCGACGGAGGGGCGTCGTGAGGGGCTGCGTCGAGCGTCATCGCATCCAGGCGGATCGCGTGAGCTACGCCGTGCGCACGTATGGCAGCGGGGCCGCGCAGGACACCCTGGTTCTCCTGCACGGCTTCTCCGGATCCGCCAACGACTGGCGCGACATCGCGGAAGCCGTCGCCGCATCCGGGTACCGCTCCATCGCGGTGGATCTGCCGGGACATGGAGGCACGGACGCCCCGTCCGATCCTCTGTGCTACAGCCCGGAGACCACGGTCCGCGGGATCGCGGCCATCTTGCAGTCGCTCGGCGTCGGGGCGGCTCACTGGGTCGGCTATTCGATGGGCGCCCGGCTGGCGCTCCGCGCCGCGTTCGACACGCCATCGCGCGTGCTCTCGTTGACGCTCGAGAGCGCCTCGACCGGCATCCCCGACCCGGTCGCGCGCGAGGCGCGGCGCCGGAAGGACGAGGACCTCGCGAGCGAGATCGAGAAGCGCGGCATCGCGTGGTTCGTCCCGCACTGGGAGAGCCAGCCGATCTTCGCCTCGCAAGCCTTCCTGTCCCCGAGTCGCCGCGAAACGCAGCGCACCCGGCGGCTCCTCCAGCGACCCGAGGGATTGGCGCGCTCGCTTCGCGGGCTCGGCCAGGGAGCTGAGCTCGACCTCACCGACCGCCTCGGCTCGATGGGGCAGCCCGCGCTGCTCGTGGTCGGCGCGCTCGACCCCACGTACGTCGCGAACGCGAATCGGATCTCCACCCTGCTCCCGAACGCTTCCGTGCGGATCGTTTCGGGGGCGGGCCACAACGTTCATCTGGAGCGACCCGAGGAGTTCGCGCGGGCTCTGCTCGATCATCTGGCGTCCGCACGGCGGGCACACCCAGCCGGCGCGCTCTCATCCCCGAGGAGCCACTCATGACCATGACGGCGGCCATCGCCTGGACATCCGCGAAGACCTATGACGACATCCTCTACGAGAAGGCGGATGGGATCGCCAAGATCACCATCAATCGCCCCGATGTCCGGAACGCATTCCGGCCGAAGACCGTCAACGAGATGATCGACGCGATGGACGAGGCCCGGGAGGACCCCGAGGTCGGCGTGGTGATCCTGACCGGCGCCGGGACCGAGGCGTTCTGCTCCGGCGGAGACCAGCGCGTGCGCGGGAACGCCGGGTACGTCGGCGAGGACAAGGTGCCCCGGCTCAATGTGCTCGATCTGCAGAAGCGCATTCGCGCGCTTCCCAAGCCGGTCATCGCGATGGTCGCGGGGTACGCGATCGGCGGCGGCCATGTGCTCCACGTCGTCTGCGATCTCACGATCGCGGCGGACAACGCGCGCTTCGGCCAGACGGGCCCCAAGGTCGGCTCGTTCGACGGCGGATTCGGCTCGTCCTACCTCGCGCGCATCGTGGGCCAGAAGAAGGCGCGCGAGATCTGGTTCCTCTGCCGCCAGTACGACGCGCAGCAGGCGCTCGACATGGGGCTCGTCAACACGGTCGTGCCGCTCGATCGGCTCGAGGAGGAGACGGTCTCCTGGTGCCGCGAGATCTTGAAGATGAGCCCGCTCGCCCTTCGCTGCCTCAAGGCCGCTCTCAACGCCGACTGCGACGGCCAGGCGGGCCTCCAAGAGCTGGCCGGAAACGCGACGCTTCTCTTCTATATGACCGAGGAAGCACAGGAAGGACGGAACGCCTACGTGGAGCATCGGAAGCCTGACTTCGGCAAGTTCCGCCGCCTCCCCTGATCTCGTGACCGAATCGCAAGAGCTTCTCGCCGAGCCCGACGCGGGCGCGCTGCCGGCCGGCCATCCGGGCCGTATCGCGGCGTGGATCCACGCGTGCCGCATCCCCACGCTCTCGGCCGCGGTGGTCCCGGTGCTCGTCGGCACCGTGCTCGCGTACCGCCACGGCAACTTCTCGCTGATGACCGCCATCGCGACCTTCGTGGGCGCGGTCGCGATCCAGATCGGCACGAACCTCGCAAACGATCTCTACGACTTCAAGAAGGGGGCGGACTCACCCGCGCGCCTCGGCCCGCCGCGCGTCCTCGCACGCGGTTGGCTCTCGGTGGACGACGTGCGCGCCGGAATGGTCGCCGCGTTCGGGCTCGCAACCGCGGCCGGCGCCTATCTCATCGCCGTCGCCGGCTGGCCGATCCTCGCGATCGGGGTCGCATCCATCGCCGCGGGCATCCTCTACACGGCCGGCCCCTTCGCGCTCGCATACGTCGGGCTGGGCGATGTGTTCGTCTTCCTCTTCTTCGGCCTCGTCGCCGTGCTCGGAACGTACTACGCGCAGGTCGGCGGCCTCGATCCCGAGGTGTGGGTCGCGGCCATCCCTGTCGGGACGCTCGCGACGGCGATCCTCGTGGTGAACAACCTGCGCGACATCGACACCGACCGGGCCGCCGGCAAGCTCACGCTCGCCGCGCGAGTCGGCCGCCGCGCCACGCGTCTCGAGTTCGCCACGCTCCTCGTGGCCGCGTTCGCCGTGCCGATCGCGCTCTGGGCGCAGGGCCTCTCCTCGGCCTGGGTGCTCCTCCCGCTCGCGACCACGACGCTCGCAGCGCGCAACCTGCAGGCCGTGTTCGAGCGGACCGGCCCGGAGCTCAACCAGACGCTCGTCGACACGGCCCAGCTCCATCTCCTCTTCGGGCTCCTCTTCGCTGCGGGACTCGCGCTCGGATGAGGATCGCCCGGTTCTCCCTCACGCCGTACGAGTGCCCCATGGATCCGCCGTGGCCCGCGGGCCAAGCGCGGAGCGGCGTCATCCTCGCGCTGGTGCAGGAAGACGGATCTCGTGGTTTCGGTGAGAGCGCTCCGCTTCCCGGCTTCGAGCTCGAGACCCTGGCCTCGAGCATCGCGGCCCTCCGGCTCTCCTCGAAGTACCTCATCGGCATGCCCCGAGAGCGATACGGTGACGCCGTGGCGGATCTCCATCGCCTGGCCCCGGTCGTGGCGTCGCCGTGCGCGCGCCATGCCATCGATCTCGCGCTCCACGATCTCATGGCTCAACACGAGGGTGAGCCGATCGCCCGCTTGCTGGGGGATCACCAGGCCGTGGACGAGGTTCCGGTCAACGCGGCCCTGCCCCGGTTGCCGCGCGGGGAGCTCGCCGCGGCGGCACTGGCCGCGGTCGCCGATGGCTATCGCACGCTGAAGCTCAAGGTCGGCGGGATTCCCATCCACGAGGACGTCGCGCGGGTGCGCGCCGTTCGGGACGCGGTTGGCCCGGACGTCCGACTCCGCATCGACGCGAACCGCGCGTGGAGCGAGACCGACGCGATCCAAGTGCTGCGCTCGCTCGAGGACGTCGACTTGGAGTACTGCGAGGAGCCCGTCGCCGATCCTGAGATCATGGCTCGCGTGAAGAAAGCGGTCCCCGTCCCGATCGCCGCGGACGAGAGCGTCGTCGACCTGCCTTCGGCGCGGCGCATGGTGGAGTCGGGCGGCGCGGACGTGCTCGTGCTCAAGCCCATGGCTCTGGGCGGCCTCCATCCCGCGCGTGGCATCGCCGCGATGGCGCGCGACAGCGGGGCCGAGGTCGTCGTGACGGGAATGCTCGAGACACCCGTGGGACGGCGGGGCGCGCTTCACCTGGCCGCGTCCCTGGGAACGAGCTCGTACGCCCACGGCCTTGGCGCGGGTTGCACGCCGTGGCCTGCCGCCGTCATGGAGCCCCCCGCGCCGCTCTCGCGCCCCCATGGAGGACGAATGCTCGTGATCGGACGTGATGATGGGCTGCCGATCCAGATGCGCGATTGGTGCGATGGAAACGCCGACTACCAGGACCACTTGGTCCGGGAGGAAGTGTGAGATTCACGTCTGATCCCGTGCAGTTCTGGGCGCGCGTCGCGCCCGATCGCCCCGCGCTCCGGCGTGGAGAGACCTCCTGGACCTACCGCCGGCTGAACGAGGCGGTCCAGGAGTCAGCCGACGCACTGATCGCGCAGGGGCTCGGCGCGGGCGAGCACGTCTCGCTCGAGTTCTCCCCAGCGCACGCCTTCAGCTTCGTGATCGCATTCCACGCGTTGCAGCGGATCGGGCTCCTGCCCGTTCCCATCGCCTCGTCCATGCCGGCCGAGGAGCGCCAGGCGCTCAGGAAGCGCGCGTTCGTGGATCTCGCGCTCACGAGCGAGTCCTCGGACACGGAGCGGGGCGTGGAGGAAGGGCCCGTCCTCGGGGTGAGCGTGCCGCCGACGACCGACGTGGGACCGCGCCTCCTTCGCCGCCTCGATATGCCGGCGGCGCTCTGCTTCACCTCGGGAACGTCGGGCGAGGCGCGCGGCTGCGTGCTCACCCACGGGAACTTCTTCTGGAGCGCGCTCGCATCCGCACGGAATCTCGGCGTGCGCGCCGGCGATCTCTGGCTCTCCTGCCTGCCGCTCCACCACGTGGGCGGCCTCTCCATCCTCACACGGAGCGCGTACTACGGAACGGAAGTGCTCCTCCACGACCGGTTCGATCCAGAGCGCGTGCTGGACGCGATCGACCGGCAAGGCGTCACGCTCATCTCCCTCGTGCCGCCCCTGCTCGAACGGCTCCTTCGCGCGCGCAAAGGGCGCATCTTCCCGACGACGCTTCGCGCGGCGCTGATCGGCGGCGGCCCGTGTCCTCCGGAGCTCCTCATGGAAGCGGCGGAGCTTCGCTTGAAGGCACTCCCCACGTACGGACTCACCGAGGCGGCGTCCCAGGTGACCACGCTCTCGCCGCGCGATTGGCCGGCCGGACTCGACACGTCGGGGCGCCCGCTTCCATTCATCAAGGTGGAGATCCGGGAGGAGAATGGACTCAAGGCGCCGCGCGGCGCGGAAGGCGAGATCGTGGTCAGCGGGCCCACCGTGATGGCCGCCTACTTCGAGGAGCGCGAGAAAGACGCCGAAGCGTGGGACGGTCGGTGGCTCAAGACGGGCGACATTGGAATGTGGGACGCCGCCGGACGCCTCGTCGTGCTCGATCGGAGATCCGATCGCATGGTGGTCGGGGGCGAGAACGTGTCCCCCGCCGAGGTCGAGCGCGCCTTGCGGTCGCATCCCGCGGTGCTCGAGATCGCGGTGGCCGGGATTCCCGGAGGGGCCTGGGGGCACGACGTCGCGGCGGCGGTGGTGCTCCATCCCGGCGCGTCCTTGACCTTGAACGAGCTCCGCGACCACGCGATGGAGGCGCTCGCAACCTTCAAGCTGCCACGCCAGTTGCGAATCGTCCGCGAGCTTCCGCGGAGTGCATCGGGGAAGCTCCTTCGAGATGCATTCCGGAATCTCTTCCGGGACGAGGTGCCTAGCAGCGCCCCCTGAACCGCGGCCCACGGATGGGTCGAGGGCGTCCCGCCCCTGGGCAGCAACCCTCACGGAAATCGCGGCTTGCGCCGCCCCCCCGGCCGCCAGGGCGGCTATCTCCCAAGTCCAACCGGCATAAAGGAATACCTCTGACCTGCCGATCCCTCCAACGACACCTCGTCCGGGTGTTCGTCCGGAGGATTCGTGATCCGTCGCACTCTCGTCATTGTCACCTTCCTATCCATGGCGTTGCCCTCTCTCACGAGAGCCGGCACGTTCACGGTTACCGTCCAATCCAGATCCACGAACGCGACCGACTCCTACCTCAGTCAGGAAAACGTCACCGAGAACAACGGAAGCAAACCCGAGCTCCGCATCAAGGGGACCGCGGGGACGAAGAACCGCCACGTCGTCTTCGACGCGACGCTTCCCACGCTGACCGGCAAGACGGTCCTCCAGGCGTGGTTCCGCATGACGCAGAGCGGTGCGAACAGTCCGGTTCCGATCGACGCGCGCATCTATCCGCTGGCCGAATCGTGGAGCGAACCCGAGGTCACGTGGAAGAACCGTAACCTCCTCTTCGGCTGGTCCACGGCCGGAGGTACGTCGGGCCCTTACTGGTCCGGGCGCGCGCTCTTGAGCGACGCCGGGACCAACGGGCAGGCCAGCTGGCAGGTGGGACCGATCGTCAACGCATGGCTCAACGGCGATCTCGCGAAGAACGGCTTCGTGATCAAGCCCGAACGCGAGGGGGCCGACCGTGAAGTCGTGTTCCGCTCGAGCGAGTACACGAACGTCGCCACCGCCACGCCCCAGCTCGTGATCACGTACACGGACGAGGCTCCCGCGATCCGAAGCGGTTGGGCCGAGGTCCAGCCCAAGGCGGTGAGAGAAGGAGCGACGAACACTCCGCTCACCTTCTGGCTCGACCTGGACGCCTCGGGAACCACGGCGAGCGGCGCCGCGACGGGCGTCGATCTCGTCAACGTGGTCCACAACGGCACGATCCTCGTGACCGGGGTCGATGCCGTGCTGGTGGGAGGCATCCCGGTCGACCCGGCCCAGATCATCTGGTTCGACAACGGCACTTCGTTCACGCTGCGTCTGCCGCGGATCCATCTGAACACGAAGGTTGAAGTGCGTACTCGCGTGAGCGTGCTCGCCGGGGCGACGACGAACGATCTCGATCTGCCGATCACCGTCGACGACACAGCCACGCCCGGCGCCACCCTCCAGTCGCTCTGGTCGGGCAACGCGGACGGGATCGCGGGAAACGGCGACGACTGGACTCTGGCGGTGACCGACGATCCACCGACAACGATCGACCTCGTGCCCGACAGCACGTCGGTCGTGAGCCGGATGTGCACGTCCTTCCAGCTCTTCGGCGAGGACGCGTTCGGGAACCGCTTCGCAATCGTGGCGGACAGCCTCAAGGCCATTCCCACCTCGGCAGGCACCACGTCGAGCGACGGCACCTTCTGCGCCGCCCAGCCCGGTGCGGCCAAGATCGTGGCCTATTTCGGGTCGCTGCGCGACACCTCCAGCGTCATGGTCACGCCTGCGCTCGTGCCCGTGATCTCGCAGATCGTCCTCCGCACCAAGACCGGCGCCGCCACCACGACGCTCGTTCCGCGCGACACGATGCTGGTCGACGTCACGCTGAGCGACGGCGACGGTTTCCGCGACGTCATGGGGCTCGACGTGACGGTCCACGCCCAGGGACACGCTTCGGACAGCCAGTCGCCCGCGTTCCGCGGCCTCTTTTCGTGGCGTCGCTCCGGCAACGCATGGACGCTGATCGATCCCTCCGGGTCGTCCTGGGCGGTGGTGCCGAGCCGCTCGTCGGCAGACACGACGACGAATTCCACGAGCCCGCAGACGCTCCGGCTCGGCTTCGTCCCGGGCCGCATCGCGCGGGCCGGAAGCGGCACCTGGACGATCGCAGTACAGGCGTTCAGCGCCACGCCGCCAGACACGCAGAGAGCCGCCGTCAACGGTCTCTCGTGCGCTTCCCGCCTCGAGATCGCGGCAGTCGACAATGCGGGCGCCTTTGCGCCGGCTCCCGCGGGATCCTCCGCCCAGCCTCTCGCGGTCCCGGCGGACGGAAACCTGGCCGTGGCGATCTGGAGCAACGCGGCGTACGACCTCCAAGGAGCGGCGCGCGATTTCATCGGCGTCGCGGTTCCCGCGGACACGATCCACGCCGGCGGCTCGACGCATCCGCTCGCGTGGGCGTTCCAGTCGGACGGAGCGGCGGGAGGCCGGCTGGATACACTGCTCCTCGCCCTCGCGCCGCCCGGATCCGCGCTGACCTTGGAAGAGCCGGAAACACGTGGGCTCTACCTCTGGATGGACTACCCCACCGTGCCGGCCCAGGACTACACCGGAGGCGTTCGCCTCCGAACGCGGGCCACGGACGGCAGCACATCCGCCATCGTCGACGTCCCCCTGAGCGCGTCGGTCATCGGGGCCGGTCAGGCCGCGCACTCTGCGCTCGCGGAAGTCCTGCCGCTTGCCGTTCAGGCCGGCACCGTCAACCAAGCCTTCACCGCATTCCTGCTCCCGAGCATCGTAGCCGGGGACGCCGGCGTGGACCGAGTGCTGATCCACTTGCCGAAGGGGTACGGCACGCCTGCGATCACGGCCGTGCGCGTCGCAGGGCTCCCGGCCTCCTACTCGGACGCGAGCGCCGCCGGCACCGCGGAGGTGAAGCTAGCGACCGCGGTCCAGAGCTCGTCCCTCATCGAGGTGCAGTTCCGCGCGACGGCCCCGAGCGCGCTCGATCCGACGGGCAGTGACTTCGTGACGCTCTTCGATAACTCGGGAACGACGGTGGCACCCCAGGTCGCGGTGCAAGGAAACGCCAACGGGGTCGTGGATGGCGAGTCTTGGCGCGTGACGGTCGGACCGGGGCCCGTGGCGAGGATCACCGTCAAACCGGACGGCGCGGTCTGCTGGCGCGACAGCACGCTCGCGTTCGTGGCCTCAGCCGAAGACGCGTTCGGCAATCCGACGAGCGCATCGATCTCCTTTGCCGCACTCGGCGGTGTGGGAACGATCGGGGCGGGTACCGGGATCTTCACGGGAACCGCCGAAGGCACGGGATTCGTCGTCGCAGAGTCGGGGGTTGTGCGAGACACCGCCTCCGTGATCGTCCGCCCGGTTCGCGGGCTGCGCGTGCTGTCGGTCGCGGGACCGGACACGCTCGTGCAGGGCCGGTCCGGCGCCGCCTTCCAGGTGCTCCTCGCCAACCCCGGTCGAGACTCCGTCACGGTGGATGCCGTGTCGCTCGTCTTCACCCGGTTTGTCCGCCACGATGCGGACGCGGACTACGCGGTGACGGTGTCCCTTCCGCTCCCGCGCTCGCTCGCGAGCGGTGACACCTTGCTGGCGCCCCTCAGCGTGAACGTCAGCCGCCAGGCCCTGACCGGATCGATCGTGGTCGACGCCAGCTCCTCGGCCGTCGAGACCGGAAGCGGCATCCGGGTCTCGGACGACGGCGCCTCGGCCACGCACGCGGCACTCGTTCTGCCGGGAGGATTCACCGTGGCCGCGGTCCAGACGGGAGCCGTTGTGAGGCCCGGCTCACGCGCCGTCCCGCTCGTCGCAGTCACGGTGACCAACCACGAAAGCGCTCCGCGAACGCTCCTGTCGCTCGATCTGAAGAATGCGACCACCGGACCCGGGACGAAGGATCAGCTCGATTCCGAGCTGGGCGACCTCACGCTCTATCTGGACGATGGCGATGGCACGCTCGATCCCGCACTCGACGCGAAACAGTTCGCGACGGTCGCGGTCGATGGAAGCGTTCACTTCACGCCGATCAAGGTCGACGTGCCGGCGCTCGGCAGCGCGCGATTGTTCGTGGCCGCGGACGTCTCGCTGGGCGCGCGGGACGGTGACGCGCTCGACCTCGAAGTCGCCGACTCGACCTCGGTCCTCCTCTCCCCTTCGACCTTCGCCCGAAACGCGTGGCCGCTGCGTCCCACCGGGAACTTCCCCGTCGATGGGCTCGTCGCCTCGCAGATCGCAGTGCATTCGATCCCGCCCGGGAACCTGCTCGCCGGCTCGACCAGGGCCCTGGCTCTCGACGTCACCCTGCCTCCGAACGGGTACGAGCCGGACCGGCTGCTCCGCCTCTCGGTCACGAACCGCGGCACCGCGGAAGCCGGCACCGAGATCACGCGGATGAACGCCTGGTCCGACGACGGGGACGGGGCCTTCGATCCCGCGCGGGATCGCCTCCTCGGCGAGCTCGTGAACACCGGTGACCGGTGGCAGCGCACGGGCCTCTTCGAGACCGT
>Ga0157379_10000829_pt1 | contig 25061 bp, 22 predicted proteins | sample S25metaG_FD_121802 | JGI IMG/M metagenome (GOLD analysis project Ga0157379, IMG submission 121802) | Switchgrass rhizosphere microbial communities from Kellogg Biological Station, Michigan, USA - S2-5 metaG | ecosystem: Host-associated > Plants > Roots > Rhizosphere > Soil | place: USA... | reverse complement strand
TTCGTGATGCGGATGGCAATCCGGTCATGTTCCCTAAGACGCCGGAAGAGTGGACTCAAAGACACTGGGTCGACTATGCCTGCCATGCCAATGCGCCCTGGGTGAGCGAAAAACTGCTTCGCAGGATTCGCGACTTTGTGACCGTGATGCGCTGCCGATTCCCCACGGTGCAGGACGTACACAGCACGCCATGGAAGCGCACTGTGCTGCGCACCGCGGCTTCCTGGCGCTATCTCGCACGCCGCTACGACCGTCCGTGGGAACTCAAGCTCGCGCAGCGCCTGCTACGACCGGCGGATCCCCGAGCCACCGGCCTGTAGCCGTCCTTCTAGCAGAGGCGTTCCCTAGTGCACGTGGCCCAGGTGGGTTTCTACCTTGACCCATACGATCGCGGGCCCCGCGAACTGTTGCGCGCCTGGCCTTCAATCGTTGAGGTTGCCGAGGCAGCCGCGACCGCGGTGGCCAAGGTATCCGTCCTGCAGGCCTGCAAGCAGGAAGAAGATTTCGCAGTCCATGGCGTGGACTACCATTTCGTCGCCCGACCCGATGACGCCAGGCCGTGGGCCCGTGCACGCGCCGGCGCGGAACGGCTGATTGAGCGCCTTGCGACGCTGCGACCCGATGCGGTGCACATACATGGCCTGGGCTTTCCCGGGCCCGTGAGCCAACTTGCCCGGCGGATGCCTGGCGTCCCGATCCTGCTGCAGGACCATGCGGACCGCCCACCCACCTTTTGGCATCGCCGCTCCTGGCGGAAGGCCGCAACGCAGGCGGCCGGCATCGCCCTGTGTTCCCGCGACCAGCTGCGGCCGTTTGCTGCCGCCGGAGTCCTCCCCGAAAACCTGCCGGTGTTCGAGATTCCCGAGTGCACCAGTCGGTTTCGCCCGGCGGATCGCGACAGCGCGAGGCAAACAACAGGCCTGCACGGAGAACCCGCGGTACTCTGGGTTGGCCATCTGGATGCCAACAAGGATCCGTTGACGGTGCTGGAGGCGTTGCGGCGCACCGCCGAGGCCCTGCCGCGGCTCGAACTTTGGTGTGTCTACAAGTCCGCCGCTCTGTTGCCCCAGATCGAGCGTCAGCTCAAAGCGAGCCCCGATCTACAGCGTCGCGTTCACCTGCTGGGCGCCGTGCCGCACGAGCGAGTGGAAGTGCTGATGAACGCGGCCGACCTGTACGTCAGCGCAAGCCATCGCGAAGGCAGCGGTTACGCACTTATTGAGGCGCTGGCGTGCGGTTTGCCGGCGATCGTCACGGACATTCCCTCATTCCGGGCGTTGACCGCTCAGGGCCGGGTGGGCCTGCTGTGGTCCGCCGGCGATCCGGCCGCGCTGGCTGCGCGGCTGATTCAGGGAGCCGGATTGTTGCGGGCTCAGCACCGTGTCGAGGTGCGTGCGCATTTTGCACGGGAACTGTCCGCGCGGGCGGTGGGCCAGAAGCTCGCCGATACCTACGCGCAATTGATGTCGCACGCAGCCAAGTGACGGGCCTTGGATCAGGGCAGCTCGAGTTGGTATATGACGGCAACGGGCATGCTGAGCGCGGCCGCATCAAAGTGGGCACCTGGTGGAATGTCGGCCGCATTGAGGTACGGTTCCTGAACGCTGATCACTTTGAGGTTCAGAGCAGCGCAGCTCCGGTGCCACTCGGCCGGCGAATGTGCGGTATGGCGGACAGCAAATCTCTGGCCATTCGAGCTGAAGGTGCGCTGCCATCCCAGGGCATGCCCGGCGGGATGAAAGTCGCTGCAGAGTATGTGGCCTCCCGGCCGCGTAACACGCCGCAGCTCGGCGAGTGCCGGTTCCAATGTCGGCAAATGACCGATCGCTAATGCACAGATCGTAATATCGGCCCAATGATCCTTTAGCGGCAGGCTTTCCATGGTTGCCAGAGTCCAATGCAGTACGGGGCCTGTGACTTCGTTGCCGGCTGGAGCCTGCAGAGCGCCTGGTGTGACAAGGTCGGCAAGCTCTGATTGACCACGACGCAACATCTCGGGCGATCTATCCACGCCGACAACTTCAGCTGCCTGGCGGTGAACAGCGTGCCTGACATAGCGCCCCGTTCCGCATCCCACATCGAGTACACGCCGACCGCGAAGGCTGTCAGGCAGCAGCGCGAGCAGCGCACGTTCTTCCGCCATCATGAACGCGTTGTGGGCACAAGGAGGATAGTCTGCCGCCCACAAGCTGTACGCCTCCAAGGAGTCCAGAAGTGTCGGCGTTGGGTTGGGTTCAGGCACAGGCCGATTCCAATGTGAGTCCGGGTTCGAGGGCGGCCGGCGCTTCGAGCGTTGCCGCCATCAGCTTAGCGCGGCCATCAAGCTCAATCCCGCATGCAGCGACTCCACTGGCCGCAAACCAGTCGGCCAGATCCAAATCGCCCACCGCCGGCAAGCCGCCCTGGATGACCATTCGCAGGTCCTTACGCTGGGCCGCGAGCAACTGTTCAAAAGGATCACCGCCGCCGTTTCGCAGCACGATCAGGTCCATCGCCCCACCCTGCTCCATTGGTCCGGATCTCGGCACCCGTAGCCGCTCGGCAGCCGTCTTAGTCGCCATGCGGAACAGCTCGCGCGCTGTCAGGTCGCTGTGCTCTGCGGCGACCCGAAACTCCTCGAGCAGGTCGCGTGAGCCGCTCAGCCGCGAATCGGTGCCCAGCAAGAGCCGATCATGATCAAACAGCCGGCGCGGATCGAGCGTGCGACCGAGGATTCTCAGATTACTGCTGGGACACCAGACGACGCTGGCGCCGGCATGCAACACGCGATCAGTCTGCTCATCGGTAAGCCCGACCCCATGTATCAGCACCGTGTTGGCGGCGAGGCACCCCATGCTATCGAGCCGGGTCAGTTCCGAGGCGGCCAACTCATCAGTGCCCTCGCCCAGGTGAATCATCCACGGCCATTCTTTGGGCGTCGCCGCGAAGCTTTCCGAAACGGCCGGCCCGTATTGCGACATGCCTTCTGGGACGAGTGAGGGTTCGCCCAGGCCCAGCGAATGACTCCAGCCAAAATCGCGCAGTGTCCTGACAGGCCACTCTAATTCGGCGGCTACAGGCGGGACGGGATCGTGGTGGGCGACGAAGGTGGTGCCGGCCAGCAGATTTTTAAGGGCGCCATGCCTGAATCGCAACTCGAGATCCGCTGTCAACGCGGCGGTGACTGTGGCGGTGCGGCGATAGCGGTCGAAATCGCGAGCCCATTCGTAACTGTTGGGGTACGGAACCGACTGCGGCATGGGCGGGATGCAATTCACTTGCAGGTGATCGTGGGCATTGGCGAGCCCAGGGAAGATCAGGTGATCCCGAAGGTCCACGTCGAACTTCCGCGACATCCGCGCCGCGCTCTCTGGAGTCGACACCGACAGGTCGACCTGATTTGTGCCCTCCCAGGTAACGAGAGTGGCACCGCGCATCCGCATAGCACTCATGGAGGCGTGGTGCAGGCGAGGGAATGCAGCGCGAGCATGCCCGCGCGCGGATGCTCGGCCCGGCGCAGCTCCCAAGTCTGAAGTTTGGCAACCCGTTTAGCGAACAGCTCCCAGCCCGGCTGGGCGGCGGCATAGGACTGCAGACTCTCCATGCGCCGCAGAGACTCGCGCCCGCCCACTGGCTGCAGCATTTTCCCTTTGCCGGCGTGCTGTCTGCTCAGAAACACCACGGCGGACAATCGACTGGCCGATGAGGCGAGTGCAAAACCCTGCCGACGCAGGTCCACTTGCAGCTTGAGCACCCCACTACGCCGGCGAATTTCAACGGCATGGCGTCTGATGGCCGCGGCCTGGTCAGTCGCCAGGTAGCGCAAGGTTGACGGGCGCAAATAAATGAAGTTGGCCAGACCGGTCGTAAGTCCCGTTGCCGGATGAACAAAGGAACTGTCTTCGCTCAGGAATTCGAATCCGCCTACCAGGCATTGCGCAGCCAGAGTGGTTTTGCCAGCGCCGCTCTCGCCCATAAGTAGCAATGCGCGACCTTTTTTGGCGACACAGGCGGCATGCAGCGGCACGAGTCCTTGCGATCTGGCGGCAAGCGTCGATACCGCAAACTCAAGCAGCTCACCCCTTACGCAGTACGGTCGTTGCAATTGCTCATGCGAGATGGCCACCAGCCCGGATCGGGTCGCTGGCGATAGTGCGGCATAGTTGTCGGCGTCGAGCGTGGCGCACAGCAAACCGGCACCGGCTTCGTAACGAGGCGCAGCGAGAACCGAGCGCTGCGATTTGCGAGTCGCAGTGCTCACCAGCCGCAGCTCCAGCCTTGGCACCGACCCTCCCAGGCGATGGCGCGGCAGTCGGCCAAAAGTGTCCTGGAGCAGACGCAGCAATACGGCGTTGTCGGTGAAAAAACGGAAGTCCGCTCCCAGCAGACGCATGCGCAGCCGCGATGCGAATGGGCGCCGCTCGCCGAAAGGATCGGCAACAATGTCGGCAGTCGTTAGAATCGGAGCCATGGCGCGGTGCTGGCGAGAGCTATGCTGTGAAGATTGCACTCATCGTTCCGGGAGGCGTTGACCGCTCGGGCACTGAACGGGTGATTCCCGCGCTGCTCGCGCTCATCAAGCGATTGGCGGCTAGCCATGAGCTGCACGTTTATTCGCTCTACCAGGAGAGCGAGCCCGGTGAATGGGAGCTGCTCGGGGCCCGCGTCCACAATCTCGGGCGAAACGGCACCCGGCGGCGGGCGTTGCAAGCCATTCGCGCCGAGCACAAACGCGGGCCGTTCGGCGTGTTGCAGGCATTCTTTTCCGCCACGCCCGGCCTGATTGCCGTCACCGCCGGTCGGCTGCTGGGAATACCAAGCTGCGTACATGTGGCAGGCGGTGAATTGGTAGCCCTCGCCGATATCGGCTATGGCGGACGCCTGACCCGGCGAGGACGAATACGCGAGTGGCTGGTGTTGCGCGGCGCGACCCGAATAACCACTCCGAGCCATGGCATGGTGTCGGCGCTTGCCCAGCTTGGCATTAGTGCTCAACGCCTGGCACTGGGTGTTGATCGCCGCGCCTGGCCCTCGCGTGTGCCAGTGCCCCGTCCTGCAGGAATCAGCGCTCGGCTGCTTCATGTGGGCAGCCTCAACCGGGTCAAGGACCAATCGACGCTGCTGCGCGCCTTTGCCGCGCTGATACGGGCCGGGGGCGATGCTCATCTGGATATCGTCGGCGAGGACACCCTGCAGGGGCAAATTCAGGCTGAGGCTCAAGCCCTGGGTGTTGCGGAACGCGTGACTTTCCATGGCTTCCTCACGCAACGCGAACTGCGGCCCCTGTTTGAGGCATCGCAGCTGCTGATCATGAGCTCGCGGCACGAAGCCGGCCCGATTGTGGCCCTGGAGGCAGCGCTGGTGGGAGTGCCGACAGTCGGCACCGCCGTCGGTGTCATTGCCGAATGGCATCCGCTGGCGGCGTTGGCCGCCGACATCGGGGACGCGGCAGGGATCGCGCGGCTCATCGATTCGCTGCTCAAGGATGATCAGCGACGTCTCCAGCTTGCCCGGGAAGCCCAGCGGCGCGCCGAGCTCGAGGACGCGGATTACAGCGCGGGCAGCTTCGAGCGACTCTACGCAACACTGGGTTGCTCGTAGTCCGCCGCAAACGACGGGTCGCTGGCGAGCGCTGCAGTCAGCATCATCACGGTTTCGGGCCGCGGCCTGCGCAAAAACACATCCAGCGCGCGCCGGCGGTGCGAGCGCACGATCCAAGGCTGAATCTCACTGGCCTCGGGCAGGCCCGGCCTACCCCGCAGTGCCCGCGAGCCGTGCCGAATTCGCCTGCTCATGAAGCGGCATGCCTCGGGCATCGAGCCGGCCCATAGCAGCGCAGGAAACAGCGCGCGCCGGGGATTTGACACCGACACGTCCGCGAGTTTCTGGCGGCGGGCAGCGGCCCGCAGAAGCGCCGGACAAGCCGCCGCAACCCTGTCGATGGTGGCGGCCGGAAGTGCGTCGGGATAGTAACGGCGCAGCAATTGCAGCGGCGGCATGGCCCACCACGGGGCAGCGCTGCCGTCGGCTGGGGTGAGTAGCGAGCTCCAGTCGGCGACCGAGATTTGCGGGGCGAGCAGCGCCATGTCGTGCAACTGAATCATGCGCACCGTGCGGACTTGCATGTTCACGGCGGCGTGCATGAGCAAGTGGCCCATCAGCGCTGCCAATGATCCGTAGTGGTTGCGGCCGAGGCGTGGATGTTTGGGCCACAATGTTGCCGTGATATCCACCAGGCGCATCGGCATGGCATGGCTGATCGTCGTGTGTAACTCGATGGTGATGCCGTTGTCCCGGTGTTCCGAAAGTCGCGGCGGCGGCTGGTCACGGGGCACCAAGACCTCTCCTCCCGACGATGCCGCTACGGACCGGTAGCCCAACCCCTCCAGCAGCCTACTCATCGAGCCAAGTTGTTCAGGCCTGACCAGCAGGTCGATGTCGGCCATGGGCCGATCGCCCGGCGAATACAGTTCCAACCGGTGCAACGCGGCACCCTTGAGTGGCAGGAAGGCCAGTCCCTCCCGGACTGCCCGGTAGTCGATATCCTCAAGGAGCGCCGCCATGCGCGCATAGCGGGCGGCTGTATGGCTGCGCTGCGCCTGAAGGAAATTCTGCCAGCCCTCCGGGGCCTGCCATTTCTGGCGTCCGGCCAGGAGCGGCGATATCCCGTGGATGACCGCGACGGCCCGCGCGATGCGCCATTCATGCGCGTCCCAGATGGGAACTGCATCCAGCTGCCCAGCCACGGCGAATGCCAGCCGCTCGGTCACCTTGGGCAGCATGACCCGCAGCGCCCGGGAAAGTACCTGTGCGGTGGGCGGCCGGTGCATTTCAGGCAGCCCGCTACGTCTCGTGTTCAGGCAACGCCGGCGGCAATTGCTGCCGCTGGAGCGCCGCTGCCGGCGGCGTGAGTCAGCGGTTCTAGCCGATGGTCATGCTCCGTGGCGAGCAATTCCTCCCAGCGCCGCTGGATCGCGCGCATCGCCGTTTGGTGCGCAGAGCGATCGCGCCGCGCCGCGGGCTGTTCGGCATCGACTCCGGCATGCAGCAGATTCCTGACCGAGCGATAGAACTCCGTGCTGTACGAACCCTTGAACATCATTGCCAGGTCATCGCTCTCCTGCCAATGGGTCTTGGGGCCCAGCTGAGCCTTGACCCGCTCGTAGAACTTCGTGCCTGGCAATGGGTAGGAAACACTGACTCCTATGTCGTCGGGGCGAGCCATCTCGATCAGGCGGCGCGTGGCCATGATGTCCTCGAGCCGCTCTCCCAGATAGCCCAGCTGGATGAAAAACCCGACGCGGATACCTTCGACCCGCAGGCGTTCTCGGGCCGTGAGAATTTCCGCCACGGTGGTGCCCTTGTCCATGTCATCGAGTACCCGCTGGCTGCCGCTTTCCGCCCCGATCCAAGCTTCGCGGCAACCCGCCGCCCGCAAGGCGCGCGCCATGCGCAGACTGATGAGGTCGGGCCGGACCTGGACGGTGAACGGGATGCCACAGTCATCGGCGGCTACGGCGGCGGCGAAGGTTTCAACCCAGTCTGCCCGGAAGCCAAAGATATCGTCGGCGAACCAGACATGGTCGGGCGCAAATCGTCTCTTGAGATCCGCCATCTCGGCGGCGACCTCAAGGGCGGGGCGCTGCAGATAGCGGTTGCCCCAGATCGGCTTTGAGCACCAGTTGCAGCGAAACGAGCAACCGCGAGAAGCCGACATGTTAAGGCTGAAATACCCGTGCGCCCTTTGCCACACTTGCCGGTACCGATCCACATCGATCAGATCGAGCGCCGGCATCGCGGGGTGGGAAGCGCTTGTGACGGGTTTTTCCGCACGCTCGCGGACAATGGAACCATCGAGCAGATACGCGACTTCTGACAATCCCTGCACCAGTCGCGCCGTGCCCATGTCGATCTGCGCGGACAGTCGCCTGCTCAGTTCCGCCAGGGCCGCCAGCCCCTCCCCGATCAACACCACATCCGCGCCGGCCGCGAGGTAGGCTGCGGGTGCGTCGGTGGCGTCCGAACCTGCCACCAGCACGCGCGCCCCGGTGCTCCGAGCCGCCGCAATCATCAGGCAGGCGGCCGCGCGCATTTTCTCCAGGCACATTTTCGACAGGAAATTGAAATTGTCCTCGTACAGGACCACAAGCTGCGGCCGCACATCGCGCAGCTGAGCGACAAATTGCTCCGGCCCTTCAGCCAGCATCGCGTCGAAGACCGCGACCTGATGCCCGGCGGTACGCAGCGACGATGCGGTCTGCAATGTTGCCAGTGGCGGATAAGGCTTGGCGCGCTCCCATTGCTTGCGGTCAAAGCGCAGGAAGTAACAATGGCCAACCAGGATTGAGAGCATTTGTGTCAGATTGCGATCAGCTACGGGCCGTAAGTTCGAGATAGTGGTGGCCAAGCGTTGGCGTCCACTTCAATAAGGTCGGGAAATCCGTGGATCTAGTGCCTCATGAACTTGCCACAGCCGCTGTGGGGAGGCAAGTTCGGTAGGGCATTGCAGAGTTTTTTTAATGGGTATTGAACCAGGCTCCGAGGGCTGCGGACTAACCGCCCAGAGTGCCCCGCGCCTCGCGGACGGCGGCACCGCGGCCGGCCCGAGTGGCGCACAGGCGGGCGAGCGATGGCAGCATTTAGCGCCCCTCCAGGAGCTTTAGCTGCCAGATGTCCTTGCCGCTCGCCATAATATACGGGCGCAGCATCAGCATGCCGGTACGACCGATCGAGCGCTTGAGCTGCTCCACTTCGGCAAGTTTGCCGCGCGTTTCATCATCGAGAGCAGGCACTTCCATGCCGCTCTCGTGCAGCAGCAGGACGCCCTTGGCGCGCAGGGCCAGCTCGCCGTGTAGCTGCAGCAGGCAAAACATGTCGGCCAGGTTTTCCCCCTGAAAGCGGTCACTGAGTGATTTCAGGTAGCGGCCGGAAGGGCTGTCGAGAAAGGATCCGTCCCGGATTGACTGCAACAGCTGTACTGTCGATTCGGAATCTGCGTCGAGCCAGTTACGCAGAGTGCGTTCACTGTGCTGAAACACCAAATACATCACTAACTGCAGGACGACCAACGTCACCAATGTGGCGATAGCCGGGCGCACCAGCATGAAGTTATACCCAGTGTGCAATGCGACCGCCGCGAACAGTCCGGGCAGCAGCAGCGCAAAGCCGCCATTGGGTCGGCGCTCGTAGAGTGTCACCGAAATCATGGCGAAAATTGTCGTGGTGCCGCCATGCATGATGGCCGTGCCAAAACCCCGGACCACTTCCACGGGTAGCACGATGTGGGGTCGTGAGGCCAGGTAATAGAGATTCTCGACAAGCGCGAATCCGGTGCCGACCGCGAATCCGGCGATCCCGGCATCTACCGGCAGCCCAACCCGGCGGCTGCGGATCAGGTAGACCACGACTAAGCTTTTGAGGACTTCCTCGATCCAGGGAGAGACGAAGCGCGAATAGGCCGTAAAGTCGCCGGCAAAGCGCGCATATGCAAAAGTGCTGACGAAGTAGCTCGCGCCGGCGGCCAACGCACCGGTAGCCACCAGCTTCAGCACGGCTCCGGGTCGCAGCAACTTGTAGCTGTCGCCGTGCACCAGCAGGGCGAGGAACGCCAGAACCGGCAGCAAGGCAATCGGTGCGTGCATGAGCAGCGCCGTGTTCACCGCTCCTTCACCTGCCCCGCGCCGAAGCTCATAACACCTGGAAGGACAGCATGAATTCCGTCCGGCCCAGGCCCCCGCCGCCGAAGCCCTGGGCGATACCAACCGAGAGCATCATGGGCAGACGGTGCATCACGTGCAACTGGAAATCGAGCTGCGCGCCGATGTCACCGGCAGTCTCCCGATAGGTGCTGTTGCCCAGCTCCGTCTCAACGACGCTCGCGAACAGTTCCGGGCGCGCCCAACTCACATACATGCCCGGCGAGCCAAGCGCCTCGAAGCGACGCGGCGGCAGGCACCATTCGAGCATTACCTTCGCAAAGGACTGGCCGCTCAGCGCATCCAGATCGAAACCGGGCATGCTCAGCACGTCTCGATAACGCTGGGCTTCGCCGTTGTCACCGCTGTCGACGTAGTTATTGCCGAATCCGCCCAGATAAAAATTGGCCAGAGGATCGTCGCGATCGCCGGCCGATACGCTCGCGCCGGTGCGCAACCAGATCGAGGAGTGATTGAGCGGCAGCGGAAATCCAAGATCAAAGGTGCCTGTCACACTGGGTATGTAGTTGCCATCGCCACGATTGATGTGGGCACTGATGGACCAGTTGTGTCCGGCCTCCTCGTCTACCGCACCTGGTGATGCGCGGGTGTCAGAACCCACCAGGCCAGTGTCCGCAGTGAACAGATGACTGGAGGGCGAGGCCACGTTCTGCGCCCCTGGCAAGGCATCCAGATCGCCGTAATAGGCAACGTTAGCGGTGTAGTCAATCGTGGTCGGCGGGTCAAACGTCAACGGCAGATCGTAGCCCACATAGCCGTTGTAGCCCGCACGGCTGCGCTTTGTGGGCCCAAAGAGATCGTAGAAGTCCGCGCCGTTGTAGGCCGCGCCGGTGGACCATCGTCCATGGTGGAGGCCGGCGGCCAGATGCAAGCGCTCCTTGCTGGGGATCGAACCGCCCGGGCTGTAGCTGGCATCGAAGGCTGCGTTGTCGAAGCCCAGCGGATCGCTGAAGCGAGCACTGGCTCCGAGCGCCACAGTGTTCTTGTAGCCTTGAATCATCGGGAACACAGACTCCAGCGAGAGCTGCCTCAACGGCTTGTACTCACCGCGACGCAATACCTGGGATTCGTACGGCATCGTCGAAGGGGTCGCCGCCACCCAGTCGCGCATTTCCGGATACTTGGCCACCACTTCCGTACCGAGGAAGGTGATGGCACTCAAGTCGTCCGTAGGCTTGGCTTCGATCAGCGTGGGCATGAAGCCTCGTGCCGTGAATCGCAGCACGATCAGCTGGGAGTCCTCGAGCGGTGTCGGCCGGAAGAAACCGACGGCAGCATTGCTGACCGCCTCGACCTTCTCGGTCGCGATCTCGTAACGAAAGATATTCGAAACACCTGTGAAATAACTGCTGCCATACAGGTAACGGCCGTCCTTGGAGAATGCGAAACCTTCAGGCACCGCTGATCCGAGCTTGAAGGTGCGCCAAGGCGTCGGCTTGCTGTCGCCCATCAGTGTCGCAGTCTGATAAATGCGCACCTGCGTCACCTGGGGCGAATTGGCCTTGGCTCCGGGGCCGGACACCGACATGGACACCAGCGATCCATCGGCGGACAGGTCCAGGTCAAAGGCCGTCTCCCGTGATGGGAACACGTACAGTGTTTTCCACTCCTCATACGGGTACGGAATCCGTACCAACATGACAAAGCCGTTGTTGAGGCGCAGTCCCCACAGCGAACGATCCGCTCGATTGAACACCAGATCGCCAATGCGCGCCTCCGGCAGCAGCGTCCGGGAAATGCCCGTCTTTAGGTCCAGTGATTCAAGATTGCGGTGCGTGTTGCTCTTGCTGGTGTAGAAAAGCGTCTCATTATCCGGGTCATAGGCGAGCGAGGTGACGGTGTAGCCGCTGGCCCCCTTGACCTCATTGAGCGCACTCACCGCGCCGCTCTGCCGGTCAATGGCGACCAGATGCGCCAGCTGGCCGGGATATTTCACAGCGGCATACAGGCGGCTGCCGTCGCGGGACTGATACACCCGCGATACGGCGCCAAGGTCCTCGCGCGTCAGATCCTTATACGGTGTGAGCGGGTGCTCGCCGACGGTCTTGAGGTTGTGTTGCTGGAACTGCTTGTCCCAGGCGATCCACTGCTGCCAGGAGGTGTCCAGCGGCAGGCCGAACACTCGCTGAAAGTCATCGGCATAGTACCGCTGGCTGTCGGCGTCGCGCCGCAACCAGGCGAGCAGCCGCTGCGGGCCGTAGGTGTAGGCCAGGTAATCCATAAAACGGGTGCCGTACAGGTAGGCATTGGCACCCGTCTTGAAATCCACCTCGGTGCCGGTCGACACCAGCCCTAGCGGATCGTAGAACTTGGCCTGGTCCTGCACCATGGCGCGAAACGACATTTCATCGTATCCGCCCTGCGCCCGGCCGACGCCGCCTCCGAGCCAGGTTTCCATGAACACCGCCCCGCCCTCCTGATACCAGCGCGGTGCCGTGTCGCGCGGCACCGTCAGGTAGTTGTACCAAAGGCTTTCCGGATGGGCGGAATCGATATCGACCTTGCCATGGAACCAGTGCCGGTAACGCATATCGATGGGGCTGGCACGGTCGTTGAGCGCCAGATGCGTGAGTTCGTGCAATGCCGTCCAGCTGAACCAGTCCCCGGGCGATACGGTCTCGTAGGGCTCGTTCCAGGGCGCGATGTCCAGAAAGATCCGGTTGCGCGGCGTGGCATTGGCGCTGGCGTTGGCGCGATCACTGAAATCCTGCATCAGCACGCTGACGCCGCCGTCCGGTACGTATCCGAACATCTTTTGGTGTGCGGCCAAGCCGCTCAAGAAGCTTTGCGTGGCGTGTTGTACCAGGTGGGCTTCACCCGGGTCGTAATAGACCAGGCGCAGTTCCTTGGTCTCGACAAACAGCAGCGCGGCCTGGGAAGGCGCTGAACTGATGATCGCTATCGCCAACAGCAAGCTGCATGCTTTACACAGGCGCAGGCCGGTCCGCCCGCGGTCCTTGCCGCGGGTGCGGCCGATCCGGTCTTGCTCCCTCGTATGAGGCAATCAGCGCCCCGTCGCTGCACAAAAAAATAGTGGCCCGCGCGGGGCGGGCCACTTTTCTGATCAGATCATGCCCGGTTTGCCGCCATCAATTGACGGCCCGGGCATGTCCGATGGCTTTTGCCGGCTATTCCTTGCCAGCTTTGCCGTACATCGCGGCCTTGCCAGACTTGCCCGCCTTACCAGCCTTGCCGGCCTTACCAGCCTTGCCCGCCTTACCGCCATCGCCGCTCGCGGCGCTGGCCGCATCGGCAGCTGCCGAGGCGTCGGTGGTGGCCTGGCCGGCCGCTGCATCGGCGGCGCTGGCATCAGTCGGGGCAGCCGTCGGCTCGGTAGCCGCTGCGGTGGCGCCGTCGGTCACAGAGCGATTCGCTTCGACAATCGTGCCCGCCGCCTCGTGGCTTGCCGGGGGCATGTTCCCAGTCAGGTAGGCGACTGCGGCGATCGCGACGACGATTCCGCCCACGATCCACATCTTCTTGCTAGTCATAACGTTTTTCCCCAAGTTGTAGAATGAATGAACGAAATACCCGTCTCTAAACTGAACTACTGCAAAGCCGAAAAAAAGTTGGTTACCCGGTGTAAATAATTTTTCAGGGGCTCTTGGATCCCTGCAGCACCGCCCGGCTGACCTCTTGCCCGCCCATCAGAAACGTCAGATGGACGGGGCGTCCTTCGGTCGCCGATCCGGGCAGGTCAATTCTCGTGGGGCCGGCCCCATGACTCCCCCGGGGGCCTAGGCCGTTTACCCTGGCAGTGTGCCCCTCCGTCTCGATCACCACATCAACCGGCGCGCTCGCGGCCAGTAGCATTTCCAGTGCCGCATGGCTGCCGTCACCGACCAGGCTAACTTGGCCAGAAACGGGCCCCTGCGGAAGTTGTATCACATCCAGTGTAGATGTAGACGCGGAATGCGCCGGCGCCAGCGTGCCGGCCATCTCGCTGGTGGCCGGTTCCTGACCAAAATTCACAAGCCGAAACACGATTGAGCCGGTGAGCAGCACGCCGGCCAGCATGGCGGCATACCGCCAGCGGGAGCTTGCCCAATTGACCCGCTGCGCCCTGGCCGGAATTTGTGGCAGTGCAGCAATAATATTGGCCCGCAGTTCGGCGGGAGGATCGGCCTGCGGGATCGCATTCAGCGTCCGGTTCAGGCGGTGCATCTCATCGCGCAATGCCCGTATCGCCGGATCGGCGAGCAGCAGGCGCGATAGGTCGGCGCGCTGGTGGTCGTTGAGCTCGCTGTCGATCTCGGCGTGGATCAGGGCCAGGTAGGATGGCTCGTCCATTTTAGATTTCTCCGTCCTGGGCCAGCATGGTGCGCAGCAACTGCCGTGCGCTGTACAGCCTCGATTTCACGGTCTTCTCGGGCAGAGCCAGAGTCTGTGCCATGTCTTCGTAGCTCAGATGCATGACATGGCGAAGTACGACCACGCTGCGCAGCTCGGGTGTGATTTTCATCAGAGCATCCTCGATAACCGTGCGCGTTTGGTCGCTTTCCGCCTGCCGATCGGGTCCCGGCGCGCCATCGACTTCCTCTCCGTCGAGCTCTTCGAGGGGCCTGCGCTTGCCGAGTGTGTTGAGTGATTCATTGACCGCAATTCGATAGATCCAGCTGTAGAACTTGTAGTTCGGGTCGTAGTCCGCCAAGTGCTCGAAAACGTTCAAAAATGTGGTCTGCGCAACGTCCTTGGCCTCTTCCGCGTCATGCAGCAGGCGCAAGGCGGCGTTGTAGACCGGCCGTTGGTACCGGACGATGAGTTCGCTGAACGCGGCACGGTCCCCTTCCAGACTGCGCTGCACAAGCGTCGCATCGTCGTACTCCTTCACAAGTACGGCGGCCAAGGAAAAAAGTTGATCGGGCGCACCCTAATTGGAGGCCACCGCAGGGTGCGGCTAGCTGCCCGCTCGGGAGATGTTGAGGATCTGGTCGAAGCCCGCGTAATGGAATATGTCGAATATCGGCGGACTGAGATTGACCAGCCGCAGACCAGGGCCGGTGGCCTTGACGCGTTTTTGGGTGAGCAAGAACACCCGCAGGCCGGCGCTGGATATGTATTCGAGCCCGGCCAGGTCAATGACCTCGGGTTGCGGCACTGCGTTCAGGAATTTGAGGGCCGCATCGCACTGCGTGCCGTCTAGCCTGCCCGTCATCTTGACCTCGCCGGCGGGTCCCAGCCCAATCTCGAACATGCTCCCCCTACTCTTTAAATTCGCACCGGCCGCTTATCGCGTACGGTTCAAGACCGGCGCACGCTACATGAAATTCCGCGACGTTGCATTGGTTGCTAAGGCGGTCAGCGTTCGACGTGTTTGCTCATGCGCAGCCGGTTGCGCGGTCCGACGCGGGCATAGCTGACGGTATCCATCATCTGCCTCACGAAGTACACACCCAAGCCACCCACCTGGCGCTCTTCGAGCGGTGCCTGCACGTCGGGTGCTGGCAGCGTCATAGGGTCAAATGCGGGCCCCTCATCCTCCACGGCCAGAGTCAGGCTGTCCCCGGACAGGGCCAGCGATACTTCCACGCTGGTCTTGCAGCCCGCGGGCGTGCCGTGCATCACCACATTCATGAAGATTTCCTCAAGCGCGATCTCGAAGGGCAATAGTTGCCCTGCGGGGAGCTGGGCTGCGGACCAGAAATCCTGCAGGAACTTCGCCAGAACCGGCAGCTGCCCTGCCTCGCTTGGCACGCAGGTGCGCTGCTCTTTCACGACTTCCCTCGCAGGCCGGCGAGCGCCGTGGCCCGGTCGGGCTGCACCGTCATGACGCGATTGAAGCCGCTGAGCTCAAAAACCTCGCGCACCGACTGCTGCAGCGAGCACAGCGCAAAGTAAACGCTTGTGCGCTGCGCAGTCCGCGCGGCCAGCATGAACACGCGAAGGCCCGCGCTGGAAACGTATTCCAGCCCATTGCAGTCGATGATCAGGCCCACCGAGCCTTGCTGGGCACTGGAGAGAGCTTGCTCGATATCCTTCTGAAAGCCGGCGGCTGCACTGAAATCCAGTCGGCCCTCCGCATTCAAGATCAAGGCCCGCTCGATCGATTCCGTGCGGGTCTTCACGGCCGGGCACCGAAGGATGCACGCTCGCGGTACTCGGGCAAATGAATATTTACCGCGGGTTCCATTTCAGCGCTGTAAGCGTAATGTCATCGGATTGCGGTGCAGTACCGGCAAAATGGGTCACGCTTCCGCAGATGCGTTCCACCAAGGTGTGCGAGCTGCCGGCACGATGGGCAAGGATTTCGGCAACCAGCCGCTCCAGGCCATAGGCCTCGTTGGCCGGATTGAACGCCTCCGTGATCCCATCGGTGTACAGAACCAACCGGTCGTCGGGCCGTAGCTGCATAGTATGTTCGGGGTAGCTGACTCCGGGCATTACACCGAGCACGAGGCCCCCTTCGCCATCAAGGCTTTCGATGGCGCCATCGGCGCGCGCGATCAAGGGCGGGTTGTGACCGCCGTTGGCGTAACAGAGCACGCCGGTTGCAGGATCCAGGATGGCATAGAAGACAGTCACGAACAGGTCCAGCGGATTCTGGCCGCACAGGACATCGTTGGTCTGCGCCAGGCAGGCGCCTGGCGTGCTGTGGTGTGACGCCTGTTCCCGAAGGCTAGTGCGGGAGACGGCCATGAAGAACGCCGCGGGGACACCCTTGCCGGACACATCGGCCATCACGATCCCGATGCGCGCATCGGGCAGTTCGATAAAGTCGTAGAAATCGCCGCCCATCGTGGTGGCGGGGGTCATGCGGGCCGTGCCATCGCACTCAGCCCGCGCAGGAAACGCGGCGGGCAGGATGGAGCTTTGCAGAGCTCGCGCCACGCTAAGCTCTTCCCGAAGTTGCGCCTGAGCCCGCTCCAGCTCGGCATTTCGTTCGGCCAGCTCACGGGTGCGATCGTTGACGGCCGCTTCCAACACGCGGCGCTGGAGCTTGAGTACGCGCAGTATCCGAAGCACCCGCAGCACCCGCAGGAAGCGCGTGTCCATACCCGAGAGAAAGAACGGCGCAATCGCGAGCAGATCCACGATGCCGTAAAAGCTGAAGATGAAGGCGAGCTTGTTGTCGGCCGCCACGATGCGCAAGAAGTACTCAAAGGCAAAGGCGGCAACGACGATGAGCTCCTCGATCCACAGCGCGGTCCTCGCCCAAGCGGGCAGGCCCGAGATGGCCTCGAGCCCGACCGAAAGCAGGCTCAGTGCGATCAGGAACAGGATGAAGTTGTCGAACCGCCGCGCGTATTTGCCGTCACCCTCGACCAGCGTGGCTGCCAGGGCGCGCAATCCTGAGCGCGGTTGCGATTCGGTGGCGGCGATTTCGGGCGTGCTCATGGCTCCGTGCGCCCGAGGGTTATGGCTGAAAATTCATTGTTGGGCGGTCACGGTTATGATCAGGTACCGAGGCGGCGTTGGCAACCGCAACTCGGTGGCATGCGCTTTAGGATTCCCAGTTCTCAAGCCGCTGCGCGAGCACTGTGAGAAACTGGTTGGCGCGCTGCCCGTCCAGGACCCGGTGGTCGATGGTCAAGGAGACGTAGCAACGCGGGCGAATGATCAGCACGTCCTGGCCGCCATTCGCGCCGACCGTCGCGCGCTTTTCGACCTTGCCGATGCCCAGAATCGCCGACTGAGGTTGGTTGATGATGATCGGCGCGGCAAACAGGCTGCCGCTGACGCCGTGGTTGGAAATGGTGAACGTGCCGCCCCGCACATCCGCGGGAGTCAGGCGATCCTCGCGCGCTTTCTTGACCTGCTCGCCGAGCGCGCGCGCGATGCCAAACAGGTCCAGAGAGGCCATATCGCGAATCACGGGAACCACCAGTCCGCCATCGGCCAGCGCCGTGGCCACGCCAATGTCGAACTGGTCGTAGACTTCGAGCGCTTCGGGCCGCCAGCGGCCGTTGAGTTCCGGCACCGCACGCAGTCCATCGACGCAGGCGGCCAGAAAATAGGCCGTGAAGGTCAGCGCGGCCCCGCGGTTTTCGAAGTCCGCACGCCATCTTGACCTGTGGGCCATGACCTTGGCCAGATCGATCTCAAATACCGTGGTGACGTGGGGTGCCGTATGCAGGAGGCTGGCCACCATGCGCTCGGCAATCTGCCGGCGCATTCGCGAGTGCGGCACAAGTCGGGCGCCCACCGCGCCCGGTTGCGTAGGCTCGGGCGGCTCAGCCGGGGCACTTGGGACGGCACTGGGCGAGGCGGGACCGCCGCCGCTGATATGACGCAAGACGTCATCAATGGATATCTTGCCGCCGACACCACTCCCGGCAATGCTGCCCGCATCGAGCTGATGCTCGGCAAGAAGCCGTCGCACTGCAGGGCTCAGCGCGGTTGCGGAATGCGCAGCGACCACGGGCCGCGCCGCCGATTCGGCTCCGGTAGTGGCAGCCGGGCCGACCGACACCGCCGGCTGTGAGGTGGAAGCCGCAGAGGTTGCCAGCCGATCGATTCGGCCAAGCGTCTGGCCAGGCTCCACTTCGGTGTTCGCAGGCGCCAGGATCTCGCTGAGCCGCCCGTTGCAGGGTGATGGTATTTCGACGGTCACCTTGTCCGTTTCGATTTCCACGAGCGGCTCGTTTTCCGCGACGCTATCGCCGACCGCCTTGAGCCACGTGAGGACCTGTGAGCGCGTGCCCTCGGATTGTTCACTGGGCAGTGTTACATCGACCAGATCACTCATGGTTCAGTAGCTCGCGACGCGGCGGATGGCAGCCACCACCGAACTTACCGCCGGCAAGACGGAGTTCATGAGCAGCGGGCTGTGGGGTACCGGGATATCGGGCATGGCCAGGCGCTCGATGGGCGCATCAAGCTGAGCAAACGCTTCTTGTGCCAGCACGGCGGCAATCTCGGCGCCAAATCCGCCGGTCAGATTGTCCTCGTGAACGATCAGGCAACGCCGGGTGCTGGCCACCGATTCCAGTACCGCGCTGCGATCCCAGGGCATTACGGTTCGAAGATCAAGCAAGTCGACGTCCACGGCGGACTCGGAAGCGGCCAAATCGCAGCGCTCGACCATTGCGCCCCAGGTAACGAGCGTCAGCTCCTTTCCGGCGCGCAGCCTGCGCGCGATGCCGAAAGGCACCACGTACTCATCGCCCGGATACGGCCGCCGGGCCCAGGAGCTGTCGAGCATGGCCCGATGCTCAAAGAATATGGTCGGATCGTTGCCGCGCAAGGCGGTGCGCAGCAGTCCCACCGCGTCCTCGGCGTTGGAGGGCATCGCCAGTCGCCAGCCCACCGCGTGCGCGAACTGGACTTCGTTGCTCTGGCTGTGCCAAGGGTCCCCGCACTTGAAGTAGCCCCCCGGCATGCGCACCACCATAGGCGCCGCGTAACGATTGGCCGTGCGCCAGCGGATGCTGCCGCAATCATGCAGTTGCTCGGCCGCCGGCTCCGCATACTTGCGGAACTGCAGTTCAGGTACGGGCATCAATCCCGCCGCCGCCATTCCCACGGCGCGGCCGATGATGCCCTCCTCCGACAGGCTGGTATCAAACACCCTTTCCTCGCCAAAGCGCTGCTGCAGACCAAGAGTGGCGGCGTGCACCCCGCCCTTACGGCCGACATCTTCGCCGAACAGCAGCACGCGCGGGTTGATCTCCAGTTCGTGCTCCAGGGTGCGGCGTACGGCCGTTACCATATTGATGCGCGCGCCCGTGGGCAGCGCGCGTTCGCTCCCGGTGGGCGGCTGGTAACCGTGGGGTCGCATGCCACCTTGGGCCTGTAGCATCAGCGTGCCGTCGGCGCGGTACTCAGAAAATGCGAACCGGCGGGTGTGGCTGGCGTGCGGTTGGGCGCGACTCTCGACTCTGGAAAGCGCGGCGGTCACGGCGGCGCGCGCCGCATCCCTGGCGGCGGTCCATTCCTGCGCCGACATCATCGCGGGCACCAGTTGCTGTTCGAGCGCCCGCAAAGGGTCGCGCGCTTGCTCCAACGCCAGTTCCTCCGCCGACTTGTAAGTTTGCGTGTCCTGGCCCGAGTGTCCCGACAGGCGTGGTACGGCCATGCGTAGCAGGACCGGACCGGCGCCGGATCGCACCGCCGCAATGGCATTCGCCTGCGCACGCGCCGCGGCTGCGGGTTCAGTGCCGTCGGCATCCACGACCTGCAGTTGCCGGAAGGCGGCCAAATTTTGAGCAATATTGCCACCGGGAGTCTGCAAGGCGGAGCGGACGGAAATGCCATAGCCATTGTCTTCGATGTAGAAGAGCATGGGCAGACGTTGCGTGGTGGCAATGTTAAGCGCGGCCCAGAACCCATTGGTCGCCGTGGACGCATCGCCCCCGTGCGCGATCGCGATGCTGCCTTGGTAACGATCATCGCCCAGCGTTTCGCTGTAGTAGCGGATGGCCTGCGCCCAGCCCACCGCAGGCGTGTACTGGGTGCCGACTCCGCCGCAGGCCGGCAGCACGCAAGGGCCCTGCAGATTTGGCTGGTTGAAGACCACGCCGATGTCGCGCCCGTCACTGAAGCCACCTTCGCGCATCATCGTGGAACTGAGCGCGTCATCAATTGGCACGCCCAGAGCCAGCATCAAAGGACGAGACCGGTAATAGGAGGCTATGCCGTCGCGCTGGCCGGTAAGTAACTGCGCGAGCGTCGCCTGGGTCACTTCGTGACCGCGCGCCGAGAATTGGTAGAGCACCTTGCGCGCCGGAGTGAGCACCGATTCTTCCAGCTCATCGAGCGCGCGGGACATGAGTGCGCATTCGACTACGCGTTGCCAGTCCGGCGCGCTGGCAGCCGCACGGGCGGCATGGGTCAATGGAGAGGCGTTCATCCTAAGTAGGCTCGGCCCATATGGAGTCCGGGTACTAATTCGCAGCTTATTCCCTTCTTTGGGGTGAGAATCGCCATAGATACGGCATTTGGAGTAGTATTTTAGTGATATTCACCAAGACGGGCTCCCGCATGAAACTCGATCGATCGGACAGTCAGATCCTCAAGGCCCTGCAGCGCGACGGAAGGCTGAGTGTCGTGGAGCTGGCCGAGGCCGTGGGCCTGTCGCAAACGCCCTGCTCGCGGCGCATCCGCGCTCTTGAGCAGGCCGGCGTGATTGAAGGATATGCGGCGGTCGTCAATCCGGCGCGCCTGGGTCTCAACGTACAGGCCTTCGTGCAGGTCAAGCTGCAGCAGCACGCGGATGATGTCGTCACCACATTTCAGCGGGAGCTGGCCAAGTTCGACGAAGTGATTTCCTGTTTCGCGGTGACTGGGGATTCCGACTTCCTGATCTACGTGACGGTTCCTGATCTGGAGAGTCTAGGATCCACCGTGCTAAAGCGGCTGACCAAGATACCCGGTGTGCGCGATGTGCACTCCAGCATTGTCCTGGCCACCGTGAAGCGCTCAGCGCCGTTTCCCCTGAACCATTTGCCGGTCAAGGATTAGTGAGCGCTCGGCCGCGCGGCTCAGTACGGCCGGCGATCAACGACGCGACGCGCCTTGCCCACGGAGCGCTCGAGGGTGCCCGGCGCCGCAACCCGCACCTCGGCTGAGATGCCGATCGATGACTTGATGCGGCGGGCCAGCTCCCGAGTCGCCAAATCGCGTGCGCTTTCGTCGGCGCCTGCTCCGGCAGCCCACTCCACCAGTACAGTAAGCGCGTCCAGGTGCCCGGTGCGAGTCACCTCCAGCAGATAGACCGGTGCCAGGAGCGGTTGCTTGAGGATCAGTTCCTCGATCTGGCTTGGGTAAAGATTGACACCGCGAATGATCAGCATGTCGTCGGTGCGCCCATTGATGCGATCCAGGCGGCGCATCGATCGCGAGGTCGGCGGCAATAGCCGCGTGCGATCGCGCGTGCGATAGCGGATGACCGGGAAGGCTTCCTTGGTGAGCGAGGTCAGCACCAGTTCGCCGGCGGCGCCGTCCTCGAGTACCTGACCGGTATCAGGATCGATGATCTCCGGATAGAAATGATCCTCCCAAACCACCGGTCCGTCCTTGGATTCGACGCACTCACTGGCGACTCCCGGACCCATGACTTCGGATAGTCCGTAGATATCGACGGCGTCGAGTCCCATGCGCCGCTCGATGGCTGAGCGCATCTGGTCAGTCCAGGGCTCGGCACCGAAGATTCCGGTCTTGATTGAACAAGCCGCGGCGTCCAGTCCCTGACGGTCAAATTCCTCGGCGATGGTCAACATGTAAGACGGGGTGACCATGATCAGCTGCGGGCGGAAATCTACGATCAGCTGCACCTGGCGTTCCGTCTGCCCGCCCGACAGCGGCACGACCGTGCAGCCGAGTCGCTCGGCGCCGTAGTGCGCACCCAGTCCTCCGGTGAACAACCCGTAGCCGTAGGCAATGTGCACCATCTGGCCGGGACGTCCGCCGGCGGCGTAGATGGAGCGTGCCACCAGTCCGGCCCAGGTTTCGAGATCACGCTGAGTGTAGCCCACGACCGTCGGCCGGCCGGTCGTGCCGCTGGATGCGTGAACGCGCGCCACCTGTTCGCGTGGCACCGCCAGAAGACCAAACGGATAATGGTCCCGCAGATGGCTCTTCATCAGAAACGGAAAGCGGGCCAGATCCTGCAGTGACTTCAAGCCTTCGGGACGGACACCGGCCTGATCAAAGGCCTGACGATAGTGCGCCACGTTCCGGTAGGCATGGTCAATTGACCAGCGCAGGCGTTCCAGTTGCAGCGCCGCGAGCTCATCTCGGCTGGCAGACTCAATGGCCTCGAGGCCGGGTGTTGCTTTTCCCATGGCGGGCCCGTGAGGCAGGATCTAGGCCGCAGGTCCCCTGAACTTCGGCTCTCGCTTGCCTCGCACGGCCTCGAGTCCTTCGCGGGCATCGCTGAGTCGAAACCCCATGAATTCCATGGCCAGGGCCGCATCAAAGCTGGGGCCGGCAAGCCGCAACCAGTTGTTGAGTGCATGCTTGGTGAAGTGCATGGCGCTGGCACTGCCCGCCGCAAGCTCGCGGCAGACCTCCAACGCCTTGGGCAGGACCTGCTCGTCAGGCACGCAAAGTGCGACAAGGCCAATGCGCTCGGCCTCGGCACCCGAAAGCGGCTTGTTGGTCAGCAGGTGGTAGCGCGCCTTGGCCAGACCACACAGCAATGGCCAGATCATCACGGCATGATCTCCGGCCGCCACTCCAAGTCGCGTGTGTCCATCGAGTATCCGCGCGTCGGTGGCGGCGATCGATACGTCGGCCAGCAGCGCAATTGCAAGACCGGCACCGACGGCGACTCCGCGTACCGCGGAAACCACTGGCTTGCTGCAATTGATCACGTTGTATACAAGGTCAGAGGCTTCCTTCCACACGCGCAGCAGGGTCGCCTCATCAGCGATCATCTGCTCGATCAGTGCATAGTCGCCCCCGGAAGAGAAATTGGCGCCCGCCCCGCGGACCAACACCGCCCGCGTGTTGGCGTCTGCGTCTATCAGCCGCCACACCTGCGCCAGCGCCCGATGCGTGGCCGCGTCGGCGGAATTGAGCGACTGCTCCCGCCCGATGGTGACTTCCAGCACGCGCGGTGAGGGCTCAGCGAAGCTGAGACTCGGAAAATCACGGCGATAGTGTTCCAGGTCGATGCTCGTCACGATCAGCCCTCGGCTGGGGAATCCGGGATAGCATGCACGCTTACCATCGTCAGCACATTGTAGGCTGCGACGGTCTCATCGCTTTGGTTGGTGATCTCCGTATCCCAGGTCACCTCGCCCCACCCTTTGTCGGGCCGGAGCGATTTCTCCTTGCACGTGAGACGCACCTTGATGGCATCTCCGGGCTTGACGGGTTTGACGAAGCGCAGACTGTCCAATCCGTAGTTGCCCAGCACCGGGCCATAGTCAGGATCCACGAACAGACCCGCGGCTGCGGAAATTAGAAAGTAGCCGTGCGCCACCCGCCCGCCAAACAGGGGATTGCGGGCCGCGTCGGTCTCGCTCATGTGCGCGTAGTAGTTGTCACCGGTCAGCGCGGCAAACTGCTCTATGTCCTCAACCGTAACCGGACGATGCTGCGAGTTGAATGTATCGCCAAGTTGCAGTTCATGGAACGGGATTCTGAATGGATGCCGCCCCGGATTGGTTTGCGTCGCGCCACGCACCCACCGGCCGCAGATCGCCGTGAGCGTATCCGGTGATCCCTGGATAGCGACGCGTTGCATGTAGTGCAGTACGCCCCGGATTCCGCCCATCTCCTCCCCGCCTCCCGCGCGACCCGGTCCGCCGTGCACCAGATGCGCCAGGGGTGAACCGTGTCCGGTCGATTCCTTGGCGCAGTGGCGGTTGACGACCAGTACTCGACCGTGAAACGGCGCGATTCCAAGGACCAATTGCTTGGCCACCGCATCATCAGCCGAAAACACCGAGGCCACGAGGCTGCCGGCGCTGCGCCGCGCAAGCGCAATGGCCTCAGCGATGTCGCGGTATGGAATGACGGTGGCCACGGGGCCGAAGGCCTCTACCTCGTGCACGCGATGCGCGTTTTCCGGAGACCTGCAAAGCAGCAGCAGCGGCGGCACGAAGGCTGCGCGTTGCGGCTCGGCGCCCGTGACCTGGGGCTTTTCGGGATCGCCAACGAGAAGGTCCGCCTCGGTACGCAGTTCGGCGACCCGCGCCAGTACTTCGCGCTTTTGCTCAAGGCTCGCCAGCGGACCCATGCGCACGCCCTCAACGCGCGGGTCGCCCATGGTGACCTTGCCCAGCGATGCCTGCAGCCCCTGGACGACTGCCGTCACCAAGTCGCGGGGCACCAGGGCCTTGCGGATGGCGGTGCACTTCTGGCCCGCCTTCGCGGTCATCTCGCGGGTGACTTCCTTAATAAAGAGGTCGAACTCTGCCATCCCGGGTCGCACATCCGGTGCCAGTATCGAAGAATTCAGAGAATCGGTTTCGGCGACGAAGCGCACCGACTGCTGCATGATCATTGGATGTGCCTTGAGCCGTTGCGCCGTAGCGGCTGAGCCGGTGAAGGACACGAAATCCTGGCAGGTCAGAAAATCAAAAAGATTACCCAGGCTCCCGCAAACTAACTGCAATGCACCTTCCGGGAGGATGGCGCTCTCGATTATGCGTTGCACCACCCGTTCGGCAAGGTAAGCCGTGGCCGTGGCCGGCTTTACAATGACCGGCACGCCCGCGAGGATCGCCGGAGCCAGCTTTTCGAGCATTCCCCACACCGGGAAGTTGAACGCGTTGATGTGGATGGCCGCGCCCTCTAGCGGCACGCAGATGTGCTGGCCCACAAATGTCCCGCCCTTGGAGAGGCGTTCGACCGCTCCATCCACGTAAACGTGACCGTTGGGCAGTTCCCGTGCACCCTTGCTGGCGAACACCAGCATCGTTCCTATGCCACCCTCGATGTCGATCCAGGAGTCCGCCTTGGTCGCACCTGTCTGGT
>Ga0157379_10000828_pt1 | contig 25078 bp, 18 predicted proteins | sample S25metaG_FD_121802 | JGI IMG/M metagenome (GOLD analysis project Ga0157379, IMG submission 121802) | Switchgrass rhizosphere microbial communities from Kellogg Biological Station, Michigan, USA - S2-5 metaG | ecosystem: Host-associated > Plants > Roots > Rhizosphere > Soil | place: USA... | reverse complement strand
GTTTCCGGCATGCAGCAGAAGATCGACGCATCCACGGTCGAGTCGACGAAACGCGCCGTGGACATGCGGCAGAAGACGATCGAGCTCACGCGCCTGCAGCAGGAAGTGTCGGCGGCGCGCGACGCGTATCAGCTCTACGAGAAGAAGCAGGAAGAGGCGCGTATCTCGGAAGCGCTCGACAACGAGCGCTTCCTCAACGTGAGCGTGCTGGACAGCGCTACGCTGCCCACCGAGCCGTTCAACAAGATGAACCCACTCATCATCGTCGCTGCGCTGATTGCCGGCACCGGTCTCGGTGTCGGAACGGCGGTTGGTCTCGAATTCCTGGGCCGCAACTTCAAGTTCGAGGAGCAGGTCGAGCAGCATCTCGAGCTACCGGTATTTGCCGTCATCCCCGACATGAGCGAGATCGCCGAAGGGCAGCAGGTCTAAGGGCCGTCCGAGGCGCGAGGAACGATCATGAGCAAGATCTACGAGGCGTTGCAGAAGGCGCAGGAGGAGCGCGAAGGGGTCCCGCCGCTCGAAGCGGAGCGTCCCCGCCGGCGCTGGTTCCGCTCGGGCAAGCCGCGCTCGAACGGCCACCGTGTCCACTCGAACGGCACCCTGCGCATCGACTTCGATCTGGCGCCGGACGTCGAGGAGGCCTACCAGCGTCTCGGTACGAACCTGCTCACCCCGTCGCAGGACCCGGGTGTGCTGCGCGACCTCATGGTCGTCGCCTCGGTGCACGGCGAGGGGGCGACGACGACCGCGGCGCTCTACGCCTCGACGCTGGCGAAGCGCAAGAAGCTCGACGTGCTCCTGATCGAGGCCAACTTCCGGACGCCAGCACTGGAGCAGGTGTTCCCGATCCGCCGCAACGGTGGTTTCGCCGAGCTGATCGCCGGAACGCAGGGGCTCGAGACCGTCGTGCAGGCGACGCCGCAGCAGAACCTCTTCGTGATCACGAGCGGGCACTACGAGACGTCACCGTCACACGTGCTGGAGGCGCCGCGCATGTCCGAGGTGCTGGCCCAGCTGCACGAGCGTTTCCAGTTCATCGTGTTCGACTCCGCGCCGGTCAACGTCTACACGGACGCGCAGATCCTCGGCGCGCGCGTCGACGCCACGGTCTTCGTGATCGAGGCCGATCGCACGCGCATCGACGAGGTGCAGCGCGCCAAGCGCCAGCTCGAGCGCGCCGGCGCCAAGATGCTCGGCGTCCTGCTCAACCGCCGCAAGAACTACACGCCCCGGTTCCTCGAGGGCATGATCTGACCCTGCGATGAGTGTCGCGACCCCGCAGGTCTTCGGCGGCCCACACGACCGCTTCGTCGCGGGTGCGCGTAGGATCAAGCGCGGCACCGGCGGTGTCTGGTGGGTGACCGCGCTCCTCCTGATCGCGAGTGGGCTGATCGCGGCGACGCTCGCCGGCATGGAGACGACCGCGCTCGGCTTGATGGTCGCCGGCGCCGTGCTCGCCACCGTCGTCGTCCAACCGGCCATCGGCATCCTGATGCTGATGGCGAACTTCCTGGTCGCGAGCTACCCGAGCCCGATCCGCGGTGACGGTCTCCTCACGATCAACAACATCCTCGGCATCATCCTCTGCGTCCTGCTCACCGCGCAGCTCGCCCAGCGGCCCGATCTCTGGTACCTGCGCGTCCGCCAACTCCACGTCTTCCTCGCCATAGGCATCGTCTTCATCATCGGGACGTTCGTCTCGAATCACAGCTTCCCGAATCTGCAGATCACCGCCGGTCGCTTCCGACTGCTCGACCAGACCGGTCCGATGGCGCAGGACTTCACGACGCGCTTTGCGTTTCTCGTCCTGACCCTGCAGTTCCTCGCGACCAAGCGCGATCTGAAGCGCGCCACGACCGTGATCATGATCTGCCTCATCATGATCGTGCCGTCTGCGTTGCTCGGGTACGCATCGGGTAATGCCGTTGCCGGATATCGCGCCGCCGCCGACTTCTCGGCCGGCACCAACTCCAACCGCCTCGCGTTCCTCTGCCTCATCCAGATCGCCTTCTGGTGGTACTTCATGCGGGCGGAGCCGTCGCCTGAGCGGACAGCGTTCTCGGCCGGCGTCATCGGCAGCCTGATCTTCACGGTCTTCCTCTCGGCGTCCCGCAGCGGCGTGCTCGGGCTGGGCATCCTGTTCTACATGCTGACGAAGACCCGGGGTGGCGTGCGCGGCGGGCGTCTCCAGGTGATCGCGGTCGCCATCATCGCCATCGGGGCGCTGCTCACGGTGATTCCGGAGGAAAATCTCGAGCGCATCGAGAACTTGAACCCGTTCGCGACGGGGACGCACGAGCAGGGAAGCCACTCCACGGAGCGGCGCGTCGAGACGGTCGAGCTCGGTTGGCGGATCTTCCAGGACTATCCGTTGTGGGGGGTAGGGCTCGGGAACTTCCGCGAGGTCGCGCGCCAGGTGTACCAGGACATCTACTTCCGTCCGCCGCACAACTCGTACGTCTGGTCGTTGAGCGAGGGCGGCATCTTCTGTCTTCTGCTCTACCTGCTGTTGTTCTACTACACCTGGATCGACATTCGATGGCTGCAGGCATCACCTGCGGTCCCTCCGGATCTACGGTGGATCGTGGCGGCTCTTGGGCCGTGCTTCTGGCTGCTGCTCTTCTTCAGTGCGTTCGCCGATATCTGGCTGAGCCCGATCACCTACATCATCCTCGGCATGGTGATCGCGATGCGCCACTATGTGAGCCGACGCCGTGTCGTCCTCGTCTGAGGCGACGCCTCGGACGATCGCGTTTTTTCCACCGCGGCTCGTCACGGGGGGAACGCAGCGCCATCTGCTCGAGGTCCTGAAGTTCCTCGACCGAAGCCGCTTCCGGCCGATCGTCATCAGTGCCAAGCGCGGCGGCGAGCTCGGCCGTGCGATCGTTGCCGCGGACGTGGAGCTGGTCCAGCTCGATCTCGGCGAGCGTATGCTGAGCCCCGATCTCGTGCGCTGCGTACGCGAGACGGCGGCCGTGTTCCGCGAGCGCCGCGTCGACGTCGTGCAGTGCTTCCAGTGGCGACCGGCGTTGATCGGCATGCTCGCGGCGCGTCTCGCTGGTCGCGGACGGATCGTCGCCGGACGACGGAGCGCGCCGGTCGAGCAAGGGGGCCGCGGAGTCGTCGAGGATCTCGTCGTGCGGCTCGCCGACCGGATCATCGTGAACGCGGAAGCGCTCCGGCCGCGGGGCGCCGCGGGCGCCCGCACCGACGTGATCCCGAGCGGCGTCGATACCGAGATCTTCCGGCCGCGAGCGGACGCGCGCGAGGCAACGCGCGCGCGGCTCGGCTTGCCGAGCGGGCCCCCGATCATCGGCACGGTGGGCCGCCTGGAAGTGCGTAAGGGTACGGATGTGCTGCTGGAAGCGGTCGCCGAGCTGCGGAAAAAAGGACTTCCCGAGGTCCGGGTAGTGGTGGTAGGTGATGGGCCTCTCCGCGACGAGCTGCCCGCGCTCGCCGCACGACTCGGCCTCGCTGACCAGGTCTTCATGCTCGGCGACCGATCGGATGTGCATGAGGTGTTGGGCGCGCTCGACCTGTTCGTCCTGCCGTCACGGACGGAGGGCATGTCGAACGCGTTGCTCGAGGCGATGGCGACGGCGCTCCCCGTCGTGGCCACCGCGGTGGGCGGGAATCCCGAGGTAGTGGCTGCGGAGACGACTGGCGTGCTCGTACCCCCTGACAATTCGACGGCGATGGCGGAGGCGATCGCGCGGCTGCTGGCGTCCCCGGACGCGGCGGCGCGGCTCGGCGTCGCGGCCCGCGCCCGCGTCGAGGATCGGTACAGCGCGCCGGCGATGGTGCGGCGCCTCGAAGCGGTCTACGCCGCGGTGGCCGATGCGGCGCCACGGCGCTCGGTTGGCTCGGCGCTGCCCGCTGCCGAGAACGCGCGCGTGAGTACGGACTCGGAGGTCTATCGCTGATGGCGTCGAATTCGCGGATGGTGGTCGTCGGTCTCGATGGCGCCACCTTTCAGCTCATCAAGCCGTGGGTCGAGGACGGCAAGCTGCCGACGTTCGCGCGCCTCCTGCGCGAAGGCGCGCACGCCGACCTTCGCAGCACGCTCCCGGCGCTGACGCCGCCGGCCTGGACCTCCGCCGCGACCGGGAAGAACCCGGGCAAGCACAACATCTACAATTTCTACAAGGTCAGCGACGGCGGCACCGGCAAGTTGCCGCTCACGCCCGCCGACCTGCGCAGCCGCCGCGTCTGGGACATTGCCAACGCCTACGGCAAACGCGCGGGCGTGGTGCATCTGCCGCTGACGTATCCGCCCGAGCATCTCGACGGCTTCGTCGTCTCCGGCATCATGACCCCGAAGGGGGTCGAGGACTACACGTACCCGCCCGAGCTGCGCGACGAGCTGGCGGCGCGGATCGAGGGCTACCGCTTCGACGTCGACGCGGACGCGCTCAAGGTCGGCGACCTGAAGGCGTTCGCCGCCGACGCGTTCGACCTGCAGCGCATCCAGACCGCCGAGACGCTGTACGTGCTCGACCACAAGCCGTGGGATCTCCTCTGGGTGATGTTCCACACCCTCGACAAGGTGCAGCACTTCTTCTGGCACCTCATGGATCCCAAGCACCCGGCGTACCCGGGCCCGAACGAGTTCTCGGACGTCATCCTGCGTTTCCACCAGAAGCTCGACGACGCGCTCGCCGAGATCCTGAAGCGCCTCGACGACGAGTGTTCGCTGCTCGTGATGTCGGATCACGGCTCCTGCCGGCTCGAGTCCTACTTCCTCATCATGAACTGGCTGGAGGACACCGGGTTTCTCCGCATGAAGGGCGCGACGCGGTCTCCCTTGAAGAAGGCGCTCGGCGGCATGGGCCTCGAGGCCCGCGGCGTCGTGCAGTCGCTGCGGCGCGCCGGACTCGGGTGGGTGCCGCGGCTCGTGCCCTCGCGCCTCAAGCAGCACGTGCCGCAGGCGCGCGCCTCGTTCGCGCGCATCGCGCCCCACATCGACTGGTCGGGGACGAGCGTCTACTGTCCGTCGGCTCCCGGCAGCGGTCTGCGCATCAACCTGCGCGGGCGTGAGGCGCAGGGCACCGTCGCTCCCGAGGACTACGATCGGGTGTGCGAGGACGTGCGGACACGCCTCCTGACGATCGTCGATCCGACGACCGGACGGCGCGTGGTGCACGCGGTGCACCGTCGTCACGAGATCTACGCCGGTCCCCACGTCGACAACGGCCCGGACCTCCTGGTCGAGACGACCGACCCGTACTGCCTCATCGAGGGCATGGGTCCTTCCGCCATCGTCCCGTCGGGTCACAGCGACGGCGAGCGCACGGGTAATCACCTGCGCGACGGCATCTTCATGCTCGCGGGCGCGGCGGCACGTCGCGGCGCGGCCCTGCCGACGCTGGACATCTGCGACGTCGCCCCGACCTTGCTCTACCTGCTCGACGTGCCGGTGCAGGAGGACATGGACGGCGCCGTGGCGCAGGGGGCGATTCTTCCCCAGCTGCTGGCGGAGCGGGTCGTGAAGACGGACCAGCTGGCGCCGCCGCCCGAGGTCGCCGCGACCGAGATGAGCGATCAGGACCGGCGCGCCATCGAAGGCATGCTCGAGGGACTCGGGTACCTGTGAGCGGCGCGCCCATCTTCTGCTACCACGACGTCGTCGGGTCGGAGGACGCGTTGGCGTCCGTCGCGCCGGCCCACCGTCCGTACGTGCTGACTCGCGCCCAGCTCGTCGAGCATCTCGACGCGCTCGCCGGAGCGCAGGCGGGCGGCACCGTGGTGGCACGTACCGTAGGGGAGCTCGTCGCGGCGCCGGGCGCCGGGCAGTTCGCGCTCTCCTTCGACGACGGGCACGAGAGCAGCTACTCCGAGATCTTCCCGCTCCTCGCGGAGCGCCGCTGGCGCGGCACGTTCTTCGTCGTCGCCAGCTGGATCGGCGAGCCGCACAGCCTGAGCTGGGGGCAGCTCCGGGCCATGGCCGACGCCGGGATGGAGATCGGCAGCCACTCGCTCACGCACCCGTTCATCAACACGCTCGCGCCGGACGCGATCCGGCACGAGTTCGCGGAGTCGAAGCGCATCCTCGAGGACGGCCTCGGGCGTCCGGTGCAGGTGGCGTCACTGCCACGCGGCAGCACCGCTCCGGGCATGGCCGAAATCGTGGCCGAGCTCGGCTACGAGGCCTTCTGCACCAGTGAGCCGGGCCTGGTTTCGGCCACCACCAACCCGTTCGACGCACCGCGTATTGCCATAAAATGGCGCACATCGGCACCGTTCCTGATACACGTTCTCGCCGGTCATCGGCTCACCCTCGCGACGTTGCGTTCGTCCTACGCCATGAAGCGTCTCGGCAAGCGTCTGGTTGGCGCCGAGCGCTGGCGTCGCGTCCGGGGAGCCGTGATCGCCGGGTCGGCGAGGGCAGGACATTGATGATGGGCGCGTTGGAGCACGTTGGATGAAGGTCCTGTTGATCGGTCTCGACGGTATGACGTTCGACATCGCCCGTCCCCTGATGGAGGCGGGCGAGATGTCGACGCTCGCCTCGCTCGAGCAGCGGGGCGTGAGCGCGACCCTGATGTCGACGTATCCGCCGATCTCGGCACCGGCCTGGGTGACCTTCCTCACCGGCAACAACCCCGGACGTCACGGGATCTTCAACTTCCAGAACCTCGACCTGTCACGGTACTCGAGTTTCAGTGAGACGTTGGTGAACTCGACGTACTTCCGCGGCAAGACCCTGTTGGATCATGCCGGCGCGCAGGGGAAGCGCATCCTCGCGTACCGCATCCCGCTGACCTATCCCGCGTGGCCGATCAACGGCCTGCTGGTTTCCGGGCCGCCGACCCCCGATCGCAAGAAGGCGTACGCCGCACCGGCCGATCAGGCGGCCAGCTTGCCGCCGATGACGCTGCTCTCCCACGACGAGCTCGCCCGCGCCAAGAAGGCGAGCGACATTGCGGCGATCGACGCCTGCAACGCGCACGAGCTCAAGGTCATGGACGAGATCACGCGGCGCGCCTTCGCCGACGGGACCGAGCTGATCGTCACCTTCACCGGCATTCCCGACGGCCTGCACCATTCCTTCTGGCATCTGCACGATCCCGCCTCGCCGCTACACGATCCAGCGGCGTCGGCGCACGACAAGAACGTGATCAAGCGTTGGTACGTCGAGATCGATCGCATGATCGGCCGCTGGCTCGCGGATCTCGGCGATGAATGGGCCGTGATCGTGCTGTCCGATCACGGCGGGGGCCCGGCGCCGACGCGCTACCTGCACGTCAACCACTTCCTCGCGCAGCGCGGCTACCTGAAGCCGACCAGCGCCTCGCGGGCGCGGGTGGCGAGCCTGGTGAGCCGCCAGGTGAACGCGCTCCGCCGCCGTGTCCCCGGCAAGGTGTGGCTGAAGAATCACCTGCCGACGGCGCTGAAGTCGCAGGTGCGCCAGTTGCGCAACGGCACCGGGCGGGTCGAGTGGGGCGCGACGCGTGCGTACGCGGTGCCGATCTTCTTCCCGATCACCGGCATCAACCTGAACGTGCGCGGCCGGCAGCCGCAGGGCATCGTCGAGCCGGGCGTCGAGTACGAGCGGCTGCGCGACGAGATCATGCGGGCCGCCGCGGAGCTGGTCGACCCGGCCACCGGTACGCCGCTCTGCCGCCGCATCCTCAAGAAGGAAGAGGTCCTCGCCGGGGCGCATCTCGACAACGTGCCCGACATCCTCCTGGTGACGGCCGAGGGCATCGACGGCGGACACGACGTCGACGAGCTGCTCGCGGCGGTGCCCGAGGCGACGCTCCGCAACGTGAGCGGCTCGCACACCATGGAAGGCATCTTCTTCGCGGCGGGTACTCCGTTCCGCAGCGGCACGCGCCTCGAGACGGTGACGCTCGGCGACATCCTGCCGACGGCACTGCACCTCGCAGGGGTCGCGATCCCCGACGACATCGACGGCAGCGTCCTCGCCGAGACGCTCGCACCGCAGTACCTGGCGTCGCACCCGGTCACGACCACCGCCGTCCGTGCCGGCGACGGCGACGACGGAGACGCGCTCTCGGCGGGCGAAGAGCAGGAGATGCGGAAGTTCCTGCAAGACCTGGGGTACATCGAGTAGAGCATGGCGTCGCGCGCACTCAATCGTCTCCGCCACGCGAGCAAGGTCGCGGCGCATCATCTCGGCGTCCTCGCCGTGCTGCGCCGCATGCGCCGGCGCGAGTGCAGCTTGATCCTGCGCTACCACGCGGTAGCGCCGGACGACCTGCCGGCTCCCGCGTACGCCGGGCCGGACATCACGATCCCGCGCGCGCTCTTCGCGGCGCAGATGCGCTTTCTCCGCCGCGCCTACGCGCCGGTGCCGCTCGCGACGATCGTCGAGGCGATCGGCCGCGGCGAGGCCCCGCCCGCGGGAACCGTCGCGATCACCCTGGACGACGGCTACGCCGACAACTACCACCAAGCCTTTCCGGTGCTGCAGAGCCTGCGCCTCCCGGCCACGGTGTACGTGGTGACGGAGACGCTCGACGGTGGACCGTCGCTCTGGATGTCGGAGCTGCGCGCCGCGATGATGGCGAGCCACGCGCCGCGCCTGCGCGTCGAGATCGGCGGCGGGTACGAGTTCGCGCTCGAGGGCGAGGCCGAGCGGCAGCAGAGCATCAAGGATCTGACGAACGTACTGGTGCCGGTGGACGCCGCGCTGCGCCGCCGCATCCTGACGACCATCCGTCACGAGCTCGCCGTGAACGGCAACGCCGATCTCGCGCAGACCATGCTCACCTCGGCGCAGATCCGCGAGATGCACGAGGGCGGCATCACGATCGGCGCCCATACGCAGACCCACAGCAACATGACCTTGATCTCGGCGGAGCAGGCGCGGATCGAGATCGCCGGCTCGCGCGAGCGCCTCGAGGCCATCGTCGGCGCGCCGGTGCCGGACTTCGCCTATCCCAACACGGGCGGGCGCTATCCGCATTGCAACCAGAGCGTTGCGACGATCATCCAGCAGCTCGGCTTCCGGTCCGCCGTGACGTCGCGCCCGGGCATCATCGGCGCCACGTCGGACGCCTTCCTGCTGCCGCGGATCGGGGTCGCGCCGCGGCTCTATCGCGAGGCCGCGCTCGCGGTGACGCTCGAGCGCTACCGGCTCTTCGGCGAGGCGCACGCGTGACGCGCGCCGACGGGAGCGTGGGCTGATGTGCGGCATCGTCGGCATGTGGCGTGGCCCCGGCGGTGAGCCGGTCGACGACGCCTCGCTGCGGCGCATGAACGCCGCGATCGTCCACCGCGGTCCCGACGACGAGGGGCTCTTCGTGGACGGCGCGTTCGGCATGGGCATGCGCCGCCTCAGCATCAACGATCTGGCGGGCGGCCATCAGCCGCTCACCAACGAGGACGGCTCGGTGGTCGTGGTGTGCAACGGCGAGATCTACAACTCGCCCGAGCTGCGCCGCGATCTCGAGGCACGCGGCCACCAGTTCCGCTCGCATTCCGACGTCGCGGTCATCCCGCACCTCTACGAAGAACGGGGCGAGGAGTTCGTCGCGGCGCTGGACGGGATGTTCGCGCTGGCCCTGTGGGACAAGAAGCGACGCCTGCTCGTCCTGGCGCGCGACCGCCTCGGCATCAAGCCCCTGTACGTCGCGGAGCGTGGCCGGGCGATCGCGTTCGCCTCGGAGGTCTCGGCCCTCGTCGCCGACGGCTGGTGCGAGTCGCTCGATTTCGCGAGCCTCCACCACTACCTGTCGCTCGGCTACGTTCCGGCCCCCGGCAGCATCTTCCAGGGCGTCCGCAAGCTCGAGCCCGGCACGCAGCTGACCATCGAGGAAGGCCGCGCGCCCGTGCAGCGGCGGTACTGGGAGCTGCGCTTCGCCCCCGCCGCGCGCACCGCCAGCGACGAGGCATACGCCGAGGAGGTGCTCGGCACGCTGCGGGCGGCGGTGAAGAGCCATCTGCTCTCGGACGTGCCGGTCGGGGTCTTTCTGTCGGGTGGCGTCGACTCGAGCGGTCTCGTCGCCCTGATGAGCGAGATCGCGGGCCAGCGCATCCAGACCTTCTCGATCGGCTTCGAGGAAAAGACGTTCAACGAGCTCGACCTCGCCCGCGAGGTGGCGCGACGCTACGGCACCGACCACCACGAGCTGGTCGTCCGGCCCGACGCCGTCAACGTGCTGCCGAAGATGGTACGCCACTTCGGCGAGCCGTTCGCCGACTCGTCGGCCGTCCCTGTGTACTACGTCTCCGAGCTGGCGCGCCGCAGCGTCAAGGTCGTGCTCTCGGGCGAGGGCGGCGACGAAGTGTTCGCCGGGTACGAAACGTACCTCGCGGGCAAGTACTCGCGGCTCTATCGGCGCCTTCCGGGCTTCATCGGCCGGACGCTCGTGCCGGCGCTCGTCGATCGGATGCCGGTGTCGCATGCGCGCGTCAGCCTCGACTACAAGGCGAAGCGTTTCGTGCGTGGCGCGTACCTGCCGCTGGAGGACGGGCACTTCTGGTGGAAGGTCGTGCTGTCCGACGCGGTGCAGTCGGAGCTGTGTACGGGACCGGCGCGCAACGGCCACCTCGAGACGGCCGATCTCTTCCGCGCCGCTGCGGCGCGTGCCGGGACCGACGACTGGCTGGCGCGCCTGCAGGCGATCGACGCGCACGTGTATCTCCCCGACAACATCCTGACCAAAGCCGACCGCATGAGCATGGCGCACTCCATCGAGGCTCGCGTACCGTACCTCGACCGTGCCCTGGTCGAGCTGGCGGCGCGCCTGCCGAGCGATCTCAAGCTGCGGCGCTTCACCAAGAAGTACGTGTTGAAGCAGGCGTTGCGCGGGCACGTGCCGGCGGGGATCCTGCGCGCCAAGAAACGCGGTTTCAACGTCCCCGTGCCGTCGTGGCTCCGTGGCGAGTTGCGCGAGATGCTGGACGACGTGCTCGCGCCCTCCGCGCTCGGCCGGGTGGGGCTGTTCAATGCCGATTACGTCCGACGGCTCATCGACGAGCACGTCGCGATGCGCTTCGATCACAGCCGTCCGCTCTGGACGCTGCTCGTGTTCATGACGTGGCATCAGGAATGGGAGCGGACCCGCCGTGGAGCGCGGGACGCGGGCGCGGCGACGCACGCCGCACATCGTTCGCCGCACGCGGCGACGAGCATCCGGTGATCCGAGACCTCCGAATGACCTTGCAAACGCACGCCGGCGCTTCCCTGACTTCCCAGTCGATCCCCGCGGCGACGCGTCCGACGGCGGTCCCGCTCGACTGGGAGCGGATCGAGGTCGGACCGGCGACCCCGCTGTGGCAGCGCGCGCTCGCGCTCCTCGGGCTCGTGCTCCTGTCGCCGATCATCCTGATCATCGGCCTGCTCACGAAGTCGACGAGTGAGGGCACCATCCTCTACCGCGGCCAGCGGGTCGGGCGGGGCGGCAAGAACTTCACGATCTACAAGTTCCGCACGCTCGAGGTCGGGGCCGAGCAGAAGATCGGCGCCCGGCTCCTGGAGCACGGCGACGGCCTGTACACGCCCATCGGCCGTTACCTGAAACGCGGCAAGCTCGACGAGATTCCGCAGCTCTTCAACGTCGTCCGCGGCGAGATGAATCTCGTCGGACCGCGCCCCGTGCGTCCGGTCTTCCTCGAGACCTTCTGCCGCGAGATCCCGGGCTACATGCAGCGCTTCGCCGTGAACCCCGGCATGACCGGCCTGGCGCAGGTCCGTGGCGGCTACTTCACGCACCCGCGCGACAAGCTGCGCTACGACCGCATCTACGCCGCCAACCGCTCCTGGTGGCTCGACGTCCGCCTGGTGACGCTGACCTTCATCAAGGTACTGAACCGCTGGGCGACGCTCGGCCTGGTCCTGACGCTGCTGTTCCTCTCCGCCGCGTTGCTCCCGGGCCTGTTCCACTACCCGTTCCAGCTCGATTTCGGCAGCTTCAAGCTGAGCCCGTTCGAGATGCTGGTCGCCGTGACGGCGGCGTGGCTGATCGTGCAGCGCTCGCCGCGCCACGAGCTGTGCATCTACGACACGGCGGTCAATCGCCCGATGGCGGCATTCGTCGCATTCGCGGCGCTCGCGGCGCTCTTCTCGCCGGAACCGGTGGCCGCGCTGCAGGGCATCGCGTACTACGTCGCCACCGGCTTCAGCCTGGCGTTCCTCATCATCAACACCCGTCTGACCCAGCGCGAGGCGAACCTGGTCGCCAACGTGGTCGGCCTCTCGGCGGTATCGGTGTCGCTGATCGGTCTGGTGCAGATCGGCCTCGACAACCAGCTCGGCGTCCAGGGTGCACCGCGCATGTCGTCGACGCTCGGCAACCCGGTCCTCCTGGCCACGTACCTCGTCCTCGGCCTGCCATTCCTCCTGACGCAGCTGCTGCACAGCCGGACGCGCGAGCAACGTGATCTCTGGGTGGGCTGCGCGACCGTGGCGTTGATCGGCGTCTTCCTGACGCACACCCGCATGGGCCTCGTGGCGTTGGTGGTCACCTTCAGCGTCTTCCTCTGGCGGACCTCGCATCGCTACGTCGGGATCGTGGCGATGAGCGCCCTCGTCGTGCTCACGGTCATGATCGGTGGCCGCCAGATGCGCCTCTCCGTGCCCGAGGTGACGGCGGAAGCCGCACGCCGCGGCGAGACCGCCGAGCACGTGTTCCAGGCGCCGCCCCTCGAGCTGCTCCTCGGCGTGGGCAGCCTGCGCCGTCTCGCGATCTCACCCATCCCGGATCAGGACGCGCGCTGGATCTCGACCAGCATGCATCTCACGCTCATCCGGCAGAACGGACTGATCGGGTGGGCGCTGATGCTGTGGATCATCGGCGCGGTGCTGGTGGCGCTCTACCGCGGCTACCAACGCATCCACGACCCCCACATGCGCCGCATCGTGTGGGCGATCTTCAGCTCGCTGACGGGGCTGCTCTTCCTCATGACCGACGCCAACGTCTTCTTCAACGTCACGATCCAGATCTACGTCTGGGGCATGATCGGCGTCGGCATCGGCATCATCACCCATCTGAACGGGCGCCGCCCGACGTTCCACGTGCTCTGGCGCTTCGGGGAGCACGGAGACTGAGCGTGGCGGAGTCCGACGAGGAGAAACAGAGCCTGGGACGGAACGTGCTGGCGGGCATCGCCGCCGGTCTCGTCGCGGGCACTGGCTGGTGGGCGGTCGAGTCGGTGACCAACTGGGCGCTCGGCGGCGTCGTGCCGGCACCCGTCGCGCTCACGATCCTCGAGCTCGACCTCGCCGTCGCCGGCATCGCCGGACTGCTGCTCGGCGTACTGCTGACGTTCGTGCCCGGCGGTGCGAGCGCCCCAACTCTGGCCCTCGGGCTGACCATGGCCTACGGCCTCATCCGCATCTTCGAGCCGCCGGGAATGGGGAGCGAGGCGGTCTTCCTCGTCCTCGGCGCCGTCAGCGTCGTGCTCGGGACGCGTCTCGTCGGCGACGAGCGGCGCGGCCCGCTCGCGTTCGCGCACCTGACGCTCCTCACGACCACCTTCACCGCGCTCGGGAAGGCGGTCATCGGCGAGGCGCAGAGCGACTACTTCAGCAAGACCGAGCCGAGCGGCCTCAGCCTGGCGCTCCTGCTGGCGGCGTTGCCGCTCGCGGCGGTCGTCGTCGATCGGATGGTCGCGTTCCTCCTGCGGCGCAGGAACGTGCGCTTCGCGCTCGAGCTCGCGATCGGCATCGGCGCCGCCGCCCTGTGGAATCACTGGAGCCCGCCGCTCTGGACGGCGCCGATCGATCAGATGCGTACGGTGGCCGAGCCGCCGCCGGCCGGCACCCCGAACGTCCTGCTCATCGCGCTCGACACGACGCGCGCCGATCACCTCTCGACCTACGGATACGGGCGTGAGACCTCGCCGAACCTGACGGCGCTCTCCAAGGACGCGCTCAACTTCACGCAGGCGCGCTCCCCGGCGCAGTGGACCGTGCCGGGGCACGCCTCGATGTTCACCGGCATGTACCCGAGCCGCCACGGCGCGCACTACGCCGGCGACTGGACGTCCGGCCCGAAGATCTATGGGCGCAAGCGGGTGTTGCCGCTGCCCGAGGACCGCACCACGCTCGCCGAGGTGCTGCGCGATCGCGGCTACGTCACGGGCGGCTTCGCCGCCAACTTCGCCAACCTCGACCGCGGCTTCGGGATGGCGCAGGGCTTCATGCACTACGAGGATCATCCCGGTCTGCTGTTCCGGCCGGTACCCCACGTGGTGCGCTTCGTGCAGCGCTTCCGGCCGGCCTTCTGCAAGAAGCCGTTCCGCAGCGCGCAGGAGATCAACGAGGCCGCGCTCGACTGGCTCGGCAAGGCGCCCGCGGGGCGCCCGTTCTTCGTCTTCCTGAACTACCTGGAGCCGCATCATTGGCTCGCGCCGCCGCCGTACGACCTCTGGAGCCGCGATCTGCCGCACGCCCGGCAGCTGGCCCTGAAGGGGCTCTTCACCCACAAGGTGCCGGTGCACCTGACCGACGAGGAGCAGAAGTTCATCATTGCGAACTACGACGGGCAGGTCCTGGCGATGGACGCCGCGCTCGGCGAGCTGATGGACACCCTGAAGGCGCGCGGCAGCTACGAGAACACGCTGATCGTCGTCACCGCCGACCACGGCGAGCTGCTCGGTGAGCACCAGATCGTCGGCCACGGCGGCCGCATGATGTACGAGGGGCTGCTCCACATCCCGATGGTGGTGAAGATGCCCGGCAAGGATCGGCCGCGCGGCGATCGCACCGATCGCGTGCAGCTGGTCGACGTCCTGCCGACCGTGCTCACGACCATCGGCGCGCCGTTTCCCGATGGTGTGCAGGGCGAGCCGGTGCAGCACGTGACGCACGAGACCGTCGCCGAGGAGCACATCAATCCCGAGTTCGTCGCCCAGTTCGGCGACGTCTACAACCGTGCGCTGCGCGTCTACTACGACGGCCCGTTCAAGCTGATCAGCACCTCGCGCGGCGATCGCTTCCTCTTCAACCTCACCAGCGATCCCAACGAGGATCAGAACATCGCGAGCCAGGATCCCCAGCGCGTCGCGGAGATGGAGCAACGACTCGAGACCATGATGAGCCACATGGACATGCCCACCGCCTCGACCAAGGTCGCCGCCGCGGCCGGAGCCCCACGATGAGCATGCCGGGACGCCGTGACGACGTCAGCGGTCAGCCCTCCGAGGCGCCGCGCATCTCGGTCATCATGCCGGTCTACAACTCCGAGCGCTTGCTCGGTGAGTGCCTCGCCGCGCTCAGCGCCAGCGAGCACGCCGCCCACGAGATCCTGATCGTCGACGACAGCTCGACCGACCGGTCGCGCGAGATCGCCGCCGCGGCCGGCTGCCGGGTGATTCCGAGCGGCGGCCGTCTCGGACCGGCGGGGGCGCGCAACCGCGGCGTCGCCGAGGCGACGGGTGACGTCCTCTTCTTCGTCGACTCGGACGTGATGGTGCGGCCCGACACCCTGCGGCGCCTCGCCGAGGCCTTCGCCGCCGATCCCACGCTCGACGGCATCATCGCCGTGCAGGCGCCGGCCATGCGGTTCCGGAACATCTGCAGCCGCTACAAGAACCTGTGGATGTACTACACGTACGTCCGTCGGGCGGGAGAGGACGTGCCGCTCTTCTACACCACGGCGGCCGCGATCCGCCGTCAGGCCTTCCTCGATTCCGGGGGGTTCGACTTGAACTATAGGGACCCCAATGTCGAGGACACCGATTTCGGCCAGACCCTGGCCCGGCAGGGGTATCGCGTCCGGGTCCTGCCCGAGCTCGAGGTCGAGCACGTGAAGGGCTACGACCTGCGCGGCCTGCTGCGCACGGACTTCCTGCGCTCGATGTCGCTCGCCCGGTTGAAGCTCCGCAAGCGGGCCGACACCATGGGAAACGACACTTCCGTGCCGACCGGCTACATCGCGAGCGTCCCGCTGGTGGGGCTGGCAGCGCTCCTCCTGCTTCTAGGGGGGATCACCGGCAGCACGACGCTTCTGGTCGGAACAATTGTCGCAATTTGCGCCATTCTTGTGCTAAATAGGCCGTTCCTGCGCCTGCTTCATCTGCACGGCGGTACGGCCGTCGGAACGCTCGGCGCGGGACTGCTCCTCGTCGAGTTGTTCACGGCGGGTCTCGGCAGCGTCTACGGGATCGCGACCTTCATCGCTGGCAAGAAGTACTAGGAGGATTCACCAGATGGGCTACCTGGATTACCTGCGCCACGGCAAGAACATGGTGTCGAAGAAGGGCGCCATGCCCGTGTACATGGTGTACTTCATCACCGACGCCTGCAACGCCAAGTGCAAGCACTGCCTCCTTGCCGACGGCGCGCATCCTGGCTGGGAAACTCCGACGATGGAGTTCAAGCGCAAGGAGCTCTCGCTCGAGGAGGTCGACAAGGTCACCGCGAGCATGGGGAAGAGCCTCATGTTCCTCCTACCGACCGGCGGCGAGCCGTTCCTGCGCAAGGACATCGGTGAGATCGTCAAGATCTTCTACAAGAACACCGGTGTGCGGAACGTCGGCATTCCGACGAACGGCAGCACCACCTCGCGCACGCTCAAGATCGTCGAGGACGTGCTGAAGTCCTGCCCCGATCTCGATTTCGGAATCGACGTCTCGCTCGACGGCGTCGGCGCGCTGCACGACGAGATCCGCGTCTTCCCGGGTCTCTTCGAGCGCTCCATCGCAACCTACCGCGAGCTCAAGAAGCTCTCGAAGCACTACCCGAAGCTCAACGTGAACGTCGAGACGACGGTCTCGTCGCACAACGACAAGCACCTGATGGAGAACTACGCGTACTTCCGGCGCGAGCTGGAGGTCGACAACGTCTTCACGCTGCTCACGCGTGGCAGCCCGAAGGAGTCGATCGCCAAGTTCTTCGACGTGAAGCGCTACGAGGAGTACGCCGAGCTGATCGAGCAGGACATGAAGAGCGGCGCGCTCTCCGGGTACGACACGTTCCCGTTCGCCGACTTCATCAACGCGAAGCGCATCGTGCGTCATCGGCTGATCGCCGAGATCGCCAAGACGAACACCTACCAGATCCCGTGCTACGCCGGCAGCCTCGGGGCCTGCATGTTCGCCAACGGCGACGTCTATCCGTGCGAGCTCCTGATCGACCGCAAGCTCGGCAACGTGCGCGAGAACGACTACGACTTCAAGAAGATCTGGTACGGCAAGAAGGCGGACGACGCACGTAAGTTCATCCGCGACACCAAGTGCTTCTGCACCTACGAGTGCTTCCTGACGGTCAACATCCTCTTCAACCCGCGCATGATGCCGAAGGTGCTGCGCGAGTGGGGGAGTCTCAAGGTCCGTAAGGCGATGCGCAAGCTGACCGGTGCCAAGCGGCCCGAGTCCGCCATCGTGGCGCGCGCGGGCGCGGCCAACGGCCACGCGTGCATCAATGGCGCCATCCAGCAGCACAACGCGACGTTGCTGAACGGCTCGGCCCACCCGGACGGAGAGATCAAGCCGTCGGACGAGGCCCGGCTCTAGACTGAAGGTCACCGCCCAGCGTCACACACATTCCACGCGGCACTCCGCATCCCCGCCGCCATCCCTCACCCCGCGGTCGCGATCCCAGCGGCCCATTTGGAGGCTCCATGTACAAGGGCAAACGCATCTCCGTCGTGATCCCCTGCCACAATGAAGAAGACGGCATCGTCGCCGTCCTCGATCAGATGCCCGCGATCGTCGACGAGGTCGTCTGCGTCGACAACTGCTCGACCGACAACACTGCCAAGGTGGCGACCGAGCATGGCGCGCGCGTCGTCCCCGAGAGCCGCAAGGGCTACGGATACGCCCACAAGGCCGGCTACGCGGCCGCCAAAGGCGACATCATCATCACGATGGACGGTGACGGCACCTACCCGCCGGACAGCATACCGCTGCTCCTCTACGTCATGCTCGAGGAGAAGGTGGACTTCATCACGGCGCGCCGCTGGTACTCGAAGCAGGGCGACACGAAGAGCCCGATCCGCCTGCTCGGCAACGCCATCCTCTCCGGTACCATGATGGCGCTCTACTTCAAGTTCATCGTCGACTCGCAGTCGGGGATGTGGATGTTCAAGAAGGAGATCCTCGACGACCTCGATCTCACCAGCAACGGCATGGCGCTTTCCGAGGAGATCAAGATCGAGGCCTTCACCCATCCGAGCGTCCGCGCCATCGAGATTCCGATCTACTACGGTGAGCGCATCGGCGAGTCGAAGCTCAACATCTGGCGCGACGGCCTCTACAATCTGTTCTTCCTCCTGAAGAAGCGCTTCATGCTGCGGAAGAAGCAGCCGCGCCTGCGGGCGGTCGAGCCAGTGCGCTCGACGGACCGCGTGGAGCGCCGGGCCGGGGGGATGAGCTGAGAGGGTAGGGCGACCGCGCGGCCCCGGGCCCGCGAGTGGTGATGGGACTCCCGATCGTACATTCCACCGCGGGGTACCTCGTGCAGCGCCTCGATCGGCGACGCACGCCCTGGAGCGGCACGGCACGCGCGCTGGCCTTCATGGCCATCGGCAACCTGCCCGACGTCGATTTCCTGGTCGGCTTCGTGGTCGGGCGACCCGGGGCGTTCCACCGCGGTATCTCCCACACGGTGCTGGCGGCGCTGGTGTTCGGCGTGGTCGCGGCGACGGTCGCGCGCTGGCGGCGCTGGGACGGGTGGTGGCCGGCGTTCCTGCTGTGCACCGCGGCATACGCGTCGCACCTGCTCGTCGACGCATTCACGATCGATCAGCGCGGTCCCGCGGGGGCACAGTTCTTCTGGCCGCTCTCCGATGCCTACTACATCTCGCCGGTCACGATCTTCGGCGAGATCCTCATCGACGGCCGCTCGCGGATCGGCTTCATCCGTAGCATCGTCGCCTGGCCGACGGTCGTCGTGCTGGCGCGCGAGGCGGGGTGCGCCGCCATCGCGCTGCTCGCGGTGCGGCTCTCCGAGCTGGCGCGCGGTGAGCCGCGCGCGGCCGATGTGCCGCGGTTGTCCGACCGGTACGACGTCGGCGAGCGCGTCGGGGAGGATCCCGCCTGATCCATCTCTGGCCTCTCGTCGCCTACCTCGGGATCCTGGGGGCCCTCTTCGTGCGCTTCGGCGTTCCGGAGCACGCGCACACCCTACAGGGCGCAGGCGAGCGCGGTCCGCTCGTCGCGAGCGAGAGCGACCTCAGGCTGGTCCGCCGGCAGCACCGCCTCTTCTACGCCCTGCTGTTCGTCTCGCCGGTGGAGTGGTGGTGGCGCGGCAGGCCGGCGGGGCTCGGTCAGGTCGTCGGCGCGCTCGTCTTTCTCGCGGGCGTCGTCGGCTACCGTGTCGCGGGCGGGACGCTCGGCGCCCAGCTGTCGCCGCTCGTCGCGCCGCGCGAGCCGGCGCGGCTCGTCGTGCACGGGCCGTACGCGAGCGTCCGCCATCCGATGTACGCGGCCGAGCTCGCGATGGCCGCGGGAGCACCGTGGACGCTTGCGGCGAAGGCCAGTGCGGTCCTCGCGCTGCTCTTCGCGGTAACCCTGCTCCGCCGCTTGCGGGTCGAAGAGCATGCGCTCGAGGAGCGCCTCCCGGAATACGCCGAGTACGCGCGCCGCACCTATCGCGTCATTCCCTATGTCTATTGAGCGACCGCCCGTGTGGGGAGTCTTCGCGCTCGTCGGGTGGGCCGCAGTGGTCTACGGCGTCTGGGCGCTCGGGTATCTGCGCTAGATGCTCGACCTCGCGGTCCTCGGTGCGCTGCTGTTGATCGCCCTCGGCGTCGGGCGGCGGCTCCTCAAGGCGGTGCCCTTCGAGGGCGGGCTCGAGGAGGGCCTCTTCGCGACGGCCCTCGGCCTCGGGTTGCTTGCGTACGTCACCCTGGCGCTCGGGTTGGCCGGACTCCTCGGTCGCCCTGCGCTCGTGGCCCTGCTGGCGATCGCCGCGGCCGTGACGTGGCGCGAGATCGTCGCCGCGGTCGCCGCGGCGATGGACGGCATCCGTCGCTGGCGCGACATCCCGCCGAGTCGGAGCGAGACGCTCGGTCTGGCGCTCGCCGCGGTGCTCCTTGCCGCAGAGGTCGTGATGGTCTTCGCCCCGCCGGTCGGTGGGGATCAGACGAAGTACCAACTCGTCTATCCGCGACTCTGGGCCGGCGCGCACCGCCTCGTCGCGACGCCCTGGAGCTTCTGGGGGTATCTACAATATCTGATGAACATGCTCTTCACCGCGGCGTTCGTGCTCCGCGGTGACGTGCTCGCGCGCTTGCTGAACGACGCGTTCGGCGTCCTGCTCGCCTTCGCGGTGTTCGTGCTCGGCCGGCGGACGTTCTCGCGGCAGACCGGAGTCTGGGCCGCGCTGCTGTTCGTCACGATGCCGCTCACCGCGACGCTCATGATCCGGGCGTGGGTGGAGTTCGCGCTGACGGCGTACGCGCTGCTCGCGGTCATCGCGCTGTTGGCGTGGCGCCGATCGGGTGCGCGCCCGTGGCTCGCCCTTGCCGCGGTGATGGCGGGGTTCGCCGCGGGGACGAAGCTCATCGGACTCCTCGTCCCGGCGCTGATCGGGTTCGCGGTGCTCGGACACGTGCTCCGGCGCGGCGGTCGGGCCGCACTGCGCGCCGGGCTCACCGCGTTCGTGGGATTCGGCATCGTCGCAGCCGTGGTCGCGTCTCCCTGCTACCTCCGGAACACGATCGACACCCGCAACCCGGTCTTCCCCTTCGGGTACGGCGTGTTCGGTGGCCGGAACTGGAGCGCCGACGCCGCGCGCGGTCTCGATGCCTACTACGACGCGTACCGCGAGACCCAGGCGGCGCGCCGCGGCGGACACGCGTACCGCTCGCCGTGGCAGACGTTGCGCTTCCCGTGGGACGCGACCATGGCGCCGCAGTCGTTCGAGGAGGTGGGGCGCTCCGCCTACGATCTCGGGCCGTTCCTGCTGGCCTTCGCTCCGGGGTTGTTGCTGCTGCGACGCTCGCCCCAGGCATGGCTGCTCGCCGGACTCGCGGTGGCGTACGCGGCACCGGTCGCGTTCCTCATGTGGGCGCATCCGCGATACGTCCACCCGGCGGTGCCGCTGTTGCTGGTCGTCGGGGTCGAAGCCGTCCGTCGGATCGGACTGTGGGGACCGGGCGCGGCGCGCGCCGTGACGGCGCTGCTCGCCTTGACCGTGCTCGCGCAGGCGGGGCTCGCGGTCAGGGTCATGCGGCCGCTCTGGCCCGACAGCGCCCGCGTGGCTGCGGGGCGCATGTCGCGGGACGAATTTCTCCGCCGCAACGAAAAATGCTATGCCCTCGCGGCGCTCGTCGATGCGGAGGTGCCGCGCGACGGCAACGTGCTCGTGCTCGGCATGATTCCCCATCCGTACTACTATCTCGATCGCCGGGTGACGCTGGCGAGCCCCCTGGAACAGGACGCCATCGACTATCGAAGGATCACGACAGTGGACGAGTTCGTCAGCGCGCTGAAGGGATTCGGGGTCACGCACGTCGTGCGGGAGGCCGAGGTCGAGAAGCGCGCGGCAAACCCGGTAGGAGAACGCGTCGTACGTCTGTGGGACGAGCTCCTGGCCGGCGCCGAGAAGATCGGTGAGACGCCCGACGGTGCGCTCTTCCGGTTGACGCCGGCGGTCGCCCGCACGGATGGCCACGCATGAAGGCGGAGAGCGGCGGTCCGATGCGGGGCGAGGCCGACCTTCCGGTGAAAGCGTCCGCGTCTGGCGGTGCGTCGCGGCCCGGTGGTGCGCCGGGACCCGAGCAGCCGCGTGGCGGCAAATTCGCGCGCGACTCGATCCAGGTGTTCGGCGGCCAGATCGCAATGATGACCGTCGGCGTGGTGAACGGCGTCATCATGGCGCGCTGGCTGGGGGCGAGCGGGCGGGGAACGCTGCAGATCCTCATGCTGATGCCGCTCGTGCTCTCGAACTTCGTGAAGCTCGGGATTCCGCAGGCGAGCGTGTACTACATGCGTCGGCGCGACGCGTCCGCCTCGGACGTGGCGTCGAACTCGATCTGGATCGCGCTCGTCACCGGCGGCCTGGCGGTCGGCGTCTGCTGGATCTGGCGCGACTGGCTGCTGGCGCGGTTCCTGAAGGAGGCGCCGCCGCAACTCCTCCTGCCGTCGCTGTGCCTGATCCCGTTCATGCTCCTGCAGTTCTACCTGCTGGGCGTGGCGCAAGCGCAGCAGCGCTTCCGCGAGTACAACATCCGGCAGATCGCGCCGAACGTGCTGAGTCTCGTCGGTCTGATCGTCACGCTCGTGGTGTTGCACATGGGCGTCGCCGGGGCGGTGTGGGTGCAGGTCGCGATCCAGATCTTCATGACCGGGTGGATGGTCGTGCGCGTCCACCGCGAAGCCGGGTTGCATCTCCGCTGGACGGGCAAGCTCGCGCGCGGAATGCTCGCGTTCGGCCGCAAGTCCTACGTGCAGACGCTGGCCGCGACCTTGCACCTGCGCATCGACCAGTTCATGTGCGCGTACTTCTTGACCCCAGCCGACGTCGGCCTGTACGCGGTGGCGGTCAATCTCGGCGGCCTGCTCGACAAGATCGCCGACGCGGTGGGGACGGTCATGTTCCCCCGGCTCGCCAGTTTGCCCGACCGCCAGGCGCACGCGGCGACGACCCGCGTCTGCCGTCACACGCTCTTCATCCTCGCCGTCGGTGCCGTAGGGCTCGCGGTCATCGCGCCGCAGCTGCCGCGCATCTATGGTCGGGACTATCCGGGCATGGTTACCCCCCTCCTGGTGCTGCTCCCGGGCATGCTGCCCTCGGGCCTGTACCAGCTCCTGACCCGCTATTTCACCAGCCGCGCCCGGCAGGAGGTCAACATCGTCGCGGCCTGCATCGCGGTCGTCCTCAACGTGGCGCTCAACTGGGTGATGATTCCGCGCTACGGCATCCTCGGGGCCGCGCTCGCCAACGGCATCTCGTACGGGACCGCCGCGCTCGTGCTGCTCGTCGCCTTCGTCCGCGAATCCGGGCTCCCGGTCGGCGAGATGCTGGTGCCGAGGTCGGCGGAGATCACGGACATGGTCCACACCGCGCGCGGCATGGTGGCGCGGCTCACGGGAGGGCACGCGGCATAGCGCTGCGCACACCCCTGCGGGTGCTGCGAAATCCCGCATTGCGGTCGTGAACGAAACCATTTATCGTCGCTGACGCTCCCCGCATGTATCGCCCCGGGTGACCCGACGGGTCCGCGACGCCTCGCCCGTCGAATCCATCAATGGAGGATCGTTCCCGTTGACGCAGAAGGTCCTGGTCGTCGGCCTCGACTCGGCGCCGCCGAAGCTCATGTTCGACGTCTTCCGCAAGGAGATGCCGACCCTCTCGGCGCTGATCGAGCGCGGTGCGCACGGACGGCTCGAGAGCACGAATCCCCCGATCACGGTCCCGGCATGGACCTCGATGATGTCGAGCAAGGATCCCGGTCAGCTCGGCTTCTACGGCTTCCGCAACCGCAAGGATCATTCCTACGACGGCTATGCCTTCGCCAACTCGGCCCTCGTGCGCGAGCCGCGGCTGTGGGACATCCTCGGGGAGGCCGGCAAGAAGTCGATCATCCTCGGCGTGCCGCAGACGTATCCGCCACGCCCCCTGAACGGCGAGATGGTGACGTGCTTCCTCACGCCCTCGACGAAGGCGCAGTACACCTACCCCGAGAGCCTGAAGGCCGAGGTCGAGCGCGTCGCCGACGGCTACGTCCTCGACGTCGACGACTTCCGCACGCCGCACAAGGAGGCCCTTCTGCAGCGCGTCTACGAGAAGACGCGCAAGCACTGGGCCGTCGCGCGTCACATGATCGCGACGCGCGAATGGGACTACTTCATGCTCGTCGAGATGGGGCTCGACCGGATCCACCACGGCTTCTGGAGCTACATGGATCCCGAGCACCACAAGTACGAGCCCGGCAACCCGTTCGAGCAATCGATCCGCGACTACTACCGCTACCTCGACGGTGAGCTGCAGGCGCTCCTGGCGCTCGTCCCGTCCGACACGCTCGTGCTGGTCGTCTCGGACCACGGCTCGAAGCGCATGGAGGGCGGCATCTGCTTCAATGAGTGGTTGATGCGCGAGGGCTACCTCGCGTTGAAAGACCCGCCCACCACGCCGACGCCGATCGGCAAGGTGGCGATCGATTGGTCGCGCACCAAGGCGTGGGGCGACGGCGGCTACTACGGCCGCTGCTTCATGAACGTCAAAGGCCGCGAGCCCGAGGGCATCATCGATCCGAAGGACTACGAGCGCGTGCGCAACGATCTCGTCGCCGGCATCGAGGCGATCGTCGACGACAAGGGCCGCAACATCGGCTCGCGCGCCTTCCGCCCCGAGGAGATCTACCGGCAGGTGAACGGCGTCGCGCCCGATCTGATCGTCTACTTCGGCGATCTCGCCTGGCGCTCCGTCGGTGCCGTGGGCATGGACTCGATCTACACCTTCGAGAACGATACCGGCCCCGACGAGGCCAACCACGATTGGTTCGGCATCTTCGTGATGTCGTCGCCGCAGGGCCCCGTGCCGCTCAAGGGCACGCTCCCCGACGTCTCGATCTACGACGTCGCGCCGACCCTGCTGACGCATTTCGGGCTGCCAGTCCCGGCCGACATGATCGGCCGATCGCTGTTGCGCGCGTAGGGGCCAGGTGCGGCACGTCGCCGTCGACATCGTCACGGGCTTTCTCGGCAGCGGCAAGACGACCTTGCTGCGGCACGTGCTCGATCACGGGCTCAAGGGCAAGCCCGTCGCGCTGATCGTCAACGAGATCGGCGAGGTCGGGATCGACGGGCAGGTCGTCACCGGCCTCAACTACGTCGAGAAGATGGTCGAGCTCTCGAGCGGGTGCATCTGCTGCTCGATCGACGAGTACCGCTTCGATCTCGCCATCCAGGAGATCATCGAGACCGTCCACCCCCACCTGATCATCATCGAGTCGACGGGGTTGGCCGATCCCGAGCCGCTGTCCTATCGCGTGAAGAGCGCGGGCCTGAACCTGGACGCCGTCATCACCGTCGTCGACGCGCTGAACGTCGAGCGCTTCCTCAAGGAAGCGGAGGTGACCACGGCGCAGATCACCGCCGCGGATTTCCTCGTCGTCAACAAGATCGACCTCGCCGGCGACGACCAGATCGCCAAGGTCGAGCGCCGGCTCGCCAAGCTCAACCCCCGGGCGCTGCGCCTGCGCACCCTGCGGGG
>Ga0157379_10000827_pt1 | contig 25085 bp, 16 predicted proteins | sample S25metaG_FD_121802 | JGI IMG/M metagenome (GOLD analysis project Ga0157379, IMG submission 121802) | Switchgrass rhizosphere microbial communities from Kellogg Biological Station, Michigan, USA - S2-5 metaG | ecosystem: Host-associated > Plants > Roots > Rhizosphere > Soil | place: USA... | reverse complement strand
GGCAGGCCGGATCCGCGCCCATGCCGAAGAGGCAGCCGCTGAGCCCCGTCGTGTCGGTGCAGCGTCCGGGCTGCGCGTCGACGCGCGACTGCAACGCGGCGATGTCGGACGCCTGCGTCGAGGCACACAGCACCGGCGTCGTCGCGGTGATGTTGCCGAGCTCGCAGCGGCCGAGCGTCTTCTGCACACCGCTGACGGCGGTGCCGAGGCCGTCGATCAGGCGGCGTCCGCAGGAGGCGGCCGCGATGCCGACCGGCGTCGGCAGATCCGGCGGCGTGGCGCCGATGCTCGCCGCGAGGGCCGCGTTCGTGACTTCCGTCTGGCGGCACACAAGGCAGTCGTCGAGCGCGGAGAGGCTGTTGACGGGGATGTTGCCGCACGAGCCACCACAGGTGGTCGGGTAGCCGAGGATGAACGGGGTCAGGCTCGCCCCGGCGCAGCGACGGTCGGCCGTGCCGCCCACCTTGGCGCGCAGGCGCGCCTCGGCCTTCGCGACCTTCAGGTCGCGCGTGCCGGCGTCGCAGCCGAGCCCGGCGACCTCGTCGGCGTAGCAACGGCCCCACTGCTGCAGATGGGTCTTGCCGTAGCGGCGGAACGCCGCCTCGACAGTGCGCAGGCAGGCGGCCCGCTGGTCGGCCGGCGCGAGGGTGCGGCTCACACCGATGCCATGCAACGACACGTCGAGATTCCCCTCGTCGGGATCGTCCGAGACGATGCGTAGGGTGCCGTTCGCGAGAATCGTCGCCGTCGGAGAGAAGCTGACCTGGATCGTCACGCTGCCCGAGACCGGGATCTGGAACGGCGCCGCTGGCCCGCTGACGCTGAAGGCTGCGTTCGTCCCCGGCTCGAGGTCGTAGCTCGAGACGTTCAGCGGGAACGTGCTGCCGTTGTTGTAGACGACGAGGTCGATCGTGGACGTCTCGTTGGCGTTGGCGATGGTCGAGATCGACGTCGGCGAGATGCGGATGTCGAGCGGCTCGAGGCACGACGGTACGTTGGGCGTGATGTAGGTATCGTAGCCCGTCGGCGCGCCGATGGCATCGAAGTAGTTGGCGCAGGAGTAGCCCGGCAGGGTCTGGAAATTGGTGATCTCGTCGACGTTGGTGTAGCCGTCACCGTCGGCGTCGCCGCCCTCGATGTCCGTCAACGCCTGCGTGATCGATTTGCCGACGTAGAGCTGCTGCTCCACGGCGGTCCCGAACGGGTTGCGCCCGCCGGTACCGGTCCACTTGTAGTGGCAGACGCCACACGCGTAGAGGCGATCGGTCGAGGTGATGCCGTAGCGCGTGGTGAACGTTTCGAAGTACGTCGGCCGCGCCGCGGCGGGACGGCCCCATCCCAGCACGGCGAGCGCGGCCAGCGCGACGACGAGACCTCTCACCCTGAGCGTCCTGTCCATCATGGGTAGGCGACTCCGTTGAACGCCGACGACAGCGCGCCGACCGTCGATTGCATGCAGGCCGTGGTGCCCGCCGCGTTCCCCGCAGTCGCGCAGCCCGGCAGACCGGCGAAGGACGTACAGGTCGCGACCGTGGCGCCCGCTTGCTGCGCGGCATGCGCGATGGCACCGGTCGGGTCCATCGAGCAGTCCTGCGGCGGGCCGCCGCTGTGGTTGGCGTCCTCACACTTGGCGAGCGCGCCGGTCCAGCGCTGCGCCAGCTTGCTGCTGGCCTTCGCCAGCGCTTGCTGGCAGGACGCGGGCGCACCGGCGGGAGCCGTCGCGGGCAGGGTCGGCGGCTCGACGCCGTAGGCGGACTGCAGGACGCCACCGGTCAGGGCGTTGCCCATGCACACCGCACACGAGGCGAGGTCGCTCATGTCGAAGAGGACCTGGGTGGCGCAGGGCACGGGACAGACCGAGCCGTGGCCGAGCGTGATCGGAGTGAGGTTGATCGCGGCGCAGCGCCGATCCTTCACGCCGCCGATCTTGGCGCGCAGCTTCGCCTCGGCGACGGCGATGCGCGCGTCACGCGACGAGGCGTCGCACGTGAGGCCTTCCGCCTCGCGCCCGTAGCACTTGCCCCATTCCTTCTGATGGCGCTTCCAGTAGGTCGCCTCGGTCTTGGAGACGTCCTTCTGACACCGCGCCACGGGGCCGGCGTCGCGCTGCGCCCAGCCGTGGGCCAGAGCCACCGGCTCCGAACGATCGTGCTGATCCCAGAGATCGAAGAGGATCGGACCTGCCGCGTTGGTGGTGTTCTCGTCGCGCAGGAACTCGACGTACTCGCGCGACGCCGTCTGGTAGTAGAGCGTCGCCTCGGCCTGCACGGCGCCCGTGCCGACCGGGTAGGTGACGTCGTCCCAGTACTGGCCGTCGACGTACGTCGCACCGACCGGCGCGCCGTCGAAGGCGTCGTAGGCGGCGGTGGTGAAGCCGCGCGGCGGGATGCGGTTGTCCTTCTCGCGGGTGTTGCCGAGGATCAGATGCTGCGACGGCCCGGCCGTCGCGTTGACGATCGCCGCCAGCGCCGGGCTGGTGCCATGGATGGTTTCCCAGACGTGCAGGTTCGGATCGTAGTCCGGATCGCTCGGGATGGCGCCGTAGCCGACGAGATCGGCGGCGGCGAACACGTAGCGGCCCGACTCGAAGACGACGGCACGATTGGCGTCGTAGGCGCGAATGTAGAGCCACATGCGGCGGCCGTCGGGGTAGCCCGTCGGCAGCTTGTGGCCGGTCTCGTTGGTGACCCGCACGGTGAGCGTCGGCCCGGCGAGCGTCATGGAGACGCTGGCCGCCCGGCGCAGCATGTTGGTCGCCTTGTCGACGGTCGAGGCGAGGATGGTGGAGTCGACCTCGGAGCCGAACGCCGGGTGGAACGGCAGCACGTGCGGGATGAAGGTGTTGCCGCCGACCATCTCGTGCAGCGGTAGATCGTCGCGGGTCGCGCCGAGATTGGCGTCCTTCCCGCTGACCGCCGGCAGGTGGCAGCTCTGGCAGCTCGAGACGACGTCGACGTTGCGCCCGAACTGCGGCGCGAAGACGCCGGTGGTGGCGTAGTCGCTCGCCGCCCACTCGTCATAGGTCGATTGCTCGGGGAAGCCCTGACCCGGCGTGCCCGGCGAGTCGAGGGTGTTGAGGACGTACTCGCCCGAGCCGTTCTTGGTGAAAAGCGGGTTCTCGACGTTGTGGCAGGTGCCGCAGAGCGCGGAGCTTTCGTGGAACGGCGAGACGAGCGTGCTGCGCGTCGGCGCGTGCGGATCGAAGCCGAGGTCGCTCACGACGTCGAAGGGACCACGCAGACGCTCCTGCGGATCCATCACGAACATCGCCGAGCCGAGACGCGGCACCGGCGCGGTGAGGGCGGCAAGGATCGCGGCGTCCTCCGGCGGGCTGCCAGGGGAGCCGAACGGATCGACCATGCGGTGGCAGACCGTGCACTGCACGCCCTGCCGGTCGTCGGCCGTCATCGCGGAGCCATCCTCGGGCACGGAGCGGCCCTCGAGCCAGCCCTTCGGGAGATGGCAGCGCAGACAGGTCTCGCCGGCGTGCGGCGCGTCCTGGTTGGCAATTGCGAGGGCCGCCAACATCAGCGGGTCGCGCCCGGAATTGGCCATCATCGAGCCGCGCCAGTTACGGTACGGCTCGACCGAATTCTGGCCGTAGTTGGAGTGGCAGGGCGTGCAGGCCGACGGCACCGAGAAGTTGTCGGTGACGGTCAGCGGCTGCGTGCCGGGAAGCTCGAAGTCGTGGCGCGTGGTCGCCAGCGGATCCGCGCGCGCGGGCGCGGCGAGGAATCCCAGCGCCGAAAGCGCAAGGATCAGTCGCGCCGCACGCACGCGTCGTCCGCTAGAGGCCACGAGTTGTATCCGTCCGGACTCGTCCGACTTACGGGCAGTCGTTCGCCCCGACGACGAAGATGGGCGCGATCGAGTTGCTCGATATGCAGTTCCCGTGCGGCAGCGAATCGTCGAAGAGCGCAACCAGCAGATCGCCGCCGACGGGTGACTGCGGGTCGGTACCGTTCCCGGAGATCAGGTTGTCGTGGATCTTGTTGCGTTCGCACTTCTGATCCGCGCTCGTCGGCTGGAACGGCGGCGGATTGCCGCCGACGAGGGCGTTCACCCCTTCCTGATCGATGAGCGTGATGCCGAACGAGATGTTGTCCTCGACGATGTTGTGGTGGAATTGGCCGTCGTCATTCGAGATGATCAGGAGGCCCGTGCCCGTGGGCACGAGCGAGACGGTTGAGCCCGGAAGGCCGAAGTTCGGCGTGTTGTTGTGCAGCGAGACGTTGTCGAAGACCTTGTGGTTGGTCGAGACCTGGACCGGCAGGTTGGGCAGCTTGAAGACCAGGAGGCCGCCCGAGTTGTCGGCGCAGTAGTTGTTGTGCACGGTCGCGTTGTCGGAGTTCTCGATCTCCATGCCGGCGACGTTGCCCTCCGCGCGGTTGTAGCGCGAGATGATGTTCGTCGACTGACCGATGTAGATGCCCGCGTCACGCACGCGCACCGAGCTCGAGCCCTCGACGACGACGTTGTTGCTGGTGACGGGGAAGATGCCGTACGTCGAGTTGAGGTTGCCGTCCGCGTGCACGTCGCGGAAGGTCACGCCGTTGGCGTTCGAGATGAAGATCCCGTTGTCGTCCCACCCGAAGACGTCGAGGCTCTGGAAGAGCAGGCCGTTGATGCCGCCGGCGGTGATGCCGTTGCCGAAGGGGCCGGCGCCGCTCGGCCGCGTGACGTTCGGGCGATCGTTGGTCCCGCCGCCGCAGCCGACGAGCTGCAGGCCGTTGGTCGCGATCGTGACCTGCTCGGCGTAATCACCGGGGCCGATCAGCAGCTTGGCGCCGACCGCCGCCGCGCTGACCGCGGTCTGCAGCGCGCCCGGACCGTTGGCGACGTAGGTGCCGCTCTCCGAGTTCTCCTGCTGCACGAAGTCGAGCACGCCGTCCCAGGTATCGCAGGTAATGCACGTCTGGAGGTCGGCGACGGTCGCCGCGCCCGGGCACGCGAAGATCGACGCGATCAGGACCGGATTGATGTTGCAGTCGCCGGCGATCTTGGCCTCGCTCTTGGCCTGGAGCCCGCTCAGGCCTGCCGCCGTGTTGGTGTCGAGCGGCGCGACGAAGGTGCCGCCCGCCCAGTGGCCGACGCAGACGTCGGCGAGGTTCCCGCCGCCGCCGTCCTTCTCCTGCTTGGCGAGGCACTTGTTGATGATCTTGTGCGCGCTGGTCGCCTGCTTGATCCCGACCTTGTTGAGGGTGCTGACGCACTTGGCGCGGTCCTGGCTCGCGCGCACGACGCCCGGGGTGCCGTTGATCTCACCGAGGAGGATGTCGGCCGTCGCGTTGTGCTGCGAGAAGATGCAGCTGCCGATCACCGAGTCGTCGGTCAGCGAGCCGTACGAGTTGGTGAGACCCGCCTGTACGGTGTCGCTGCCGCAATCGGTCGCGATCTTCGCGGCCCCCTTCATCGCGGCCTTGTTGATCTTGTCCGTCGTCTTGGTGTCCGGACAGACGCCGGGAATCTGCGCCGCCATGCACTTGCCCATCGCCTTGAGCTTGGCCTTCGCGAACCCGAGCGAGGCCTTGGCGATCGTCGCCTGGCATTTCACGGAACCGGCGGGAGGCGTCGTGATGGTCGGGATGGTGCGGTCCGGGCAGGTCGTCGCCGTCCATCCTGCGTGCGGGGCGAACAATGCGACACCAATGGCAACAGCGACGAGAGATCTCATGGGGGCCTCCTGCGAGTCTGGGAAATAGGAAGGGCCAGAATTCACGTGCCCCTTCCCCGTTGTCAAGGAAAATCTCGTCACGCGCGGGCCGCGCGCGGCGAACGGCAGGCCTCCATATGCTGAACGCTCGGGCCAACGTCAATCACGAAGCGACGCAGCGTGCCGAAGCGGTTGCATTGGAAACCGCGCGTCATCCGGCTAGACTTTTCCTTCCGCTACACTTGTGGATTCCGTCTCATCGGGAGGTCGCATGAGGATTCGTCGCTCGCTGACGGTCGTCGTCGTGCTGGTCGCGCTCGCGGCCGGGGTCGCTCATGCGACCGACACGAACGGCCTGCGCCTGCTGATGCTGTCGGCGCAGGACATGAACACCCCCCAGACCCTGCTGCGCGCCGATCTCTCGATCGAGGTGGAGGACGCGAAGGGCAAACGGACGACGGACGCCATCGCGCTCTTCGAGCCCGGCAAGGAAGCGCGCTGGTACCTGCAGCTCCGGGAGCCGGCGCTGCGCGCGCTCGTCCTCGGCAACGAGCGCAAGGTCATGCAGAAGAGCGGCACGACGACCGAGACGGTGCCGATCGGCGCCGCCATCGACGGCCTCGGCATCGCCTACGAGGATCTGAGCCGCTTCATCGTCGACGACTTCAAGACCTGGCAGATCACCGACGAGGCCGCCGACCACGTGCTGGTCGGCATGTATCCCTCCGTCGAGTCGGCCTACGTCTATCGCGTCTACTCGTTCGACAAGGAGAAGACCGTGCCGACCAAGGCGCAGTTCTACGCCAAGACCCTCAACAACCTGGTGAAGCTCCGCCTCGACTCCGACCACATCCTGATCGGCAAGAAGTGGGTGCCCGGCACGATCCAGATCCAGAACTACCCCGACGGCGTCACCATCACCCTCCACGTCCGCTGGACCCCGAACGCCACCGCGCCCCCCGAGCTCTTCGCCGCCGCGAGCTTCCCCGCGACCTCGCCGCTCCCCGCGACCAGCGCGGCGCCGCCCGCGCCGACGCCGGCGAAGTAGACGACAGCGACCCGGCTGCGGTCGGACCGTTGCACCGGCAAACGTACCGGCGCAAGCTGCCGTCCGTGGCCCCCGAGACGCGGTTCGCACGCACCAGGAACGGTGACGTCGCCTATCAGGTGGTCGGGGATGGGCCGCTCGGCCTAGTGTTCATCCCGAGCTGGCTCAGCAACGTCGATGCGATGTGGGAGGAGCCGTCGCTGGCACGCTTCCTCCATCGCTTGGGAACGTTCAGCCGATTGCTGTGCTTCGACAAGCGCGGCTCGGGCGTCTCCGATCCGGTCTCCCTCACCGCGCTCCCGACGCTGGAGGAGTGGATGGAAGACGTCCGCGCGGTCATGGACGCCGCCCATCTGGAGCGGGCAGCGTTGCTCGGAATCGCCGAGGGAGGCCCGATGGCCATGCTCTTCGCGGCGACCTACCCCGAGCGGACGTCGGCGCTGATCCTCGTCGACACGGCTGCGCGGCTGCTCCGGGACGTCGATTACCCGTGGGGAATGCCGGCGGACCGGGTACCGCGGTTCCTCGAGAACCTGAAGGAGCTGTGGGGGACGGGGAACACCGCGCAGCTCCTCGCCCCCAGCGTGGCACACGACGAGCGCTTTCGGCGCTGGCTCGCCCGCTACGAGCGGCTCGCCATCGCACCCCATCCGCACATCCACATGTACGCGCAGCATTTCGAGCGCGACCTCCGCGCGGTGCTGTCGTCCATCTGGGTGCCGACGTTGGTTCTGCACCGGGTGGGTGACAAGCACATGCGCGTCGGCCACGGCCGCTACCTCGCCGCCCACATCCACGACGCGAAGTACGTCGAGCTGCCCGGCGACGACCATCTCTTCTTCGCGGGCGACAGCGAGGCGATGCTGGCGGCGATCGAGCAGTTCCTGACCGGCGTACGGCCGACGCCGGAGATCGACCGTAGTCTCGCCACGGTGCTGTTCACCGACATCATCGCCTCGACCGAACGCGCCGCGAGCCTGGGCGACCGTGCCTGGCGCGCCCTCCTCGACACCCACGATGGAGTCGTCCGCCGGCAGCTCGAACGGCACCGGGGCCGGGAAATCAAGACGATCGGAGACGGCTTCCTCGCGACCTTCGACGGGCCGGCACGAGCGATACGCTGCGCCTGCGACGTTCGCGACAGCGTACGCCCGCTGGGTCTCGAGGTCAGGGCGGGGCTGCACACCGGCGAGTGCGAGCTGACGGTCGACGACGTGCGAGGCCTCGCCGTTCACATCGCGGCCAGGGTGCTGGCCAACGCCGGTCCGGGTGAGGTGCTGGTCTCCAGCACGGTCCGGGACCTGGTGGCAGGCGCGGGACTTCGTTTCGCGGATCGTGGCACGCGCGGCCTCCAGGGTGTGCCTGGCGAGTGGCGTCTCTTCGCGGTCGAAGACTGAAGGCGCGGCACGGGACGCGCTGACGTCATCCACGTTCGCCGCGGCGATCACATCGCCGTGGCGTACGGCGGGTCGGGGTAGTACTCGATGTACTTCTGCACCCCGCGCGCGAACTCCTCGCCGTGCAGCTGGCCGACGAGCCAGAGCGCCATGTCGATGCCGGCCGAGACGCCCGCGGACGTAACGACGTTGCCGTCCTGGACGTAGCGCGCGTCGTCGAGCACGGTGATGTGGCCGCGCGCGCGCAGCGTCTCGACGAACGCCCAGTGCGTGGTGACGCGGCGGTCGCGGGCGAACCCGGCCTCGTGCAGGAGCAGCGCCCCGGTGCAGACGCTCGTCACCCAGGTGCAGCGCTTGCCGACGTTGCGCAGCCATTCGATGAGCACGGGATTGTTCACCTCGCGGCGCGTCCCCTGTCCGCCCGGCACGAGGACGACGTCGAGGGGCGGCGCGTCGGCGAAGGTATGGTCGGGAATGACGCGCATGCCCTTGTTGCAGACGACGGGATCCGGGCGCTCGGCGATCGTGACCACCTTGTCGCCGTCGCTCCGCATCCTGGCGGCCGCCGTCAGCACTTCCCATGGCCCGACGAAGTCGAGCTCCTCGGCTTCATTGAAGATCAACAGACCCGCGGTGATGCCCATTGGGTGCTCCTTCCTGTGCCGCCATCAGCGGCACCGTACGAAACCGGCTGCGGTACGCGCTCGGCGTGACCCGCACGATCCGGAGAAAAGCCCGTCGCATGGACTCGGCCGAGCCGAAGCCGCACTCCGCCGCCACCCGATCCACGCCGTGCGGCGACTCCTCGAGGCGGCGGCGCGCCGCCTCGACGCGGATGCGCTCGACGAAGCGCGCCGGCGTGCAGCCGACCTCGCGCACGAACACCCGCGCGAAGTTGCGCGGGCTCATCGCCGCGCGCCCGGCGAGCATCTCGACCGAGAGATCGCTCGCGAGGTGATCGGCCATCCAGGCCTGTAGCTCGCGGATCGGCTGCCGATCGGCTGCCTGCGTCGCGAGCTGCGCGCTGTACTGCGATTGCCCCCCGGGACGGCGGAGGAACATCACCAGCTCGCGCGCGACCGCGTACGCGACCTCGCGCCCCTCGTCCTCCTCGACCAGTGCCAGCGCCAGATCCATCCCGGCGGTGACGCCGGCCGACGTATAGATGTGGCCGTCGCGCACGAAGATCGGATCGGGATCGACCGACAGCGACGGAAAGGCCCGCGCCAGGTCGGCGCAGGCGCGCCAGTGTGTCGTCACCCGGCGGCCCTCGAGCAGACCCGCCGCCGCCAGGATGAACGTCCCGCTGCACACCGAGCCGAGACGCCGCACGCGCGGCGCCAGGCGGCGCAGCGTGCTCAGGATGGCCGGGTCGCGCATGGCCTCGACGGTGCCGAAGCCGCCGGCGACGAGCAGCGTGTCGATGCCCTCGCGGACGGACGCAACCCGGCGGTCCGCGACGAGCTTAATACCCGACGACGCAGCGAGCGTACCGGCCTTGGTCGCCAGCACCTCCACCCGATAGGCGTCATCCTCGCGCCGTCCCTCGTCGCGCAGCAGGCGCGCGGTGCGGCCGAAGACCTCGAGCGGCCCGGTCACGTCGAGCACCTGGACACCGGGGAACGCGATCATCGCGATGTGCCGTGTGCGCTTCATGTCGTCCTCTATCGACCATCCGCGCGGTGGCCGCAAGGACGTTCTCCCCACGTATCCTGCCATATCGGCGAGACGGGCACAGCGGAGCGGAAGCAGCCGGAAAGATTACGCTAACGCCGGCGCGGGGCGCGCTCGACGCAGTCGCGGAAGAGGCGGTGCCAGTTGGTGACAGTCCCGAACTGCTGCACGTAGGACTCGAGACCGATCAGCGCGCGCACCAGGAAGACGCGGTGGCCCGGCGTCTTGAAGATGCGGTGCTCGAAACCGATCGACGCCGCCTCCATGGCGCGATCCATCGAGCGGTACTCGCGCGGATCGAACGGCTCGTCGTGCAGCACCGGCTCGAACACCAGACGCATGATGCGCACGAGCGGCGCCGGATCGTCGCCGCGATCGAGGAAGCCGAGGCGGAGGAACGCGTCGCCCATGGCGTCGTCGTCGTCATCGAGGATCGCGCGCGACAGATCGACGTAGGCGACGCGGATCTGCTCCGGGAAGACGCGCACGCTGCCGAGATCGAGCATGCAGAGGTGCGGATGATGGGTGACGAGATAGTTTCCCGGGTGCGGGTCGGTGTGCAGGATGCCGAACTCGAACACCTGCCGCCACAACACGCGGAAGTACTTGATCGCGACCCAGTCCTTCAGCTCCTGATCGACGCCGGGCGCGAGGATGTCCTGGAGCGGATAGCCGTCGAGCGCGCTCATGGTGAGCACGCGCCGCGAGGAGAACGCCGGGAACGGCTCCGGGATCACGACCTCGGGATCGTCGGCGAACAGACGGCCGAACTCGCGGAGGTTTGCCGCCTCCTTCACATAGTCGAGCTCCTCCCGCAGGCGCTCCTCGAGCTCGGCGTAGAGCTCGGTGGCGTCGATCTTCTGCCGCATGACGTCGCGGCCGATGCGCGACAGCGTCTGCAAGAGCGCCTTCACGTTCTTCAGATCCTGGACGACCGTATCCTCGACGCCCGGGTACTGGATCTTCACCACGACGTCGTCGCCGCCGGGCAGCACCGCGCGGTGCACCTGACCGAGCGAGGCCGCGGCAAAGGCGTCGGGCTCGAAGCGGTCGAAGAGCTGCTCTGGCGGCGCGCCGAGCTCGCGCGTGATCTGGGCGCGGATCACGTCGTACGACATCGGCGGCACCGACGACTGCACGGTGGAGAGAACCTCGAGCGCCTCGGGCGGCAGCAGGTCGCTGCGCATGCTGAGCATCTGCGTCAGCTTCATGAACGCGCCCTTGAGCTCGGTCGAGCGCTCGACGATGCGCATCGCGTTCCGGACGTGCGCGTCGAGCAGGTCGCGATCGGTGCGCTCTTGCGACTGGAAGGGACGCTTCAGGGCCTGCCAGATGTAGCTGCCGCCGAGCGAGGTGGTGAGGGTGCCGACCTTGAGGACGCGGCGCGCGCGCCCGGTCGTCAGGCTGCTCTCACCGCGCGGCAGCGCACGAGGTTTCGTCGTGCGCGCCGCGGCCGCGCCGGTGCGCGGCTCGCGCCCCGGCGTCGCCTTCGGCGGCAGGCTCGCGCGCGGCGGCAAGCTCGCGCGCGGCGGCAGCTTTGCCCGTCCCGAGCCCGCGGTCGACGCGCCCGCGAGCTGCTCGCGGGCGGCGACACCGGCGCGTCCACGCGCGGACGCTCCCTGCCGCTCGGGCGGCGGACGTTTCCCGGATGTGCTCATCGTACGGACTCCCCGCCGCGCGGCGGCGACGGAGGGCGTACGCTAGCGCGCGTGTGGCAAACGCACAATGACGGTCGACGCAGCGGCGCTCAGGAGTCGGACCCGATCCGCATCCCGTAGAACGAGCGGTACACGAAGACCGTCGAGATCACGAAGAATACGGCGGCGAGGCCGAGGCGCAGCCCGGTCGGCAGCTTGATCGCGAGCTCGACCGCCAGGAGGCCGAAGAGCGTCGTGAACTTGATCACCGGGTTCATCGCGACCGACGACGTGTCCTTGAAGGGATCGCCGACCGTGTCGCCGACGACCGACGCCGCATGGAGCGCCGTGCCCTTCTCCTTCAGCTCCACTTCGACGACCTTCTTGGCGTTGTCCCAGGCGCCGCCGGCGTTGGCCATGAAGATCGCCTGGTAGAGACCGAAGAGGGCGATCGAGATGAGGTACCCGATGAAGAAGAACGGCTCGACGCAGGCGAAGGCCAGGGTGGAGAAGAAGATGGTGAGGAACAGGTTGAACATGCCCTTCTGCGCGTACTGCGTGCAGATGGCGACGACCTTCTTGCTGTCCTCGACCGAGGCCTTCTCGACGCCCTCGAGCTTGATGTTGGCCTTGATGAACTCGACGGCGCGATAGGCGCCGGTCGACACCGCCTGCATCGAAGCGCCGGTGAACCAGTAGATGACGCTCCCGCCCGAGATGAGCCCCAGCAGGAACGGCGCGTGCATGAGCGAGAGGTTGCCCATGTTCTTCGTCAGGCCGTCCGTGAGCAGCATGATGATGGCGAAGATCATCGTCGTCGCGCCGACGACCGCGGTGCCGATCAGCACCGGCTTGGCGGTCGCCTTGAAGGTATTGCCGGCGCCGTCGTTCTCCTCGAGGAAGTGCTTGGCCTTCTCGAAGTTGAGGTCGAAACCGAAGTCGCGCTTGATCTCCGCCTTGACGTTCGGAACGTTCTCGATCAGCGACAGCTCGTACACCGACTGCGCGTTGTCGGTGACGGGGCCGTAGGAGTCGACGGCGATGGTCACCGGCCCCATGCCGAGGAAGCCGAACGCCACGAGTCCGAACGCGAAGACCGGCGCCGGCGTGATGCCGTTCACGATGATGAAGAGTTGTTCCAGGCCGGTCGTGCTCACCCCGTACGCGATCCCCATGAGCGCGACGATCACGACACCCATCCAGTAGGCGCTGAAGTTGCCGGCGATGAGGCCGGCGAGGACGTTGAGCGAGGCGCCGCCCTCGCGCGACGCGGTGACGACCTCGCGCACGTGGCGCGACTCGGTGGAGGTGAAGACCTTCACCACCTCGGGGATGATCGCGCCCGCGAGCGTGCCGCAGGTGATGACGGTCGAGAGCTTCCACCAGAGGGTCCCGTCTCCGAGATCGGGGATGAGCAGGTAGGAGACGATGTAGGTGAGCACGACGGACACGATCGAGGTCAGCCAGACGAGCAACGTGAGCGGCGCCTCGAAGTTCATCGAGTCGGCGTTCTCGTAGCGACTGCGGGCGATCGCGCCGTTCACCAGGTACGATCCCGCGCTGGCGACGACCATCATGAGGCGCATCACGAAGATCCACACCAGCAGCTTGACCTTGACGCCTTCCATGTCGTGCGGCACGGCAAGCAGGATGAACGAGATCAGCGCGACGCCGGTCACGCCGTAGGTCTCGAAGCCGTCCGCGCTCGGGCCGACGGAGTCGCCGGCGTTGTCACCGGTGCAATCGGCCACGACCCCCGGGTTGCGCGCATCGTCTTCCTTGATGTTGAAGACGATCTTCATCAGATCGGAGCCGATGTCGGCGATCTTGGTGAAGATGCCGCCGGCGATGCGCAGCGCCGAGGCGCCGAGCGACTCCCCGATCGCGAAGCCGATGAAGCACGGGCCGGCATAGTCCAACGGCACGAGGAGAAGAATGACGAGCATCATCATCAGCTCGACCGACACCAGGAGCATGCCGATGCTCATGCCCGCCTTGAGCGGGATCTCGTAGGTCGGAAACGGCTTGCCGCGCAGGCTCGCGAATGCCGCACGCGAGTTCGCGAAGGTGTTCACACGGATGCCGAACCAGGCGACGCCGTAGCTGCCGGCGATCCCGACGAGGCTGAAGAGCATGATCACCAGGACCTTGATCCAGCTGAAATGGTGTCCCTCGGCATCGACGATCAGGAACTTGAAGTAGACGACCATGATCGCGCCGATGAACCCCTCGAGGATGAGGATGAAGCGCCCCTGGGTCTCGAGGTACGTGCGGCAGGTCGCGTAGATCAGCTCCGAGATCTCGCGCATCACGCGATGCACCGGCAGGTTCTTCAGCTGCTGGTACTGCACCAGGCCGAACACCAGACCGAGCCCGCAGATGACGACGCCGAGGCCGAAGAGCAACGTCCAGCCGTCGACGCCGAGGAAGCGCTCCGACGCGAGGTTCGGAAGGACGAGTTCCGCTTCACTCGCCTGCACGAGCGAAGCGACGAGGACCAGCGCGGCGGCAGCCGTCGCCGTGACGACTTTGCGGATCGATTTCATCGTGCACCCTCTCCAAACGCGAGGCGCGCTCCCCCCGCCACAGCGGGAAGGCGACGGCCTCATGATTTTCGAGTGGTTGGCCGCCCGACGGAAGGAGGCGGGACGGGCCGTCCCGCGTCGTCGAACGCTTCAGCGCACTCCGCTCTCGATTGCCCTAACGGACCCAGCGGCCCCGTAAAACCGCGGTTCTGTACCACGTGGCCCGGGGACTGTCGAGGTTCGGACCGTGGCCGACCGGAGGCGCGGCCGCGGACCATGCTCGCGGGAGCCGAGTGCAACGGCGCCCGGGGTCGCGCCAGCGGCGAAGCGGACGACTCTTCCCTCATGCTCTGCCCGGTTGTCCTGGGAAGCCATTGCTCGAGCGCTGATGCCGACGTGAACTTGAATTGACGAGAGCAGAGGTTTCGCCTATTCTTCGCCTCGGGCTGGACGAGCGCTCCGGCAGCGATCGTTTCGCGTTTTGTGGGGTCCCATTCGCATAGGACGCCCCCGCCTCGGCAGAAGACATTGAGGCATTCGCAGTGACAGATTTTGGCACCCGGTCCCCGCGATCTATCGGACGACTTCTCCTGCTCAGCGCCGCAACGCAGTGCAATTCGGTGCGCGTTTTTCCGCTGTGATTCCGTGCGGTCGTCGTGGCCGAAAATCGACTGGGCGACGAGAAATGTCACCTCTCGGGAGAAGTCCTGCGGCGGGCACGCGCGACGCGAAGGACGTCGGGTGTAGCCGACGACACCAGCTCAAGCGTGATTGATCCGGCTCGCGGCGACCCCGGCTCCGAAGCCGTTGTCGATGTTCACGACCGTGACGCCCGCGGCGCACGAGTTGAGCATGGCGAGAAGCGCGGCGAGGCCGCCGATGCTGGCGCCGTAGCCGACGCTCGTCGGCACGGCGATGATCGGCTTGCCGACGAGGCCGCCGACGACGCTCGGCAGCGCGCCCTCCATGCCGGCGACGACGATCAGCACGTGCGCGGCGTCGAGCCGGGCGCGGGCGTCAAGCAGGCGATGGATGCCGGCGACCCCGACGTCGTAGAGCCGTTCGACCACGTTGCCGGAGAGCTCGGCCGTCCACCCCGCCTCTTCGGCCACGGCCCGATCGGCCGTGCCGGCGGTGACGATGAGGATCGTGCCCTTTCCGGTACGCGGCACCTCCGCCACGCGCCAGACCGCCAGGCGCGCCTCGGGCTGATAGGTGAACGCGGGCGCGAGGCGCCGCACCTCCTCGGCCGCGCCCGCGGCGAGCCGGGTGACGAGGACGTTCTGGCCCTGCGCGGCGAGCCGCTCGGCGATGGCGGCGATCTCCGCCGGCGTCTTGCCTTCGCCGAAGATCACCTCCGCCTGACCGGTGCGCAGCGCCCGGTGCGTGTCGGGTTTGGCGAAGACCAGCTCGGCGAAGGGAAAATCGCGCAGGGTATCGAGCGCGGCCTCGATCGCGACCTCGCCCGAGCGGACCCTCGTCAGCAGCTGCGTGAGGGCGGCACGGTCCACGAGGTACTCGCTACCCCGCGGCGTGCGGGCGCACAACGACCTCGCGCACGGCGCGGGCGTCGGCGCGCGTCACCTCGATGAGGGTGCCGGGAAGCCGCACCTTCTCGCCGACCCGCGCGATCCGTCCGAGATGGGTGATGACGAGACCCGCGATCGTCTCGTACTCCCCTTCGGGCAGATGCCACGGGAAGCGCTCGTTCAGATGGTCGATCTGCATGCCGCCCTGCACGCATACGCTGCCGTCCGCCAGCACCTCGTAGAGGACCTCGCGTTGATCGTACTCGTCCTCGATCTCGCCGACGATCTCCTCCAGCAGATCCTCGACGGTGACGATCCCGACCGTGCCGCCGTGCTCGTCGACCACGACGGCCATGTTCTGGCCACGGCGCTGCATCAGGCGCAGCTGGTGGTGCGCCAGCTTGTTCTCCGGCACGTACAGCGGCGGCCGCATGATGGTCGCGACGGCCGCGCGCGGGTCGACGTCGCCGAGCAGATCGAAGGCGTGGACGATGCCCACGATGTTGTACATGCGGACGTGGAAGACCGGCACGCGCGAGATCTTCTCGCGCCGGACGAGCGCCACGACGTCCTCGATCGCGGCATCGTCGCGCGAGCCGTAGATATGGATGAGCGGCACCATCACCTCGCGGATGCGCGTCTCGCGGAACTCGACGATGTTGCGGACCACTTGCGGCGAGGAGAGCTGCGCGTCGTCGCCGCGCTCGCGGCGCAGGAGATCCGACAGCACCTGGCCGACGGCCGGCACCTGGTGGCCGCGCTCGCCGCCCCCGATGCGCGCCGCCGCCGACTCGATCACGGCGAGCGGAGCCGCGATCGCGGCGAGCACGCGATGCGCCACGGCCCGTACGCGCACCGGTAGGATGTGGCGTCTGGCCTGCGCCAGCGATCGCGGCAGGAGATCGCCGAGGAGCGCGGACACGGGCGCGAAGCCGAGCACCGGAACGGCGACGACGCTCCAGCCGCCGGTCGACTCGAGCAGCGCCAGACCCGTCGCCCCCGCGGCCAGGGTGCCGAATGCCGCGGCGGCGGCCTCGAGGCTCGCGGCCGTCCGCGGCGCGAGCGGCACGTACAGCGTCGCGGACCCGGCTGCCGACACGGCGCGCAGCGCGAGCGCCAACGCCGCTAAGCCGAGGAAGATGAGGGCCATAGGTCCACCCGCAAACGTTGGATCGCCGTGCCGTCGAGCGCCTCGACGGTGAGCGTGCAACCGTCCATCGTCACGGTCTCGCCGCGCGCGGGCACGTGGCCGAGTCGGTCGATGACGATGCCGGCGATGGTCGCTTCCGTACCCGACTCCGGCAGGTGCAGGTGCAGCCGCGCGTTGAAATCGTGCACGGGGATGCGGCCGCTGACGACGAACGTGGTCGGGCCGCGGCGCTCGATGGGCGGCGCTTCGTCGTCGTCGAACTCGTCGCGAATCTCACCCACCAGGTCCTCGAGCAGATCTTCCATCGTCACCAGACCGACGAGGCTCGCGTACTCGTCGACCACGAGCGCGAAATGCACCTTGCGCACCCGGAAGTCGCGAAACAGGTCGGCGATCGGCTTTTCCGCCGAGACCACGTAGGGCTGCCGCAGCAACGGTTCGATGCCGCCTTTTGCGATGGGCTGCCCGATGAGATCCTTGACGTAGAGGATGCCGACGATGTCGTCGCGCTCGCCGCGAAAGACGGGGATGCGCGCGCATCCCGAGTCGCGGATGACCTGCAGCAGGTCGTCCGGCGTGACGTCGAGCGGCACCGCGATCATGTCACGCCGGGGGGTGAGGACGTGGCGCACGGTGCGCTCGTCGATGCGCACCGCCTTGGCGACCAGCGCCCGCTCCGAGTCGCCGAGCTCCTCGTAACCCTCCTCCATCTCCGCCAGCTCCTCCGGGGCAAAGACGTTGTCGCCGCTCGGAGCCTCGCCGAGGAGCGCGTGCGCCAGCCGGCGGCCGACGCCCTTCTCCAACGTCGCCAGGCTCGCCAGCGGGCGCAGCAGCCAACCCGCCATCGAGCCGAGCGTGCCGTGTCCGCTCGCCACCCGCCGCGACGAGCGTCCCGCCGCGAGACCACGCAAGGCGATCAGCACGGCGACGATCACGAACAGCGCCGCCGCGCCGCCGACGAGACCGTAGCGCCGGTAGCCGAGACCCGCCGCCAGCGCCGCCGCGGCCGCGAGCGCCAGCTCGCGACCGACGATGAGCGAGATCAGCAGGCGACGCGGATGCCGGTGCAGCTCGTAGAAGAGCCGCCCGAGCCGGCGCGGACCGGCGGGCTCACGCGCGATGGCGCGCGCTTCGGCGAGCGTCGCCTCGGCGCTCGCGAGGCCGGTCCAGAGCGCCAGCGCCACCGTGAGCATCGCGAGCAGGACCAGGTCGGCCGCCTCGATCGTCATGCGGAGGCCCCGCGATTCGGACGGAAGTGGTCGTACCCGCGAGGACCGCGCGCCCGCACCGTCTGCCCCGCGACCGTCACCGCGACCCCACGCCCGGCACGCAGCTCACCCACGTGCGTCACCCGACATCCGAGCGCGTCCCGCGCCGCGCGCAGCGCCGCGACGCGCGCGGGCGGCACGGCGAACAGCAGCTCGTAGTCCTCGCCGCCGGAGAGCGCGAGCGCGCGGGCCTGGGTGGGCGGAACCGTCCGCAATACCGCCGGCACCGGCAGGCGATCGGCGTCGATGCGGCCCGCGACCCCGCTCGCGGCGCACAGCCGCTCGGCGTCGATCAGGAGGCCGTCGCTCAGATCGATCATCGCGGTGGCGAGCCGGCGCCGCGCCAGGACGGCTCCGGCCCGGAGCCGGGCGCGCGGCCCCCGCCAGCATCGCGCCGCCGCGGCGGCGTCGCGGCCCGCGCTGCGGCGTGCCAGGGCGCGCACGCCGAGCGCCGCGCCGCCGAGCGTACCGGTCACGAACAGCTGATCGCCGGCGCGTCCGCCGGCCCGCGTCACTGGCCGCGACGGGCAGGTCCCGAGTACGGCGATCGTCAACGAGAGCACGTCCGCGGCCGCGAGATTGCCGCCGACGAGCGCCCCGCCCGCGGCCCGTGCCCCGTCGCGCACCCCGGCGACGAGCGCACGGAGATCGCGCGTCGGCAGGCGCGACGGCGCGGCGACGGCGAGGAGCGTCCCGACCACGGAGCCGCCCATGGCGGCGACGTCGCTGGCACTCACTTCGAAGGCGCGCCGGCCGAGCGCGTGCGGCGAGAGCCATGGCCGCCGGAAGTGCACGCCCTCGACCATCGCATCGGTCGTGAGGAGGAGAGGGGCACGTAGTGGCGCCAGCACGGCCGCATCATCGCCGGGCCCCACGCGGACGCCGGCAGTCTCGGGAATGAGTTGGCGGATCGCCGCGAGCAGGGCCTGCTCGCCGCGCTCACGCAAGCGATCGGTCATGACGGAGCGGCACGCGCCGCCTCAGCCGAACATCTCCTTGACCTTTTCGAGGAAGCCTTTGCTCATGGGATGCACCTCCTCCCCGGACATGCGTGCGAACTCCTCGAGCAGCTCGCGCTGGCGCGCGGTGAGCTTGCGTGGCGTCTCGATCACGACGCGCACCAGGTGGTCGCCGCGGCCGTACCCGTGGAGATCCGCGACTCCCCGGCCCTTCAGCTTGAACACCGCCCCCGACTGGGTGCCGGGTGGGATGCGCATGCGCATCTTGCCCTCGAGGGTCGGCACCTCGAGGTCGGTTCCGAGCGCGGCGTGAGGAAAGCTGATCGGCATGTCGCAGATGACGTCGTTCTCCTCGCGCCGGAAGAGCGGGTGCTCCTGCACGCGGATCACGACGTAGAGATCCCCTGAGGGGCCACCCCCGCCGCCGGCCTGCCCTTCGCCGCGCAGCTTCAAGCGTGAGCCGGTATCGACGCCGGCCGGGATCTTGACGCTCAGGCTCTGCGTCTTGCGCACCGTGCCCTGGCCGCCGCAGGTGGCGCACGGGTCGGTGATCGTGCTGCCGCGACCGTTGCACTGCGAGCACACCTTGGCGATCGAGAAGAACCCCTGCTGGAAGCGCACCTGACCCGAGCCGCGGCATGCCGAACACTGGCGCGGGGCGCTGCCCGGCTTGGCGCCCTTGCCGTGGCAGGTCTCGCACGTCGACATGCGCGGCAGGGAGATCGCCTTCTCGACGCCGAACGCGGCCTCCTCGAACGACAGGTCGAGGTTGTAACGGAGGTCTTCGCCGCGGTGCGCGCGGCTGTGGCTGCGGCCGCCGCGCGGCTGGCCGAAGAAGTCGCTGAAGATGCCGCTGAAGATGTCCTCGAAGCCGGCATTGAAATCGAAGCCGCCCGGGCCGCCGTTGTTGAACGCCGCCGGGCCGAAGCGATCGTACTGTTGGCGGCGCTCCGCGTCGGACAGCACCTGGTAGGCGGCGGAGGCCTCCTTGAAGCGCTCCTCAGCCTCCTTGTCGCCGGGATTGCGATCCGGATGGTACTTGAGCGCCATCTTGCGGTAGGCGCGCTTCAGCTCTTCTTCGCTGCAATCGCGCTCCACCTGGAGCACTTCGTAGAAATCCCGCGTGAACGTTGCCATACGCACAGTGCTTATACCGAAGTCGGGACGGCCGTTCCATCGACAAGCCACGCTGCGCCAAGGCGCCATGGCGTAGACGCGAACGTGCCGCGCTCGCCGATCGGCGGGCGCGGCACGTCGGCATCACGACGACGGAACGGATGTCGCGTCAGCTCATTCCTTGACCTCTTCGAAATCCGCGTCGACGGCGTCGTCGCGACGGGGGTGCTCGTCAGCGGCGCCCGCTTGGGCACCGTCACCCGCACCGCCCTGCTCCGCGCCGCCTTGAGCCGAGGCCTTGGACGCAGCGGCCTGCGAGTACATCGCCTCCGCGAACTTGTGCGCCGCCGCCTCGAGCGTCGTCCGGTCGGTGCGCATCTTGGCGACGTCGCCGCTCTCGATCGCCTTCTTCGCGTCGTCGATCGCGGACTGCAACTGGGCCTTCGCCGCGGCATCGGTCTCCGCCGGCGCATCGGCGATCGACTTCTCGGCGCGATAGACCAGCTGGTCGAGCTGGATGCGGACCTCGACCTCCTCGCGCTTCTGCTTGTCCTCCGCCGCGTGCACCTCGCCCTCTTGCACCATGCGCTTGATCTCTGCCTCGGAGAGGCCGCTCGAGGCGGTGATCTGGATCGATTGCTCCTTGCCCGTGCCGAGATCCTTGGCGCTGACGTGCACGATGCCGTTGGCGTCGATGTCGAACGTCACCTCGATCTGCGGCATGCCACGCGGCGCCGAGGGGATGCCGACCAGGTCGAATTGCGCCAACAGCTTGTTGTTGGCCGCCATCTCGCGCTCGCCCTGGAAGACGCGGATGGTGACGGCGCTCTGGTTGTCCTGCGCGGTCGAGAAGACCTGGCTCTTGCGGGTCGGGATCGTGGTGTTCTTCTCGATCAGCTTGGTGAACACGCCGCCCAGGGTCTCGATGCCGAGCGACAGCGGCGTCACGTCGAGCAACAGGACGTCCTTCACCTCGCCCTTCAGCACCGCGCCCTGGATCGCCGCGCCGATCGCGACCACCTCGTCGGGGTTGACGCCCTTGTGGGGGTCCTTGCCGAAAAGCTTCTTCACCCGCTCCTGCACCGCCGGCATGCGGGTCATGCCGCCCACCAGGATGACCTCGTCGATCTCCTTGGCCGCCAGGCCGGCGTCCTTCAGCGCGGTGAGGCAGGGATCGTCGAGACGATCGAGCAGCTCGGCCACCAGCATCTCGAGCTTGGCGCGGCTCAGCTTGATGTTGAGGTGCTTCGGCCCGCTCTGGTCGGCGGTGATGAACGGCAGGTTGATGTCCGTCTCCATCGCGGTCGAAAGCTCCATCTTCGCCTTCTCCGCCGCCTCCTTCAGGCGCTGCAGGGCCATGCGGTCGTTGCGCAGGTCGATGCCCTGATCCTTGCGGAACTCGTCGGCGAGATAGTCGATGACGCGCTGATCGAAATCCTCGCCGCCGAGGAAGGTGTCGCCGTGGGTGGCCTTCACCTCGAACACGCCGTCACCGATCTCGAGGATCGAGACGTCGAAGGTGCCGCCGCCGAGATCGAAGACGGCGATCTTCTCGTCCTTCTTCTTGTCGAGGCCGTAGGCAAGCGACGCCGCCGTCGGCTCGTTGATGATGCGGAGCACGTTCAGGCCGGCGATGCGGCCCGCGTCCTTGGTGGCCTGGCGCTGGCTGTCGTTGAAGTACGCCGGAACCGTGATGACGGCTTCCGTGACCTTCTCGCCGAGATGGTCCTCGGCCGTCTGCTTCATCTTCTGAAGGATGAACGCCGACACCTCCGCGGGGCTGTACTTCTTGCCGCGGATCTCCACCCAGGCGTCGGAGCCGTTCTCGCCCTTCACGATCTTGTAGGGCGAGATCTTGATCGCCTTCTGGACCTCGGGATCGTCGTAGCGGCGGCCGATGAGGCGCTTCACCGCGAAGATCGTGTTCTCGGGGTTGGTGATGGCCTGCCGGCGCGCGATCTGCCCGACCAGGCGCTCGCCGCCCTCGGTGACGGCGACCACCGACGGCGTGATGCGGCTGCCCTCGGCATTGGTGATGACGACGGGATCACCGCCCTCCATGATGGCGACGCACGAGTTGGTCGTCCCCAGATCTATTCCAATGACTTTAGCCATGAGTTCCCTCCGTCAATCGTTCTCGTTCTGTCGCGGCTTGCCGACGGTCACCAGCGCCGGGCGCAGGAGACGATCGTGCAGCAGGTAGCCGCGTTGATGCTCACCGACCACCGTATTCGGCGGATGCTCGCTCTCGACGTGCGCGACGGCCTCGTGATGGGTCGGATCGAACTGCCGGCCGAGCGCCTCGACGATCTTCACGCCGTGGCGCTCGAGTGCGTCGGTCAGCCCGCGCAACGTCATCTCCACACCGTCGGCGATCGCGGCGGTCTCGCTCGAGCCGCGCGCGTGCTCGACGGCGCGATGCAGGTTGTCGATCAGCGGCAGCAGGTCGCGCAGCAGGCCCTCGTTCGCGAAGCGCAGCGCGTCGGCCTTGTCGCGCGCCTGGCGACGCTTGAAGTTCTCCAGCTCGGCGCGGTCGCGCAGGAGGCGATCTTTCAGCTCGGCGACCTCCGCCTTCAGCCGCTCGACCTCGGATGGCGCGTCGAGTGACCCCGCGCCGCCCGCCGCCGGAGTCTCGGGCGGGGACGCACTGGGGCCGTCGGTCGCGCCGGTCTCGTCTGGTTTCGGGCGTAGGGGATCATCCTGCATCATGCGGCTCGTCGCCTCGCTTCTGTTGTGGGCCTATAAACTGTTGAAGTTCCTGGAGCTTTGCGGGACCCGAAAGCTTGACAGAAGCTAAGAACGCGACCCCCTGGTGTCAAGGTGAGTGCCGCACTTAAACGCCCGAATCGCCTCGGCGGTCGCCGCGCCCGCGATGGTGCCGTGGGGGCGGATCCAATAGGTAGAGACGTCCGTGCCCTCCGCGCTTCCTCCCAACGAAACGACCACGCCTGCGATCGTCGTCCGAGCCCGCGTCTTCGGCGAGTCCGACAAGATCGTGACCTTCCTGACGCGCGACCTCGGGAAGGTGGCGGGCATCGCCAAGGGCGCGAAAAACTCGAAGCGGCGCTTCGTGAACGTCCTCGAGCCGTTCACGCACGTGAATGTCCGCCTCCGGCAGCGCCCCTCGACCGATCTCGCGTTCATCAACGCCTGCGAGCTGCTCGACGTTCCCCGCACCTTCACCCTGGACCTGACCAAGTTCGCCTTTGCCAGCTACATCCTGGAGCTGACCGACCTGATGATCCGGGGCCGCGAGTCCGGACCCGAGACCTACGATCTGGTGCGGGATACGCTGGCGCTGCTCGACCGCTCGAGCACCGAGGTCGGCCTGCTCCGCGGCTTCGAGCTCCACCTGCTGCGCTTGACCGGATACGAGCCGGCGCTCGATCGCTGCCGGCGCTGCGGAACGGATCTCGCGGCGGAGCAGCGCATTTACGCGCAGCCGGCGCGCGGCGGCCTACTCTGCGGACGATGTCGCGGCGAGGGTCGCAGCTACGTGATCTCCCCAGCGACGCTCGCCTGCCTGACGGAGCTGCAGAGCGCGTCGCTCGCCGCACCCGATGCCGCCGCGTTCACGCTGGCGCCCGCCGTTGCCGCCGAGGCGCGCGCGTTGCTCCGCAGCTTCCTCTCCGCGACGATTACCTTCCCCCTCGCTTCGGAGCGATTGATCGACGAGCTGTGAGCGCCTGGCCGGCGCTCGTTCAGTGCTCGAAGCAGTAGCGGCGCGCCGAGACCCCAGCGTTCAGGGTCCGTAGACTTCGAGCTCGCCGACCGAGATGAAGTCGGCGCTGCCGCCGGGATCGCCGTCGAGTCGAATGCCGTCGCCGGTCACGGCGGGGAAGTCGAGGACGTACGTCTCGTAGTTGATGCCGTCGTTCGCCGGATAGGGAGGAGTGACGGTCAGGTTGGCGACGTTCGTCCATACGCCGCTCTGGCGGACCTGGACCCTCAGCGTGGTGAACCAACCGCCGTCGGAGAAGTTCTTGCCTTCCTGGAAGACGACGCGGGTGAAAGTCTTGGAAGTCGCAAAGGTATAGCCGATCCAGTCCTCGGGGGCGGTGTTGGCGCCGTCCCAGGTATCGTACTGACGCGTCGAGTCCCCGTTGCCGACCGGAGGCTTGTCGCCGTCACGAATCACCTCGAGGCTCTTGTTGCCGCTCCCGGTCGGGGCCGTCACGCGCGCGACGATGGTCCCCTGCAACGCGAGATTGGGTCCGGGCGTCGCGGTCGCGGTCGGGGTGGGTGGGCTGCCGATGAAGCCGCCGTAGATCTCGAGCTCGCCGACGGAGATGAAGTCGTCGCTGCCACCCGGAGCGCCGTCGAGCCGCACGCCGTCACCCGCGATCGGCGCGAAATTCAGCGTGTAGGTCTCGTAGTTGATCCCGTCGTTCGGCGGATAGGCCGGAGTGCTGGTCAGGCCCGACACGTTGATCCACGTCCCGTTCTGCCGCACCTGGACCCTCAGCGTGTCGAACCAGCCGCCGTCGCCGAAGTTCATACCCTCCTGGAAGACGACGCGGCTGAAGGTTTGCGGCGTGGCGTAGGTATAGCCGATCCAATCCTCGGGCGCGGTGTTGAAACCGTCCCAGGTGTCGTACTGGCGCGCCGAGTCGGTGCTGCCGACCGGAGGCTTGTCGCCGTCGCGGATCACCTCGAGGCTCTTGTTGCCGGTGCCGGAGGGCGCCGTCACGCGCGCGACGATCGTGCCGAGGCGCGTGAGGTTGCACGGCGTCGTCTCGATCTGACAGGTCGCGGAGCAACAGTCGCCGCCGAGCGTGTTGCCGTCGTCGCACTGCTCCCCGGCGTCGAGCACGCCGTTGCCGCAGGTTCCCGCCGGCGTCGCCGCGCTGGTCGGGGTGGTCGTAGGCACCGGCGTCTGCGTGGGCGTGCGCGTCGCTGTCGGCGTCAGCGTGGCCGTGGAGGTCACGGTCGGGGTCGGGGTTGCCGTGACGACGAGGGTCGCCGTGGGCGTTGCCGTGACGAGCACGGTCACCGTGGGCGTTGCCGTGGCGAGCAGGGTCGCCGTGGGCGTTGCCGTGACGAGGACGGTCGCCGTGGGCGTTGCCGTGGCGAGCAGGGTCGCCGTGGGCGTTGCTGTGACGAGGACGGTCGCCGTGGGCGTTGCCGTG
>Ga0157379_10000826_pt1 | contig 25095 bp, 13 predicted proteins | sample S25metaG_FD_121802 | JGI IMG/M metagenome (GOLD analysis project Ga0157379, IMG submission 121802) | Switchgrass rhizosphere microbial communities from Kellogg Biological Station, Michigan, USA - S2-5 metaG | ecosystem: Host-associated > Plants > Roots > Rhizosphere > Soil | place: USA... | reverse complement strand
AGCACAAAGTGAGCACAAAGTGAGCACAAAGTGAGCACAAAGTGAGCACAAAGTGAGCACAAAGTGAGCACAAAGTGAGCACAAAGTGAGCACAAAGTGAGCACAAAGTGAGCACAAAGTGAGAGGTGATTCAATGGCAAATAGTGACAGGTGATAAAATGTTTTTGTCAGGAGCTGTTACTATCACTAATAAATCATAGAATATTCTTAAATTTTATTAATCATAACTTGTTATATTTCTATTCCTTATTTATTTTTATTAACTCCACCCTTTTTAATGATTGTAATAGGAGTTAATGTTTGAAACCCGGTATACCACCTCTCATTATGGCCCACCTAACCTAGAATTTATATAGTCCTTTACTTAAGGGAAGGTACCACAGTTAGCAGAATAAAACCTCCTTTTACCTTTTATGGGTTCGTAAGTTAACATTATCATTAAGTATTAAAAGTGTAAATAGAGCAACACTGAGCCCTCTACCGCTTAATCTCCTAATGTCTGGAAATTAAAATATTCAGCTATTTAATCCTTTTGAATATTTATTTATGTACAAAACAAATTAGCAGATAGAAAGGGTTAGTAATAAAAAACGTAGTTAAATACATAATTTTCTACCCATATGGTTTAGATAATAAAATTTATAAGAGTTAAGTTACAGAAAGGTATCTGTATCAAATTGCAAATTTGAAAAAAATAGGGTTCAATTCCCTCTTAACTCTCTACTAATCCCATAATGAGATTCTAAGTACTAATAGTGATTTATCTTAAGGCTTTAATTTTATTTTAATAAAGTTTATAATACTTTGGAGACCTATTTGACAGTGTCAGTGGTTAATTTTTAAACCTAATGTCTTATCGTATTATATTACCAAGAAGAACTTATTATAATATTATTTTTTTCTCTTGTATATGCCCTTTTATATTTAATATTTTTTATTTTTTTATTTTTTATTTCTCATATAAGCCTTAAAATTGTTATACCTATTTAAAGATTGGTATAATTATAAAAAATATACCTAAACATAGGTTTTTTTCTTTAGCTTTTAATAGTTATGTATTAATAATTATATAATTTAAATTCAGTTCCACTGTTATACTGTTTGCTATATGATTTGGGTAAACTTTTTATTATATTTTTTTTATATATAGTTTAATTATTACCCCCTGTACAGGCAAACCATTAAAATTTAGTCACCATTACTTAGTTTTAAACGTACATCTTTTTTTATGCAATTGAGACATTACTAGCTCAATCTTATTTACTTTAACTTAACTGAATAATATTAAAAGGCTAAAATTAGTTATTTAGTTATCATCCTTCTATAATAGACTTTAGATAATTTTAGGGACTTAGGGTAAGCCAAATTAGCTTTGTCTTTATAATTATTTTAAAATTTTAGTGTGCTATACACGTTTACTCTTTTTTTATAAAGGATTCTATGCTTTTTTAAACAATTAAGATAAACTATTTTATAATTTGAGAATCATTCCAATATATTTAAAACTTCTAATAAATTTAGTTTAATAAAAGGCATAAAATTTTATTCTAGTATTTTTTCAACGTGCTAATGCAGTATTAGTGTGAAGGGCCTTAACACTTTAAATTTTTTGTATCAAATGCAAATGCTTAAATTATTTACACTAAATGCCTTTATAATATATATTTTTTTTTTAATATAACTATATTAATATATTAACCTTTTATTTTCTACTAAAAGAATCGGTGACGATATTAAAAAAAAAACACCAAAAAAAAATTTTTAAATAAAAAATAAAAATTTTAGTAATTTAAAGGGGCTATTATAGAACCTTGCAAATTTATAAATTGAGGGAAAATCCCAAATTAATTAAATTGTCTAAAATGTACGTATTTATTCACGCTTTGGCGCTTGTAAATCAAACATTTTATATACAAAATTATCTCAATTGGTAAACCTTAAGTTTAAGCATTAATTATTTATGAACAAAATAAGGTAGTATAGATTTTAATCTTTTATTGTCTTAAGTATAAGTATTAACATTTTATTCTTATAACTAAAAAAAGAAAATAATATTTAATCCTGTTTTTTAAACAAAATATGGTGGCTATTATTAACCACTAAATAATAGTTTTAAACCTTATTCAATTTTTTTAGAGTATCTTAAACTTCCTGAAGTAAACCATTTTATTAAGGAAAGGAAAGGAAATCAACCGAGACTCCGAAAGTAATGGCGAGTGAAATCGGATTAGCCTATTAATTATTCTATTTATTTAATTCATATAAACTATGAAACCAAAGTGGTAAAAAGAGTCCCAGTAAAATAAATAATTAATTATTAATAAAGTACAACGAGAGAAAACTTGTTGGAATATAGGGGAACCATCCTCTAAGGCTAAGTATTATAAATTTAGCAATAGTGTAAAGTACTGTAAAGGAAAGGCGTAGTTGTTTATTTTTACACTATCTAATTAACGATTAGATTCTAATAGTAGCTCTATAAGCAGTCTGAATTTTTATTAAAAATGAAGGCGTACCTTTTGCATAATGGGTCAGCAAGTTAATAGGAGTAGCAAGGTTAAAAGCCTTAGCGAAAGCGACTGAATATTTCTATAGTAGTTTATTAATTTAAAATTTATTAATTATTTTTTATTTAAAATTCTAATTTTTTTAATTCTTTACAACGAGGAATATTCTTAAAATTTATTATTATAGTATATGTTGGGATTAGTTATTTCTATTAGACCCGAAGTCAGGTGATCTTTCCATGACCAGATTTTTAAAGGATCGAACGGGTGAATGTTGCAAAATTCTCCGAAGAGTTGTGGAAAGTTGTGAAATGCAAACCTAACCTGATGATTGCTGGTTTTCTACGAAACATATTTAAGTATGACGTCTATATTAGATTTATGAGGGTACAGTACGGCAATTACAAAATAAGTAATATTACAATATTATGATATTAAGTTTGAGGGGACGTTAAACTCCTACCAATGTAAGTGAAACTCGAAATAGCATAAATTGATTATAGATTTTCAGACTGCTCATGCGAAGTTGGGTAGTCAAGACGAAAACAGTCGAGAACATATAATAAGGTCCCAGATAGATTATTAAGTGAAATTAAGGATGTTTCACATTGAATGCAGCTGAAAAGTGAGCCTGGTTGACTATCGGGCTCAACTACAATAAAACTAATTGTATGCAGGAAAACTTTAAAAATGTTAATTCTTTATTAAGACAAAATTTAACATATACATAAGTAATCTGCAAGAAGCAAAAATATTAACTCTTCAACGACTATGATAATAGAATTCTATTTAATTTAGAATTAAGAAATAGTCTTTAACTATGAAAATAGTTAGTGTTTTAAAGTACAAACTATTAACAATACATTTATCTTTAAAGTACTTTCTTTTATTAATTATTAATTTGGGAGGTCGTTGGTTCTACCTTGAATTATAAAGTTCTTACCCACTAAAGAAGGCTAGCACCCTACCCTTTAGTAAAAAAGTGAAAATTAATAACTGTTTAAAGATAAATACAATGAATTAATTAAATTGAAAAGCTACAAACACAATGATAAAAATGAACCAAAATTTTATACTAAGTCCAGGTTATATTAGTTGATTAACTCAAGCAAAGGATGATGGATCTTTCTTTTGTAGTATTTTAATCTCTAAACAACATCGTTACGGTCTTCAATTTAGACCAAAATTTTCTATTACTGCTGACTTAAATTCTAAATATGTTTTAGACAGTATACAATCTTACTTTAATTGTGGAATAGTTACAGTTAATAATAAAAATCATACTGCTGAATATGAAGTAGTTAAATTAGAAGAGCTATTTAATATAATAATACCTCCACGCTTTGGCGCTTAAACAATATCCTCTATTCTGTGCTAAATTACACGCTTTTAATTTATTTGTTGCAATAGTTTCAGCTATGTATAATAAAGAAAAAAGAACTTTAGAAGGTAGAAGAGAATTATTAAAAATGGCTTTATCTATGAATATTTCAACTAATAGAAAAGAAGATCGTTTAAATTTATTATTTAATTTATTAGAGATTAAAGAAGAAAAAGATAAAAATTTAATACCTAATACTATAATTACAATAGATACACCAGTAAGTGATGATAATATTGCAGGAATAATAGATGGGGATGGTAGTGTTTATATTTCCTTCCAGAAAAATGGTAATATAAACACAGGCTTTAGTATAACAACTGATAAATTATCTATGCCTTTATTAGAACAAATTAAAAAACGTTTAAATGACATAGGTTCTATTCGTAAAGGTACTAAAAATGAATTAGTATATTCAGTTACTGGTCTAAATCAAAAAATTGACACATTAATACCATTTATTGATAAAAATCCTTTATTCTCTGAACGATCTCAACACTATGATAAATTTAGAACAGTAACTTTATTATTAAGAGATGAACAACCTCTAAGTTTAGATAGTAAAAAGAAAATAGTAAAATTAGCTTATAATATGAATAAAGAAGGAAAACATCGTAATCTAACTAAAGAACAATACTTGAAAATTTTAACAAATAAGAAGGAAGACATATAATTTATTTTTGCAACATAGTTAATAATATTTATTAACCCCCTTATTTCTCTCTGCCTTAAAAAAATTACCTGTAGGAAGTGCAGGAATAATAGAAACATTGGGCCTTGTAGTATTTTCATTTTATATATAATTCATTGAAAAAAAGTAAAGTAGTAAAGGGTAGTCGCTACTTCTAAGGAACGTATAGTAACAACGCATCAGCCCAAACCTTATTTTAATAAAAAAAAAGGGCAAGAGTGAGGCACCGAAAATTTAACGGGTCTAAATAATCAACCGATATTATGTTGCTTTATAAACACTAGCTAAACCCTAATATTTATTAACACACGAGACTTCTTTTGTGTATTTAATTTATATAAGTGGCTTATGTAAAACCGCTTTCTCATTAATTAATAAAATTCAATTTTTATTCTTTGCATTTGGTGTATATCTTAGGTTTAGGCTAGAAAAAGGAACAAAAATGATAAAAAAGTTTGAATAGTTTTAATAAAGTTAGGTAGTAGAACATTCTGAACGTATGAAGAACAGTGTTTCATTGTTTTGACGTAACTGAAGAGAGAATGCTGACATGAGTAACGAAAAAAGAAGTATTTAATACTTCTCGCCGAATGCGATAGGTTTTACTCAGCAATGTTAAACAACTGAGATTTTATTGCGGTCTCTAAGGATTAAAACCAATGTTTTATCTGATGAGTTTTTAATAGAAAGTCCTAATTAGGATCAAGAAAAAAATAATTTAATACTACCGTACTTAAACCGACACTGGTTCGCTGGTAGAGTATACTAAGGCGTAGAGCGAAGACTTGTTAAGGAACTCGGCAAAAACCCTTCATAAGCTAGGCGACAAGAAGGACCACTTGGTCTAAAAATATTAAATGTAGTGTTGGATTTAATAGTTTATTAGATATTTGGTGGTGAATGCATAATCGGGGGCCCCGACTGTTTACTAAAAACACAAGAATCTGCAATGATTAATATCATAGTATAGGTTCTGAAATTTGCCCAATGCCATTAATATAAGAGCGGTAATTTTTAAAGTTACTAATCGAAAATCTGGTTAATAGCGGTCTTAAGGCCGCGTGTCTACACTAATAGATAGTGCGCCCATGCAAGTGAGCGACATAAAGGATAATAATGTTTACCTTATAATCATTATCCTTAAATGACACTCTTCACTTTATGCTTGAACTCCTTATAATTCTGTACTACATAGTAAAAATTTGAAGTTATACATAGGACAACTAGCAGGTAATTATCAGTATTAATTTAATATTAACCTTAACGACTATACGTGAAATAAAAAAACATAGTCTATAATTATAAAATAAATAGAAATAACTTCTATTATTTCCTCATCAATTCCACACCTTAGTTTAAGGGTGAGAGAAAACCTTAATTTATTTATTTAGGTGATAGAAGTTTATAAGCGCTTAAGCGCTTATGTATCTAAAAGATAATAAACACTTTGCTTGTTAAGTAATTATAACTATTTAGATGATATACTAATTCATTTATTTACTTACTCTTAAGATACTTTGTTCCAATAATAAAACCCTACTATTAATTAAATATAAGCGCCAAAGCGTGCTAAGTGATTTTTTGTTATCTACTAATGTTAATGAAGAATAATTTGCTAAAGATACGGTTTATTCACCGTTTTATACTTACTATTTATTATTACATTTTACTATAAAAATAACAGGTAACCCGTGAGAGATTAATTTTATTCTTACTTATACTAACCTGATTTTATAATCTTATGCCTAGGCGTTACAAAATGAATAATTTAATTATATAAAATTTATACGTAAAACTTTATGATAACAAAATTTACAAACCAAAAAACTAATATGTCATCTCATTTATTCTTTATTTCTGTTCATGTTATAAGAGGAAATAACTTTTATGCTCATTGCCATAATATAATAAAAAGATCTCTTTTCAGAGGTCTGCCTAAAATATCTTCGATAGATCCTTCAAAACAAAGCGCCAAAGGTGGTAATTATCCTTTAAAGACTTACAAAAATGCTGAGGCTAATAAAAGTGTCATTTTAGGAGAGAATATTAATAAATCCTTTGTATATAGATGGATTAATACTATAAATGGGAAAGACTATTTAGGAAGTACTTCTAATGCTAAAAGTAGACTCTCTACTTATTATGATAAAAAAAGTTTATCATTAGGAAATATGCCTATTTATAAAGCAATTCTAAAATATGGACATTCTAATTTTACTTTTGAAATTGTTGAATACTGTGACTCTAAAGATGTTTTGACTAGAGAACAGTATTACTTAGATCATTTTGATTTTGATTATAATATATTAGAAAAAGCTGATTCCTTATTAGGTTATAAACATACTTTGGATACGCTTACTAAAATGAAAGGTCGTAAAAATGCTTTAGGTTATAAACATACTTTAGAAACTCTCACTAAATTAAGAGATATTCAAACTGATAAAAAACATTCTAAGGAATCTATGGCCAAAATGAGAGAAATTTGGGCTGAAAGAAAATTAAAATCAGATATCTCTTCAAAGTCATTAGAAAATAAAATTGCTTCTAATCCTAAAAGCCAAAGAATAGGAAAATATATAATCATTACTAATATTGATAGCAATGTTTCAATTACTTATAACTCTATGACTGAAGCAGCAGTAGCTTTAAATATTACACGTAATACTTTACGTACCTATATAAAAAACAAATCTGTCTTTACTTTAGTACGTAATAGTACTTTTAATGAATCAGACACAAGCAATAATATTGGTATAAAGGAAAGATATATAATAAAAATAAAAGAATAGTAATAAAATTTAGCAGTGAAACCGTACTTATTGAAAAATAATTAATTGCTAGTAGTGTCATGATTCTTAAGGTATAATTATTTATTTTATAATTAAGCTTAACTATGAGGATCCAAAGGTAGCAAAATAAGTTGGCCATTAAATGTGGTCTTGTATCAATAATGTAACGATGGTCCCACTGTCTCTACAAGTCGCTCAGTGAAATTGAATTGTGAGTGCAGATGCTCACTACCTCCGGCTGGACGGGAAACTTAAATATAACCGGATTAAAAATTTGCGACTAGCTAAGTTTACTTTAACAATGAGGTGAAAATCCTCCTTATAATCCATTATTTGAACTCAAACAGCATAATTTAAGAGTAATTTTAAAGTATGAAGCCTGTTTTATTTAGAAAGTTATATCTGGTTGTGTTAACATTTAAACAAATTTCTAAAAGAGTTAGACACCTATGGACAATATAATATGAATTCACGTTTGAAGCGTAAATATTGATTGTAGAAAAATGTTCCCGTATTTTTCTTAATGGGTCTTTATATCTATTTGCGTATAGTGGAGTCCTAAGGGTATCATAAAAGTGTAAAAGTAGAAACTAGGTAAGCCCTATAGTATCCAAAAAATATTGGAGGTTTATACTGTGAAGATAAATATCTACTAGCGGGTAAAGGAAGTTCAAAAAAGCGAATGTCTTATTGTAATGATAGGGATAGGTTTATAATAAACTAATCTGAAAAGATGCTGACTTTGAATAGGTGTAACGATATATTAATAAAGAAATAGTATTGCTAAATTAGCATTAAGGCAATCGTAAAATAAAGAAAAGTTTAGAGCTCAACTATTAAAATAAGTTAATTTAATGAGTAATATTCTATTAAAGTTTAAATAAGTAATAGTTAAGGTTATATCTCAATCTTAATATTTTAGTATGATGAAGTGAGTTGATAAGATTTAACCTAGGTCTGTCGCAGAGTTGAAAAGTATAAATCCTTAATAGGCTAGTATTGCTCCTATGTATTTTGCTATTACTAACATTTTAAGTAAAAAAAAAAACTTATCGATAGTTTTATCATAAATTATTATAAATAAACAATGACAACTATAGACAAATTTCAAATTTCAAATAACTTAATTTCTTCTAATGACTTAGACTACAAAATTGGTGTAGAAGATAGAGATTTTACTAAGGCTAGATTAAATGAAAAATTAACACCTTGGCAAGTTACAGGATTAGTTGATGGTGAAGGTTCTTTTACTACTTATATGCCTCAAACTGATAAAGGTTTATTCAGTGTCAGTTTAGAATTTAAAGTAGTACAAAAAGCACATTCAGAAGGCCTATTGTATGAACTTTAAAATTACTTTGATTGTGGAAGTGTAGTTATAGATAATAGAAAAACAGATACAAAAAAATATCATGTAACCTCTTTATCTGTTATTTTAGAAAAAATCATTCCTCATTTTGATACTTATCCTTGTTTAACTTCTAAGTTTTTAAATTATAAAGATTGGAAAGAAATAGCTTTAATAATGGGCAAAAAGGAACATCTCAGCTCTAAAGGATTTGAAGAAATAATAGGAATATCTTCTAAAATGAATAAAAAACGAACTTTTGAAGATAAATATAATCATTGTAAATCTTATTTAGGAATGAATGTTTTACCTGATGGTGAGTGTACTATAAATTATAATTTACCTGCTCATTGGGTTCAAACTTTTTTAACTAGTGAAGGTATGTTTTATACTTACTTAGCTGAAAAGAAAAGTAGAAATAAAGTGTATCAAGGGTGTGATTCTTCTCTTGAATTAGGGCAAAGTAATCATGATGTAGCCGTTCTATTAAGTCTTAAAAAGTTCTTTAATGGAGGTTATATAAAACTTAAATATAGTTATAGTGATATTTATGAGTGTGAAAAGTCACGTACAGTTAATAGATATATTCTTAGAGATACTCAAACTATTATTAAATTTGTTGATCAATATCCTATGTTAACTAAAAAACAATTAGATTATTTTGATTGGAAAAAACTAGTTAACATGAAAGATAATGAATACCATAAAACAAAAGAAGGATTAAAATTAATGGAGGAAATAATAGCTAATGTGAACTCTAAACGTGAATCCAATTAACTAATTTAATATTTCAATATAGTATAATCTTTATGCTTGAGCTGTATGCGATGAAAGTCGCACGTACAGTTCTTAGAGGATGTCAAAGTTGTAAAACTTGGCGGAGCCTCAACAGACCCTATGCAGCTTTACTGTATTTAGTTATCACATTAATCTAAAACAGGGTTGATTAATAGAGAGTAGGTAGTCGTAAGACGAATAGTGGAAACCTTCTAATCAGAACTGGGTTAATTGTTAATCTTTGCCTGTATGATGTAGAGAGATAATTGACTAATTGACAGTTTGACTGGGGCGGTCGTCTTTAATAGAGTAGCAAAGTACATCCGATTATATTTAAAATGTTAAATAACAACTCCAATTATACTTTATTTACCCTCATTCTTACATAAGGTAAAGGGTTAAATAATGCAAGTCTTCTCTTATCACCTCTTATCTTTATGCACATAGCAAGAGGAGGGAAGTCAGTAGAATACTCAGGAGTTTATTAAATTTATCCAGGTTAAACTAATTCTTAAATAACAGGTAGTAAAGCCAATTTATACTAAACATAAAAAGCTATAAGGTTTAAATATAAAGTATAAAGGGATAAAAAGCTATTAATCAATTTAATTTGTAAAATCGAAATAATATTTTGATTTATTTATAAGGTAGAGCTAGAAATTGAATGGGAATCAATCTGTTAGTGAAAAGGCAGTGGAAAGAGCATAATGGCGGAAAGCATGCCTAACTGAAAGACCTATAAGTCGCACAGATACGTAAGTAGGGCATAGTGACCCCTCGCTATAATATGGAATAGACGGGGATCAATAGATAAAAGTTACGCTAGGGATAAAATTGTTGTCCCCCTTATTAAAGGAAAAAATCGGGCGAATTGCAAAAAAATCACGCTTTGGCGCTTAACTAAAATAGTAAAGTTAATTTGCAGCGAAATTTATCTTAGTTTATAGTTTAATTATTTAGACTAGATGGATAAAAACGTTCAACGACTAGAAAGTGAGTAATACTAACAATAATCTTTCCACGAGTGCCCGACATCTTATATTATTCTTACTTCTTAATTGAAGGACTCAAAAAATTAGGCATACTGTAAAACTTTAAGACTAAACAAAATATAAATATGGAAAAAAGTTTATTAATCGGAAAAAGTCCAAATAGTAATGAAATTAAAAAATATAAAGCTTCATTAACTAAGTTAAGTTCAATTCAATGGCAAACATCAATTGGTTTAGTTTTAGGAGATGCTAGCTTACAAACACAAAATAAAGGTAAAACTTATAGATTAAACATTTGAACGGGGTAACAAAAATAAAGCCTACGTTGACCATGTCTACAACTTATTTGATGAATGGGTATTGTCTCCTCCTCATAAAAAATCCAGGTTAAGTCCAAAAGGAAATACTGTAATTAATTGGGGTTTTCAAACATTAAGTCATGAAGCTTTTAATCATTTAGCTGATATTTTCTTGTTAAAAAATCAGAAACTAGTTTCTGATTTTTTAATAACTAACCATTTAACCGGCAGAGGTTTAGTCTATTGGTTTATGGACGACGGAGGTCGATTAGACTATAATAAGAATTCTAAAAATAATAGTATTGTACTAAATACTCATAGTTTTACAAATTTAGAAGTTTTTAAATTAGCTAAAGAACTTGAAAGTAAATTTAATTTAAAAATCGAAGTTCGTTCAAAAAAAAATGAAAAAAGTATTAGTTATAAAATCTGAAAGTTACGATATATTCAGATCTTTAATTGATCCTTACATATTACCCGAAATGACTTATAAATTACCTACTTCTTAAATTTTATAAAGTCTTTATTTTTTCTATTATCTATGGCAAGTCCTTTAATATGTTAACGTCTTACGTTTAATTTCTTTTACATATATAAATTTTCGTTAGATCTTCAACTATTTAATATAGGAGAAAAGTCTAACCTCTTACTCTGTAAAATTGTCTAATACTTATTATAAGTATTAGAGCTGTCACGGGCTCTGCCATGCTTATTTTTACACACAGGGCACCACAGGGCACAGGAAAAATATCATCAAAGGTTTATCGCCTTTAATAAAATAATTGCATCTGGCCCTTAAAGTGTTATAATAAAAATGAATAATATCTAAAGATGATAACATAGTCTGAACAGTTAAGATATTAACTGAGGTAGTTAATTAAATTTAACTTCTATAACAAATTTGAACAGGCTGATAGTCCGCGAGAGTACACATTGTCCGGACTGTTTGGCACCTTAACAAAATATAAGCAGTATATAAAAATTAGCCCTTCATGGTCGATTTTAAAGTTTAAATTTTTTTACAAATATGGCATCAATTGATAGTGTACCCTAAACTTAAACATTTAACCCCTGCCACCCTTTAAATCAAAAAACTTATAACTTTTAATAAAACCCTTTTTCTTATAAACATTAAATTATAATATATGTGTAAATCCCTTACCCTTACTACATTTGTTTATAAGAGTGAGGAAGCGATAAAAGTTAAATGACTCGAGCCCTTAGGGGAGGGAAGTACTAAGTACTATATAAAGACAAGGCTCTCCCTTTAGATTGAAAATTATTATTAAAAAGGTTTGGTGAGGTCTAGATAAAAAAAAGGTAAGGTATATCAGTAACTTTTTTCTATGTCATAATTTAAATTTGTAAAATATTTATATACTAAAATATATCGGGGAGTTTAAATAGAAATATTAAAATAAAAATTTGCTATATGCTGGAACCTTCTAATAGCTTTAATAATGTAAATAAAATATTAAAGATTGAGCAATCAGCAGGTAAAATAAGAGTATAATAATAGGGATTAGGTTTTACTACTTTAACATTTTTATACTTAACATACCTCAACGATCATACGCTAATATCTGGACACATTTATAAATTGTATTCTTTATACCGGATAAAAATATGATCTAATATTAATTTAAAGATTAATTATTAGTTTTACATAAAAAAACTAAAAGTATGCGATGTCGACTCAACCTATCCTCCGGGAGTACAAGCTTGGAAGGGTTGGGCTGTTCGCCCATTAAAAGGTTACGTGAGTTGGGTTTAATAAAACACGTAACAGAGCATGCCTTTATTTGGACCATTTATTTAACCTTAAATTTGGAAAGATAATCAGGTGCAGACTGAGGCTTTGATATATATAAATATAAACCTACTACTAATATAATCTACGGTATTTCTTTAAATAAGTATACCTTAAAATTTGAAACTTTTTAAGTTTTGTAAATATTCAGCCGATTTAACACAAATTAAACAAAATAAATTCCTTCTAAGGATTCTAATTATTTGAGAATGTGTTTATCACCGGTCCAGCTGATAATCACTCTAAAGTTTGATTATCTTTTCTCGGATAAGGTCTGTTGCTTAATTACTTAAGTATAAAATATATATAAACAAACTATGAAACATACAACTACAAATTATAATAAGGTATCAGAACCTTTTAAAAATGATCTTTTAATAGAAACCGGAGCCAAAACTCTGTCTAAAGAATCTAAACTACTTATACCTTCTATAAATCACGCTTTGGCGCTGGAAATATTACCTGATTACTTGGAAAAAGTGTTAATCGGTTTAATGTTAGGAGATGGGAGTATCTACAGAAGTAGTTTAACTAGTAATTCTAGATTTGAGATGAGTTTTGGTCAAACTTATAAAGAATATGCGGAAAGTATTGGAAAACTCTTTATTAATTATGCTTCTGAATCTTCAATAAGTACAATCAAAACTGTCAAATTGAAAGTTAAGGATAAAGTTTATATAAATTATAGATTCAAGACAGCTTCTCTTTCTTTATTTAATAAATATCATAGTTTTTTTTATAAGATTCAAGAGTATAACAATACAGAATACAATAATACTAGTAATATTAAACCAACCTTGCGATTTATAAAGGTAATACCAGATAATATTGTAGAAATTTTAGATCCTGTAGTATTAGCTTATTTAATAATGAGTGACGGTAACTTTGATAAGGGAAGAAATAGAGTACGTATCTATACTAATAGTTTTAAAAAACAAGAAGTTGAAATGCTAGCTCACGCTATTAATACTAAATTTGGAATTTATACAGCTATTTTACATGATCGTAAAGATCAATGGATTATTACAATAGGTGCTAAAGAATTATCCTCTTTAAGATATTTAGTTTCTCAATACTTTCACCCTTCTATGTTATACCGTCTAGGTTTATAAATTATATAAACATGCTAAATAGTATAGCCCCCTCTTAAAATGTCATTAAAAACAGTAAAAATTTAAGAGCGTAAACCGGATAAATTGCAAGGAGTACTTAAATCTATGGTTTATAAGTTATAACTCATACACCCTTTTCCTTAAGCGTGGTAGATAAATAAGACAATTTGCAGCCAAGCGTAAATAAATGAAATTATTACTTAAGTGTCCTATAGAAAAGGATAGGCAGAAATAATAAGTATAGGTTTACGATGGTTCAACGACTAATAGGTGACTCTCATTAAGAATAATCCTAACCAGTACATCCGGCATTAATATAAAGTACCCAGTGTACTAATGCATATTGATGATGATATAGTCTGAACAGTAATGTAAATTACTGATATAGTGAATAAATAAACATTATGATAACACAATTGTTAATACGACGTAAGTCAGTATGGTCCCTATCTTCCGGAGGGACAAATAGTAAAAGGGGGAAGACCCTCTAGTACGAAAGGATCAATGGGCTGTGTTTCAATCGTGTACCGATTGTTGAGATTCATTCTTGGCATAGTCGGGTAGCCACAAACATGATGGATAAGAGCTGAATGTATATCAAGCAGGAAGCCATCCCCCAGATACTATCAGTCTAAATTAATAATTAAGGTTAAAACCTCTAATTCTTTATCCCATTTTTCTCCTTTACAGGAAAAATTGGGATAGCTATTAATTAAGATGTGATAAGAAATAGAATATTTCTTAAATAGGGTGCAAGTGTAAATATCTTAAGATAAACTAGCTTAGCATTACTAATTTATCATACGACTAGGTGTTTAAATATCGTCCAATCTAATAAAATCCTGACCATCTTTGGTCTTTTAATATAATTAATTACAAAAGAAATGCTATCTTTGTTATTTAAACTGTTAATATGGTAACCTTTTTAAGTTTTGATACACTAGTAAGATCTAAATAAAAAAATATTATAAACTTTTTTTTACCTCACCCAAATTAAAGTCCAAATTAAAGTCCATAAAAGAGGCCTATAAAAATGTTACATGTCTCAAATATCCTTTTATATTAAACAATAAAAAGGGTGATATTGTTTAAGGAAAAAAAAAGTTTATAATATAACTAATGTATTAATATTTCCCCATTTATTTAATTTTTGCTATTAAGTTTGATGTACTATTAATATATTGGCTTACTTTTCGTAAAAGGGTTATAACAGATCTCTTGTAATAATTATCCGTACTAGATTCAGAAGGTTATTAAAACATAATCTTCTTTCATCATAGACCTTATTATTTTTTTTATACTTATTGGTTAAAAGGATCTTCTCCTTAAGTAAATTAAGGCAGGTTATGCTTAATATTTAAATTGAATCTAAATAAACAAATTTAAAGGAAGTAAATAATTTAGGTTTAATGAGGTTCAAATCCTCTACTTTCTTGATTTATCTAAGCAATAAAGATGAAACACAATAATCAAGCGGTGCTTTAGGAAACAATATATATATTTAGAAAAAAAATAAAAAGATGTTATTTATAAGTAGTCATATTTCTAAAACATAGAACGAATTTAACCTCTGCGCATCCCCTTCCTTCCTTTGAATATTTAATTGATAATTTGATAATAATGTTTTACCTTAAAGTATGCCCTTCTACCTGAAAGAATGCAATTATTAACCTAATTGAAGGAAGGTAGACTACCTATTAAATCCTTTTTAATAATTTAAAGCTTATGCTGTGAAGCACCAAATGGCAAAAATGGGTTTTATAATTTTATTAAGATTTTAAAATAACGAGGTTGATTCATTACATTTATTTTATTTTCAAATCCAAATCTAAAGCGATATTAATTTATCTATTTTTTATGTTAAGTATTATTTTTAATGATATAGCTCATCCTTGGCAAATAGGATTTCAAGATGGAGCTAGCCCAGGATTTTCAGGGATAGTGGATCTGCATAATACTATATTTTTCTACCTAGTTTTAATTGCTGTCGGAGTATTTTGGTTATTAGGAGCAACAATTTATGCATACAGTGGAGATAGAAGTAAAATCGTTCATAAATATTTAAATCATGGTACATTAAAGTGCCTACATACTAAATATTTAAGAATAAATATAAATAATTCTGGAATATTACATGATATAGTACAGATTAGAAATAGTAACAAATCTAATTCTAATATAAAATATATGGGTACTTTAAATTTTTCTTTGACTACAGTTTCACTTAAAAATATTACTAATTTTTCTAATAAGTATAGTTTTAATCTTATTAGCTTAAATAATGTACAAGTAAGATATTATTCTAAATCTTTGGATACTTTTATCCCTGGTGAATTATTAACTCAAAAAGAAACACAAATTGAAAATAATAAAATAGTACCAGTGAAAATTTATGAAAGTGTTCAGACCTGTAAAAAACAAATCTTAGATGAAAATAAAAATAAATCTGGAATTTACAGATTCTATAATAAATTAAATGGTAACTTTTATATTGGAAGTTCTAAAAATTTGAGTAATAGATTTAAATCTTATTTTAATTTATCTTATATTTCTACTGTTAAAAACGAATTAACCATATCTAGAGCTTTAATTAAATATGGTTATGATAACTTTAGAGTAGAAATTTTAGAGTATTGTGATAATTCTTCTAATACTGAAAATTCTTTTAAAAAAATTTTATTAAGTAGAGAACAATATTACATGGATTTATTAAAACCTGTTTATAATATTGAAAAAAATAGCAGGTTCTTCTTTAGGAAGAAAAGTATCTGAAGAGACTAAGTTACTAATTAGTAACACTTAAAAAAAGATACTTAACTCAGGATCTTATATGGTTAGGTAGAGAACATTCCATAGAAACAAAAGAATTAATGAGTCTCTCTAAAAAGGGTGCTAATAATCCTCTCTATGGTAAACAACATAAAGAGGAAACTAAAACTCTCATGAGTAAATTAAAAATAGGTTCTACTCATTCTAATGAAACTAAAAATTTAATTTCTAAAGCATTAGGTGATGAAACTTATTTATATAAGATAATAAAATCTAATACTAATACTGAAGATAATACTAATAATATGATCCTTTCTTTTCAAAATGATAATCAATTTGAAAATATCAATATCTCTCAAGATAATAATAAATTTAGTTTAATTGGTAAATTTAATAGTCTTAGAAAAGTAGGAAAATATTTTGGTATAAGTCATTCGACTGTGGCTAGATATTTAAAATCAGGGACACTATATCAAGAAATATATAAAATATCTCGAAGTTTATTGAACTAATGTTTAAAAGCCCTTTTTTATATTACCTTAAGACACATTACATAACTTTATTTTATATTTCTTTTAAATAGTATGTAAAATTTCACTATATGCTGGAAAATTAATAAATAAAATTTATGCCCCTTACCTTACCTTAAATCAGGGCATTTTTTTTTACAATAATCAGCAGGAACATAATTATTTAAGTTCCCCATCGACTATACGTGAAATTACAAATATTCTTTAATTACTTGTGTCAAATTATAACAAAATTATTTCGTTAAAGACTTAGTATTAATTATAAGAATTAAGTAAAAAATATAGTTCAACTATTTATAAAAGAAGTAATTTTTAATATTACAAGCCAGACAATTATAAACATATTTATTAAGGTAATAGGCTAAAAGTATTTCTTTAAAATATAAATTGGCAAAGCTCTTCATTTAAAGCCGAAAATTAATTTAAATTTAATAACTATTTTCATTAAGAGCCTTAATACTTAAACAAAATCGAGAGCGCCACTAGTCCTAATCAAAGCGCTGTAGAGCTAAAATAGATTATAATTATCCTATCCTTCTATCTTCTTTTATAAATAATGACAGCCATAGAATTGATATGGACGATTACTCCTGCTTTAATACTAATAGTTATTGCATTTCCAAGTTTCAGATTGCTATATTTACTAGACGAGGTAACTTCTCCTACTGTAACAATAAAAGTAACAGGTCACAATGGCCTTAAATTTATAATTAACAATTTAAAACAATTTATCCTTAAGATTAGATGTAATTTTTATACCTTTTTATATCCTCAGTATCCCATTAAAAACTTAACTGTTAAAGGTCTAAATAACGATAAGTTAAATATGTCTCATAGTCATTTTCTTTTATCAAGAAGTATCGCAAGAAGTAGCGGCGTAGCCTTAAAAATTTTATCCTTTACTAATATAACTTCTAAAAATTATTTTCATACTCGTTGTAGAGCTATTAATAGGATTGGACCCCATAATTTTGATATTATTTCAGTCATGACTGGTTTATTATTAGGTGACGGTTATTTAAATAACAGATCGGGAGAAGGAGCTAGAATGGCTGTAAAACAAAGTAAAATACATAAAGAATATTTATTTAGTCTCTATAAATTTTGTTATAATAGGGGTTATTGTTCTTCTCTTGAGCCTAGATTATATACTAGAACTTTAAAGGGAAATGATAAAACTTATTATGGTTATGAATTTAATACCTATACATTTAGAAGTTTTGTCTGGCTACAGACACTTTTTTATAAAAATGGAAAAAAAGTAATCCCTAGTAGTATAGGTGATTTACTAACTCCTTTAGCTTTAGCTATTTGGATAAGTGATGATGGAGGATGGACTGGTTCTGGAGTAAGGATAGCAACTAATAGTTTTAATTTAGAAGAAGTACAGTTTTTAATTGAAATTTTAAAAACAAACTTTAACTTAAATTGTACGGTTCAAAAAATACACATAAAGGATAAGTATTCTATATATATTAAGGAAAATTCTATTTTAAAGCTAAGAAGTTTAATATTACCTCATCTGCATGAATCTATGTTTTATAAATTGGGTTTATAGAAATATATTTTTTTTTATGTTTTAATTGTAGTTTGATAGTCGTGAGAACCTATCTCTAAGAATTTGACGAAATTCTTTAAGGAAGTTTATAATTAAATTTCTTTTGGCGACACTAGTGAAAACGGTTAATATATTTTAAAGACCGTCGGTTTTAAAAGTCGCTACAGACTGGGTCACTGGTGGGCATATTATTAAATATTCATTTTATATTGCTTAATGTACAGTCGAAACATTTATTAATAAATTAATAACAACAACCTTTATTAATAAATGTTTGCATCAATGGTATTGGTCTTTTTCTCCGCTTAATCTAAATTTTAAAGGTTATAGTCATACTTTAAATTCAAACATGCAAAATTCTTTTTTAAGCTTAAAGCCTTTAGGTCTTTTATTAAATAAAAAACATTTAGATTTACAAAATAGACCTTATAGATCTTATTCAGTAAATCATGATAATACTAATTTTATTCTCAGTAAAGGTTTAAATCATAGTAGTATTAGAACAGAAGTAAAATTGTTTTTGGATAATAACAGACATTTAAATTATCCTGTTTTATTTCAAAAAGATAATTACAATATACCTAAAAGTTTTAATTCTTACTCCTTTAATGATATTAGTAATCTATCTGAAATAAAAAATAAAGCTGGGATATATATAATTAGATTTGCAAATTCAACTGATTTCTATATAGGTTCTGCTACAGATTTATCAAAACGTTTTCTTGGACACAGAAATAAGGCACGAAGACTATCTAATCAAAAAGGAAGTGTCAAACTATATAATGCTCTTCGACAAGTAGATTTTTCTTTACTTAGTTTTGAAGTATTAGAATTTACAAGTAATTTTATTTTTAAATTTAAGGAGATAAATCCTAAATTTAGTTTAAACGAAAATGAAATTGAATTAATGCAATTTATAAGTTTATATGAATGTGCTGTTAAAGAACAGTCTTATTTAGTAAAATATAGACCTTCTCTTAATAGTCGCTTATTCGCTACTACTTCTACTAGACTAACTTTCCTTGATAATCCTAATTCGTTAAGTCCTCGTTTAACCCTAAGTGAGCGAGTGCATTTAGATGAAGAGGACTTAGAGGAATTAAGTAATTTAAGCGATGATGAAAAAGAGTCCTCTTTAATACCAAACTCTATATCTAAGAAAGATATTTCTCATTGGTTAACAGATCCTAATAATTCTGTTCAGATATTTAATGTTAAAGGTGTTAATATAGGATCTTTTACCACTTATAGAGAAGCTGCTAAAGAATTAGGAGTATCTCATATGATTATTTCTCGTTATGGTAGATCTACAGATGCTTTTTATTCTCCTGCTTTAGATATGTTTGTGTCAGTTTCAATATATAATCTAGTAAAGTCCGGAAAAGTAATACATCCTACTGCTAAAAAACATTCAAAATTAGAGTTAGATTTAAAATTAGTACTGCCTAAGGGCAAAATATGTGCCATTTCTTCAGATTTATCTAATATAGTTAATATTTTTAGTTCATTTATAGAAGCAGCTAAGTACTTTGAATTGTCAGATTATCGTAGAATACGTCGTTATTTTGGAACTAATAAGTTAATCAATACCGGCGACTTTTATTTTACAGGTGATACTGAAGTTATAAATTTGTATAAAAATAATAAGGCTATTCCTCCCCTTATCCCAAGGGGGAGGGCAGTAAAACAATCATTGCATATGAATTAAGTAATGGTAGTGAAAATTTAAATGAATTAAAAAAGTATACTTTTATCAGTATAAATCAAGCTGAAAAAGTACTTAATATTCACCATACTACTATTAATAGACATTTAACTAAAGGAACTATTTACAATGGCCAAGATGGTCGTAAATTTAAATTTATGTTAGGCTAATAAAAAGAATTTGTATAGACTATGTATCCTTTAATCTTATTTAAGAAAATTAGGCCTTTAATTTATCTTAAATTAAAAAATTAAACTCTTTGCTGGAACATCCTAATACCTCTAATACATTAACAGACCGTAAAAATTTAGACTTGAAAGGATAATCAGCAGGAAATACTAATCAACTTCTACTTTTTTTTTCTGTAAAATAGAAATGAAGTTAATTAATATTCCTCAGAGATTATACGTTAATTTATAATTTTTCTATTTAGCTTAGTTTTTCATTCCATTTTAATTATCTTAAAGGGGATGGGCTAAAATTAAAATATAAAAAGATATAATCCTACTAATAATAAAAATTATTAGGAAAATGCTTATGAATACTCAGATTATGTTACAGAAAGCGGAGAATCAATAGAATACGATAGTTATATGATACCAGATTCTGATTTAGAATTAGGACAGTTTAGACTATTAGATGTAGATCAAAAAGTTATTATACCGGTAGATACACATATTAGACTAATTGTTACTGCTGCAGACGTATTGCACGATTATGCAGTACCAGCCTTAGGAGTCAAAGTGGATGCTTGTCCTGGTCGGCTAAATCAGGTTTCTATGTATGCTGAAAGAGAAGGAGTGTTCTATGGTCAATGTTCTGAAATTTGCGGAGTATATCATGGGTTCTCTTAGGCATGAGCTCATATAAAATATGACTATATAACTGGAATATCTTTATTACTTTTGATACTTAAAAATAAAGCCTTAAATTAACCTACCTGTCAAAATTCTTGCTATTTTACTACCTTGATATGTAACTTTAAATGTTTTTGTTTTAATAAAGGAGAGGAGACATAAGTAATAATTCAAAAGTTTAGAAAACCAGTAGGTAAATTACCTCAGAGACTATACGTCATATTCTGTTAACAGATAAAGATATAGTCCATAAGACTATTTTAATAATCTTATTCAATAATAAATTTAAAGAGAATATAGCTTTATCTAATTTAACTTCATTACTAATTAATGGTTTAGTTAAAAATCCTAATATTTTAGAATTAAAAGATAGATTAGCTAAATCTACAGATAATATAAAAAATAAAGATTTAATAAATTATGTAACCTTAGTAGTAAATAAGTCTTTAGAAGACTATGTGTTAAACTATAAACCTAATAAAGAGTAGTTTGTCAAATCTCAAACACTATCACAGAATTCTAGTGAAAAATGGGAATTTTTAAAGGAATATAAATTAGTTCCTGGCATTTTTCAATTTAAAATGGGATCAGATTCTTACATTGGATCTACAAAAGATCTTTATAGGAGATGTTTTATTCAACATAAAAATCAAGCTTTTATTAATACTAATAAGCATAAATTATTTTATAATCAGGTTGTAAAATATAGTTGGGAATCATTTAAACTTAACATTCTTTATTTAATACCCAATCACATAAAATAATTTTCAGAGCAAAACCTTAATTATATTATAACAGACAAAGATTTATTAATACTCTCCCCCAAGCCCCATGGGGGAGGGGCAAGATTTAATATCTTACGAATTAACAATCGCTGAACAATTGCAATTAGATTTCTATAAACCTACTTTAAATGTAAATACTTTAGCTAATTGGTCTTCATATAACACAGGATCTACAGGTTATATTAGAACTGATGATTTGAATGATGTGCTTTCATTATCTTTTTTAAATAGAAGCTTTTCAGAGTATATTAGAGATTTACATAAAAAAAAATAACATTGGGAAGTTCTTAAATGAAGAAACCAAAATAAACAAAATTTCTAAGGGTTACGGTGGGATTATTGTATATTTGGTAGATGTAAATTCTAATAATAAAATAATAAACACGCTTTGGCGCTTGAGACAAAAACGTTACTTTCTAAAGAACTTAACATTAGCATAAGAACTATTAATAGATGGTTAGATGACAATAAACTACATTCTACTCATTCTCTTAATACCTTAAGGTTAAAATTATGTCATGCCTACTTCAGTAGAAAGTGTTTCAGCTGAAAACTACCTTTCTTGGTTAGAATCCGAAAAATAAAAACAAGGGTCTTGGCCTTTTATGATAAAGCTTTTATCATTCCTCTTGATATTTTTAATTAGATAGAAGAGATAAGGGTTATCACATATCTAAATTTATAAATCTACCCTTCCGTCCTTTAAATTTTATTATTAATAAAACAAAGGTAAAGGTAAAGGTTAAGATAAATTTTCAATTTTAACTTTGTTTTCTTTATTCTTATAATTCTTAAAGTGATTTAAATCTTTTACGCTTATAAGAGTAAAGGTTTCAAGGTTTTAAGGGTATATGATTTCATTTGTCATTGAAGTCTTAGCCCTTGTTATAAAATAAGATATTAAATTTTAAACCTAATATAAATTATTGGAAACAACCCTTTCCTTCTTAAAATAATGAATATGAGCTAAATCCCTAATCCTTAAACTACTTAACTGGATTGGATTTAATAAGTATTTTTTATTTTTTTTTTATCTCAAGTGTACTGTGTTTAAACAATGGAGTTAAACAAAATTTTTATAACCCCCCTAATAATTTAATTCTTAACATCCTTACCTAGTAGAGGACAATAACCTCTGAGAAACCTTAAAATCTACAGTGATACGTAGGTATAACTATAATTTATATGTACCTATAGGAATTGTAGACTTAATTTATTATTAGTTTACTGCCTTCACTTATAACCATAAAGGAAAAAGTGTTTATTTAAACTAAGGTGTGCTAATAAAGATTAAATTAGATATTTAATTTATACCCTATTTAACACCTCATTTAGTTAAAAATCTTACTTTGATCTATTGATAATTAGGTTAACTAAATACTTAATTTAAAATTTTCTTAAGAGATTTGAGGTGGTGATTAATATTTAATTATTTATTAATCTACAACAATAATACGGTAAAGGTAGACATACTCTTTTATACTCAAAAATGTCTATGCTTAATAAAGCAAAGTTTTCACTTTATAAAAATAAGGATCTTATAAAAATAGTGATTTTGTAAACAAATTTTTTATCGGGGGAATATGATAATGGTAATCAGTTGTACTTGCACTACAAAGATGAAAGTTCGATTCTTTCTTTCTCCATAATATATAAACAACTTTAAGATTTATAAACTCTTAGTGGTTTTCAGGCTATTCAGAATATTGTTAAGGTAAAAACGGTAAAGGCCATTACACAGTTTATATCATTACTATAAAAAATGCACAGGTTTTTTATCTTCCCCCCTCTATTATTAGATTCTTAAGCTCAACATTTATTCGGTAATAATACAAAAAATCAAGGAAATCTAAGGAAATAGCAGATCTTTTTATAAATGAATATAATAAGGATATAGGTAAACATCCGATTATAGTTCTAATAACTAAAATTCTTAGATTTTCTAGATATCTACTGCTTTATCTTTAACATATTTAAATTTGATTAGGTTTATAATTGGGTTTGCTTATCTTATATACTCCCCTAAGATTGGACATGTTATTGAGGGTAAGGCTATCTACTACCTAGAAAAAAGATTAGCGTAAGATTATTGACGTCTTATTGGCGAAAGGAATAATGCACTTAAATTATAAATATATTAAATTTATTCCTATTAATGGAGTCGGAGCCCCTTTTATTATAAAAATTAATTTATTTGTTCCTTCATAATATCAAAAAAATCATCCCTTCCCCTAAGGGTGAGTGGACCTCATTTCTAAAAAAAATTTTATAAGGGTAAAATGGTTAATAATTTAATTTTTAATCAATATTGATTAAAGATTCCTGTATTTTTATTCACAACAATGAGTTTTTAGATAGATAATATAATATTAAACATTAAATATATTTTTTTAATTTTTTTTATTGTTTGGCAGAATGGCATTTACTTTTAATTAGTAAATATTTTTTATTAAGCTTGGTTGTAATGATAGATGATAGCTGATAGCCACATGGGGCGGGCATTAGGCTTTGTGAAAATAGAACCAAATTCTGTTTCTTTTTTTTTAATTCCTTAATTAGTTATCTTTACCCCACCCCCTTACCTCTTCCTTTGCTGTTTCGATTATGGGGATGGCTTATTTTTTACCACTCCTTTCCTTGGTAACGTGATGAGATTATAAGTCTTCGAAAATTAGGCAGATTTCGCCGCCTTAAAACCGGCTTAGTTTAGGCATAGTGTTTATTTTATATAAACAAGATCCTATTAATCACAAAGATTAGTATGTTTTTTATGTAAGCGCATTATTGATTAAAGAACCTTATGTGCTTAATTATAACTATTTTTGTCCTTAGTGTTTACAGGGCTCAATTAGGGTAACAAGTAACAATAAAAAAGTATTATTTTTTTTAATTTATTCATTTCATATTTAGAATCAACCAGTGTTAATAGATATAAATAGGTATGGTATTAAAAAAATAAAAACTTGATTAATAAAGTAAACAAAAATAGAATAGATATATAGCCTGCCTCCTTGTTCTTATTTGTGTATATGTCCTTATGTTTAGCTTATGCGAGCGTTTATGCCAGGAAAAAGTTTGGACGCCTTGAGTCTACAAAGTTTAAAGTCTTTTAGATACACTTTAATACGAAATGGAACCAGAAGGCCCTCAATTAGAGTGACAAATTATTATAAGAGTGGAACTGT
>Ga0157379_10000825_pt1 | contig 25116 bp, 18 predicted proteins | sample S25metaG_FD_121802 | JGI IMG/M metagenome (GOLD analysis project Ga0157379, IMG submission 121802) | Switchgrass rhizosphere microbial communities from Kellogg Biological Station, Michigan, USA - S2-5 metaG | ecosystem: Host-associated > Plants > Roots > Rhizosphere > Soil | place: USA... | reverse complement strand
TCTACCCAGCGCGGGCGTTTGAAGATAGGCAGGCGCCTGACGACAAATTCCTGCAGCTCGCGCGCGAGATCGGGTGTGCATGACGTGCCATTCCTCAAAATCACATACGCGGCCGGCTTCAGCAGTTGGTCGTGGTCTTCACGAGCAACGACTGCAGCCTCCTGAACGGCAGGATGTTCGATCAATACGCTCTCGATTTCGATTGGGCTGACCCAGGCGCCACTGCATTTCAGCATGTCGTCGGAGCGTCCGGCATACCAGAAATATCCGTCGGCGTCCTGGTAGTACTTGTCACCGGTGCGGATCCAGTGGCCTTCGATCGTGCTTTTGGATTTCTCATGCTGGTTCCAGTAGTGCGAACAGGTCGAGTCGGATTTGACCAGCAGGTTACCGATTTCATCCGGCTTGGCCGGTTGGTCGCTTTCGTCCACAATCTTCGCTTCGTAGCCGGGGATGATCTGGCCGCTGGAGCCGGGACGGACGGCGCCGGGGCGGTTCGCGATGAATACATGCAGGACTTCGGTAGAGCCGATGGCGTCGAGAACTTCGACGTTGAAGCGTTGTTTGAAGCGGTGGAATATGGCGGCGGGGAGAGCTTCGCCGGCGGAAATGGCGTAACGGACTGAGGAAAAATCAAAGTCCGGCGCGTCCCGACAGCCGGGGGCTGTTCCCACGCGGTTCGTGCCGGGTACGTGAGCCAACAGCGCCGCGTAGTTCGATGGGACAGAAAAAAACAACGTTGGGCGGTGGCGCTCGATGATTTCGAAAACGTGCTGTGGTTTGGGCGCGCCGGGCGTCAAGATGCTGGTCGCGCCGACCGCCAGAGGAAAATAGAGGGCATTGCCCAATCCATAAGCAAAGAACAATTTGGCCACGCTGAAGCAGCGGTCACTTTCGGTCATGCCGAGAATGCCTTTGGCATAGCGTTCGGCGCAGACTACCATGTCATGCTGCAGGTGAACGCAAGCTTTCGGCGGGCCGGTTGAACCGGACGAATAAAGCCAGAAAGCGGCATCATCCCTGCTTGTAGGTTCGGCTTCGAGCTGGGGAGAATTCTGCTCGATCACATCGCCGAAACACAACGTTCCCGTGGCCGGCGCGGCATCGACCACGATCACGTGTTGCAAATAGCGCAGCTGCTCTCGGGGAATCGCCTCGATCTGCGGGTAAAGCGATTCGCTGACCACGACCACGCGCGCCCGCGAATTGTTCAGGATGTATTGGTGGTCGGCAGCCTTGAGCAGGGTATTGACCGGTACCGGAACAGCCCCGATCTTTATGGCCCCGAAGAAGCTGAAGGCGAACTCGGGACTGTCGAGCAGCAGCAGGAGAACACGTTCCTCAATTCGGGCCCCGAGCTGCCGCAGCGCGTTTCCGAAGCGGTTTACTTTTTCTCCCAGCTGACGGTAGGTGACGCGGGCGTCGCCCGCCTCAATGGCGACTTTTTCTCCCCGGCCCTGGTCAAGATGGCGATCAATGAAGTAGGTGGCCGCGTTGAATTGGTCGGGGAGCAGAATGGACGCGCCCGAAGTCATTTGGAAGTGGCGCGCTTGCGGAAGCTGCGCAGTATGATCACGCCGCTGACACCAAAGCTCGCGACCGCTCCCAGAGCCAGGGCTTCGGTGACTTGCGGGGCGGTGTGAAACAGGTCGGCAAAGAACGCGGCCAGGGCAAAAAGAATGCCCAGGACATTCAGCCACGCGGGCGAGCTCGAAGACTGCACCTGATCTCGATTTTGGAGGCGGAGCTGCAGCAGGACGGCAGCTAATCCGACGGCGCCCATCACCACCACCGCCAATGGACTGAAGAATGCGCCGCGATTGGTGAACAATACGACCATGGCCAGGGCCCCGCACAGCAGCCCGGAGGCAATCACCGTCCAGCGGCGGGAGCGGGAATCAAGCATCGTCAATGTCACCTCGGGTGCGAAAATCCATTGTAGACAGAGTGGGTCGCGATGGAAACACGATTTCCCGTTGTCAGCAGCTTGAACGCCAACTAGGTTGAGCCATTGCCCGAAAAGCACTGCACTCCCCCTGTGGTGCCGGGATAGGCTACAATCCCGGTGGTGTGGGTAATGGTTGGCCGGTTGGATATACGAACTCGGCTATTATTTGGCTTAGCGGGACGCCCTGCTCTTGCCCCGTTTTGGGGCGGTACCTCGACGTACGCCTATCTGAAAATTCGCAACTGAGGAGGGAATCATGGCAACGGTATTGTCAAGCGTTCACATGGACGACAAGGTCACAACTTACATCTCCAAGAACCGCAAGATGCTGATCAATGGACAGTGGGTGGAAGCCGCCTCGGGCAAGACTTTCCCCACCTACAACCCGGCCACGGGCGAAGTTCTGGCCCGCGTCGCCGAAGGAGATCGCGAGGACATCGACCGCGCCGTCAAGGCCGCTCGGGCCGCGTTCGAAACCGGTCCCTGGTCAAAGATGACGCCCTCCGAACGTGGACGCCTGATCTGGAAGCTGGGAGACTTGCTGGAGCAAAACCTGGAAGAGTTTGCCGAGCTCGAAATGCTGGACAACGGAAAACCTCTAAAGGTTGCGCGGGTGGCGGACGTCCCGCTGGCCGTGGATCTTTTCCGCTACATGGCGGGTTGGGCGACCAAGATTGAAGGCAATACCATTCCGATTGCCGGAAAGTTTCTGGCCTACACCTTGCGCCAGCCGGTCGGAGTAGTCGGTCAGATCATCCCATGGAATTTTCCCTTGCTGATGGCGGCCTGGAAGCTGGGCCCGGCGTTGGCTACGGGATGCACCGTGGTGATCAAACCGGCGGAACAGACGCCGCTCACTTGCCTGCGGCTGGGCGAGCTCGTTCTGGAGGCGGGAATTCCCGACGGAGTCGTGAACATCGTCCCGGGCTATGGCGAAACCGCGGGCGCAGCCCTGGCGTCGCATCCGGACGTTGACAAAGTGGCTTTCACCGGTTCCACGGAAGTCGGCAAACTGATACTTCAGGCCGCCGCCGGGAACCTCAAGAAGGTGTCGCTCGAGTTGGGCGGCAAATCTCCCAACGTCGTTTTCGGCGACGGCGATGTCAAGTCTGCCATTGCCGGCTCGGCCAACGCCATCTTCTTTAACCACGGACAGTGTTGCTGCGCCGGATCTCGACTCTACGTCGAGAAGAGCATCTTCGACCAAGTGGTCGAAGGCGTGTCGGCGAAGGCAGAGAAGATCAACGTCGGCCCGGGATGGGAAGACTCAAGTGATATGGGGCCTCTGGTTTCCGAGGAACAACTCAACCGGGTTTGCGGCTTCCTCGAGTCCGGACGCTCCGAAGGCGCGAAGGCAGTGGTTGGAGGCGGGCGACATGGCGACAAGGGATACTTCGTCAAGCCCACCGTGCTGGTCGATACCAATGAAAATATGAAAGTAGTGCGCGAGGAAATCTTCGGACCGGTGGTGTCCGCAATTCCGTTCACCGACTACGATGACGTCCTCCGGCAAGCCAACGACACGGTGTACGGACTGGCGGCAGGCATTTGGACGAAGGATGTCGCGAAGGCGCATCGCCTGGCTTCGCAAATGCGAGCTGGTACGGTGTGGATCAACTGCTACAACGTATTCGACGCCGCATTGCCCTTCGGCGGGTACAAGCAGTCAGGATGGGGCCGCGAAATGGGCCACGATGTACTGGAGCTCTACACCGAAGTAAAGTCGATCTGCACAGCGCTCTAGTCTTTTCAAACAAGAGTCCACAAAAGGGAAGCTTCGGCTTCCCTTTTTTTCAAAGCGACAGCGAGGGTACCCGGTCCAAGCTCTGCTTGGGCGGGGCACTCCTCGGTGTCTCTACGTGGTTTGTGGTGACCTTATCCAGCCTTCCTCGTCTATTCGGGATGAAAATGGTTCGCCGCTCTCTGCTCGCGACGATGGTTCTCAGTCTGGCTGCTCTCGCTCAGGATGCCGCCATGTTTCGCGGGAACCTGGCCCACACCGGCGTATACAACGCGACCGGCGTTCCCAAGTTCAGTCAGATCAAATGGAAGTTTCGTACCGATGGGGAGGTGATCTCGTCGCCCGCGTTGGCGAACGGAATGGCTTTCGTGGGCAGCACGGACGGGAATCTATACGCGATCGATCTCGAGTCCGGCACACAGAAATGGAAGCTCTTCACTGGGGTCCGGGTGACGTCTTCGCCCGCGGTAGAGAACGGGGTCGTATATTTCGGAAGCTATGGCGGCAGGTTCTATGCGGTCGACGCTGTCAGCGGAAAACTGAAGTGGAAATTCCAGACGGAGGGGGAGAAACGTTTCGAAGGTAAGCACCTGCACGGGTCTGAGCCGGCGGCAGAAATTATGCCCGATCCCTTCGACTTCTACCTGTCGTCCCCGGCTTGGTGGAGCGGGGCGGTGTATTTCGGGAGCGGCGACGGCAACGTCTATGCCCTCGATGCAGTCACCGGCACGCTGAAATGGAAATTCAAAACCGGCGATGTCGTCCATGCGTCTCCTGCCATTTCGGATGGAACTTTGTTCATAGGAAGTTGGGACAGTTACTTCTACGCGCTCGATGCCGCGAACGGTAAAGAGAAGTGGCGCTTCAAGACCGGAGAAGATCACAACATCTACAACCAGGTCGGCATTCAATCATCTGCTGCCGTCATGGATGGGGTGGTGTACTTCGGCTGCCGTGATTCGAACTTCTACGCACTCGACGCCCGCACCGGAGAGAAAAAGTGGGCTTTCAACAACAAAGGTTCTTGGGTCATCACGTCGCCGGCGGTGCACAATGGCAAGGTGTATTTCGCCACATCAGACACCGCGATGGTCTACGCGCTCGACGCCAAAGCAGGGGCTCCTATTTTTTCTCTGAAATTTGCCAGCTGGCCTCTGTTTTCTTCTCCCGCGATTGCCGGCGGTATCCTCTACATCGGCTCGCACCAGGGAAAGCTCATCGCCATCGATCTCGTCACCCAGAAACCAGCCTGGACGTTTGAGACCGACGCGTCTCGACAGAATGGGCCGGCACTCACAAAATCGGACGGAACTCCCAATTACGAAGTTGCCTTCAAAGATAATTTCTACGAGAGCATGGTGATCGGCGTCAGCAGGATGATGAGTGTGGGTGCGATGCTGTCATCGCCAGTAGTGCTGAATAACGTGATCTACGTGGGCAGCACGGATGGCTTTCTGTACGCCCTCATGTAAGTGTGGGATTATCCATAATTCTGAAGCGTGCCCCGTCCAAGGCCTTGGCTTGGGCGGGGGGTTTTTGTGGGCGACTATTCAGTGACAGACTAGAATCCCGCCCAAGCAGCAGCTTGGACGGGGCGCCCTCGAGGCTTATTTATTCAAATTGTCATCCTGAAGTAGTAAACCCCTGCACGGATGTGGATCGCAAGGTATTGTGACTCGGAGTATTGGTATCACTGATGCTATAGGTTGGGTAGCTTGCGGAGGTTATAGTGAACTAATTGGGTTGCTATTCGTCTGATGAGAAATCTGTGGCTCATTTTGCTCTTGTGCCTGGTAGGCTGCTCGGCCAAGAAAAAGCCGGTCGCCGCGGCGCCTCCTCCTTCGCCGCCTCCAGCCGCCGCGCCGGCGCCGGTCCGCAGCCAGATGCCGCCGCCAACCGCGGAGGTGATCGAGCACTGCGTAGTGACCAAGCAGGAGAACGCGAACACCGTATCGTGCCGCTGTGAGCCGGTCACCACCCGGATCGATTCCAAAACCGGGCACACCGTCATCGTTTGTAAGAAGATGCCGCAGACGAGGTGACGGCTGAATTGTCGCCGTAAGCTCACGCCTTCGCTCCTGCTACTCCATTCCGCTTGCCGCGAACCGCACCGCATCCGCGATTCTCCAGCCCGGAGAGCGGGGCCTCGATCAAACTACTCGACTTGACCATGGTGGTGTCGTGGACGCTGCAGGGCTATTATCGTGCGCGTTATAGGACCGAAACAGCTTATGTGCCGAACGGCACCACACTCAGGCGGCGACGGATGGCTGGGCGGATCGAGGAATAGGGTCTCGCGCCCGGGAGGGTACATCCTGTTTCTCGGGCGCGTTCGTGGTCACACCCGCACAATCAGCCTGGGAAAACCGCCTTATATCCTTAAATCTTTATTACAATCACAGCGGCGTCGCCGATGACCACGACTCACCCCGGCGCGACCTGCTGACATGGAAAAAACGATTCTGGTGACCGGAGGAGCCGGATTCATCGGTTCCAATTTCATCCTGCAATGGATCGAGCAGGAAGCGACTCCGGTGGTGAACCTCGACAAGCTGACCTATGCGGGCAATCCCAGCAATTTGCTTCGAGTCGCATCCGATCCCAAATATTGCTTTGTCCAGGGAGATGTCTGCGATCGCGAACTCCTGCGTGATTTGGTCAATCAGCACCAGCCGCGCGCCATCGTTCATTTTGCGGCGGAGAGCCATGTAGACCGCTCGATCCACGGACCAGGTGATTTCATCCGAACCAATGTTTTCGGGACATTTAGTCTGCTGGAAGAGGCTCGGGTCTACTGCGCGGAACTGTCGGAAGCGGATCGTGTGTCGTTTCGGTTGCTTCACGTATCTACCGACGAGGTGTACGGCTCGCTCGGCCTGAATGACCCGCCGTTCTGCGAGACCACGGCGTACGCGCCGAACAGTCCGTATTCAGCATCGAAGGCGGCAGCGGACCACCTGGTGCGTGCCTATCACCACACCTATGGGCTACCGACGCTGACGACCAATTGCTCGAATAACTACGGTCCTTACCAATTTCCGGAAAAACTGATTCCACTCGTGATCCTGAATGCCCGTGCCGGCAAGCCTTTGCCGGTCTATGGAGACGGGCAGAATGTGCGAGACTGGCTGTTCGTCGAAGATCATTGCGATGCAGTACGCCAGGTCCTTGCTCAGGGCCGGGTTGGGGAGACCTACAACATCGGCGGAGGCGGCGAAAAGCGAAACCTGGAAATCGTGCAAGCCATCTGCACCATCCTGGACCAGTCGTGTCCGAACGATCCTGTTGTGCCCCATCAAAAGTTGATTTCTTTTGTAAAGGACCGCCCCGGTCACGACCGCCGCTATGCCATTGATGCGCGCAAGATCGAACGCGAATTTGGATGGAAGCCGCGCGAAAGTTTTGAGAGTGGCATTCGCAAAACTGTCCAATGGTATTTGCAAAATGAGGAGTGGGTGAACGGGGTCACCAGCGGCAGCTACCGAAAGTGGATTGCCACCCAGTACTCATAAGCTTCCCGGCTTGCCCCGGCGAAGCAGGGAACACCACATGCGAGTCACTATCTTCGGCGCAACTGGCTTACTGGGAAAGGCGCTGATGCGCGAGTGGAAAGAAGATGATGTGACTGGTTTCGGCTCCGCGGACGGAGATATCCGGGACTCGGAACAGGTGCTGCGCTTGGTCCAGCGTGGACGGCCCGATTGGATTGTTCTAGCCGCGGCCTTCACGGATGTTGACGGCTGCGAGACCAATCGCGACCTGGCCTTCAACGTGAACTACCGTGGGGCTGTCAACGTCGCGCAAGCGGCGAAGCAGCACGGTGCCCGCCTGCTTTTTCTCAGCACCGACTATGTCTTCGATGGTGCTAAGACGACTCCCTACGGTACCGGCGATCCCCGCTCGCCCCATACCGTTTACGGTCAGTCGAAGGCCGAGGCCGAGGCACAGCTGGAGACTCTTCTGCAGTGCTGCATCGTGCGCACTTCGTGGCTGTTCGGCACCGGCGGAAAATGTTTCCCTGACACGATTCTGAAGCTGGCTGCGACCCGCCCACGGCTGGAAGTAGTGGGCGACCAGCGCGGCTCTCCTACCTACTCAGTGGATCTGGCTCGCGCCCTGATTCAACTATGCCGCCAGGGGGCGAGTGGCATGGTGCACGTCACCAACGGCAGTGAGTGCTCCTGGTACGAATTTGCGAGCGAAATCATTGCCCGTTCCGGACTCGACACAATCGTGCGTGAAACTACCAGCGACAAGTTCGTCCGTCCGGCAGAACGTCCCAAGTATTCCGTGCTCTCGCCAGAAGGTTTGGAGAAGCGAGGCATCGCAATGCCTGGTTGGCAGGACGCGCTGCAAAGATACCTGGCTGAAAGAGCCTCGACGTTGTCTCGAACCACGTAGGGACAGATATCCTCATCGCTCCGGCGGAGCGACGCTCCGCTAATTTGATTGGTGGCAGAGAAGTCGAGCTGCGCTCGACCGCACAGACGAGAACATCTGTCCCTAGGCGGTTCTTGATTGGACTACCAGTTGTTCCCGGAGAGCAGTTCGCATCTTCTCCTGGTGTCGCAAATCCAACTTAGTGCCGGCACAGGTAACGTGGAATACGTCGGTCGCCGTCTGACCCTGAGTGTCGATGATCGCGACCTCGATATTGCAGCCCAGTTCTGCCATGGCTGAACTGATGTCGTAAAGCAACCCGGGACGGTCCTGGGCGATGATCTCGATCAGCGTGCTGTGCTGCGAGCAGGTGTTGTCGATCTGCACGCTGGGCTCGACCGTTACTTTCGGACTCTGCAGTCCCGGTTTAAATTTCGTCTCCATGAGTTCCACAACGTCGATTTCACCCGACACTGCTTCACCCAGTTTTCGCTTCAAGCGGTCTATTTCGGACGGATTCAGCTCCAGCGTCCGGAATCGGTCGGAAAAACGAATGGTGTCGAGCACCACGCCAGCCTTGTTAGAAAAGGCCTCCGCCTTCAGGATATTCATTCCCCAGGATGAGAGCGTTCCCACCACGTGCGAAAACAAACCCGGGCAATCGAGGGTCAAAAGCACCATTTCGAAGTAGCCATCGCGACGGAGTATGTCAATCTGCGGTTCGTCATCTTTCTGCTTGAGGCGATCGTACATACGGCAGTGAGCCACAATCTCCTTCGAGGTGTGCAACAGCAAATAACGTTTGGGGAAGCCTTCCAGGAAGGAAGTGATGTGTTTCGCGTCCGGCTCACCCGCCGCGGCGACAACTTCCCTGATTCGTTCGCTGTTGGAAACACTCTGGGTGAGGCGCTGGTCGTCCACGCTCCGGCTCAGATGGTTGAACGCAGCCGCGTAAAACTGCCATAGCAGCTCAGCCTTCCATGGCGTCAGCGCTTCGGGGTTGACCGATTTGATGTCAGTGTAAGTAAGCAGCGTGAGCATCTTCAGCCGTTCCGTGGTACCGACGCATTCTGTGAACTCGGCCACCACCTTGGGATCGAAGATGTCCCGGCGCATGGTGGTCGACGACATGCGCAAATGGTTCGCAATCAAAAAGACGACAGTCTCGCGGTCAACCGCCTCGAGACGAAGCCGCTCCAGGGCGCTGGCTGAAGCCTGCAGGCTTCCATTCACGTGGTCATCGTCGGGCATGCCCTTGCCGACGTCGTGGAGCAAGAGAGCCAAAAAGAGCAGGTCGGGACGTTCGAGCCCGTCCAGAATGTCGCGGAAGCGGCGTTCCAGTTCGCTGTCGGGCGTTCGTAGGGCATGTATGTTCTCGATGGCCACCAGCGAATGTTCGTCGACCGTGTAGCGGTGGTAGTAGTCGCGAATCACAAGCGAATCGACTGCCTGGAACTCGGGAAACAGCAGGACCAGCACCCCCAACCGGTGCATGGCGCGGAGCGCGGCTCCAGCGTGCGGAGATACCAGGATGCGTCTGAAGTAAGACCACACCTCGGGAGAATCCTTCGCCCAGGCCCGAAGCTTGGGAAGCGACGCTTCGACGCAGCGTTCGGTTTCAGAAGTCAACTTCAGTCCGTGACGGCCGACAAACTCGAAAAGTCCGAGCAGCACAGATGGATCCTGGACAGAAGAAAGCTGGCGCAAAAAGACCCGGCCCTCGACAACGGAAAAATCAGCATTGGACAAACGCGACTTGCGATTTTCAAACAGGCGGTAAAGACTGGAGCGCGACGGCGGTACTTCGTCGAACAGGACGGTCAGCCTGTAAATTGACCGCACATGGCGGAAATAAGTTCGCATCCAGACCGCGGCCGCGACCGGCGCTCCATCGGGCAGCCCGATTCCCGCCGCAGCCGCATCGGACTGCAATTCATAGGTCAGTTGATTGAGGTCCCGGCCCTGCCGATAGTGCAGGAAGCATCGTACTGCCGAAAGAAAATCCAGGGCGGCGCTACACTCTGCGCGAAAAGCCTCCGGCAGAAGACTTTCGGGCGCGGGCCAGACTCCGGTTTTCTCCAGCTGAGAAATCAGGCTTAGCCAGCCTGCGACCTGGTAGTCCCGCAAGCCACCGGGAGAGTCCTTGATGTTGGGTTCCAGATGAAAGATGGTGTGGCCATACTTGTTGTGGCGCGCGGAAGTCAGGTCAATCAGCCTCTGTTGTAATTCCAGCGCCTCACGGCCGACCATCTTCGGAATCACTTGTGATTGAAGCTGCTCAAACAGTCCCGCGTCGCCGCAGATGTAGCGACAATCCAGCAGGGAAATGTTGAATTCGAGATTGTCGCGGTGCAACTTGCCGCACTCCGCCAGCGACCGGGTAGTGGCGCCGACGCGGAGGTGCAGGTCCCAAAGAGCTTGCGAAATTTGCGGGATCACCCGCTTTTCTGCGCCTTCGCTCAGGGGCGAGTCATGCAGGAAAAGCACATCCACATCCGAACAGGGAAACAGGGCACGACGGCCGTAGCCACCTAGGGCAGCGATGCACATTCGGTCCGGTGAGCTTGGCGAAGATTGATTCCACAACTCGCTGATGAAGGTATCGGTCAGATTCGAGCGTTCTCGGATTGCAGCCTGTCCATTGTGTGACCGCTCGAATCGTTCGCGTATCTTTTTCGACTCGGCCTGATACGCGTCGTGCGATATCGCGCTATTCGCCAGCACTGGCATTGGACTCGGGTCTCCTTACGTGGATGGGCGCCGGAATGACGACACTCCGCCTGCCAAGGAGGAACCACTTGCTTCGACCTTGAAATCGAGGATTCACGAGCAAGCTCGCCCCGGGGAGCCATTATGCGATCTTCGGGGTTGCGAAGGCTAATCCATAGTTTTTATGCGCTCGATTCGGAACACTTATGGGTCGCGACAGAGCAGACTCAGGCTTGTTCAAGCGATTGCGCTTGAAAACTAATGGGGTTAAAGGCACTCTCGGCGGCTCCCAGGTGTATCGAAGTGGCCATCGTGCCACTCCGATTCCGACCGCACCGAGTTTACGTACTCGGGGTTAGCTCGGCTCCGGGATAGGCTGAGATTCCGTGTTGATCGAGGTCCAAGCCCATAAGTTCGCCCTCCTTGGAGACCCGAAGCATGCCTATAGCATTGAGCGCCGCGAACATTGCCATGGCGCTGGCGAAGGTGGCGGTGCAGACAATCAGGCTACCGATACACTGCGCCTCCAGCACTTTTATACCGCCGCCATAGAACAAGCCAGTGAGAGCTTCGGGCGACTTGGCAACGATCGAGGGAACTCCGAAAGGACTCGAACCAGCTGCGGAGTATTCGCCGCTGGCGAACAAGCCCAGTGACAGCGTGCCCCAGATACCGCAGGCGCCGTGAACCGGCCAGGCGCCCACGGGATCGTCGATGCGCCAGTGTTCGAGCAGGTCCATCGCCAGCATGACGATCACGCCCGCCACTGCGCCGATGCAAGCGGCGCCAAACCCGCTTACCCAGTAGCAGGGACAGGTAATCCCCACCAGGCCGGCGAGGAAGCCGTTAAGGATACCGGTCGTGTCCCATTTTTTTGTTCGCAACCACATCATGAAGATCGCAGCCAGACCGCCGGTACACGCGGCGAGAGTGGTATTGGTGGCCACGCGACCGACGCCGGCGTTATCCATGATCGAGAGGGTCGAGCAGGGATTGAAGCCGTACCAGCCGAACCAGAGGATGAGTCCACCGATAACGGCAATGGTGAGATCGTGTGGAAGCATCGGCGTGCCGCCGCCGTCGCGCTTGAACGTGCGACCCAATCTGGGCCCCAGCATGATGGCGCCCGCGATCGCGACCCATCCGCCGATGGAATGTACAACGGTTGAACCCGCGAAGTCATGGAAATTCATTCCCAGACTCGACAGGAACCCGCCCGGCGAACCCATCGTAGCAAGGAAACCGTCTGGACCCCAGCACCAGTGACCAAAGATCGGGTAGATTAATCCCGATACGCCGATGGAATAGAGCACGTCGCCCACGAATCGTGTCCGGCCAACCATCGCGCCTGAGCAGATCGTCGAAGCGCAATCCGCGAAGGCGAACTGGAAGAGGTAGTGCGCCAGGATGGGGATACCCGTGGAGGCATACGTGGATAGGACGGTGACGTCCCTCATGAAAATCAAGCTCTTGCTTGGATCGCCTGGCATATGCCAGCCGATGAAGGCGTTCCCGCCGCCGAACATGAATGCGAAGCCCCATCCCCAGTGCAGAAGTCCGCAGACGCACGTGTCGAACAGGCATTCCACCAGCACGTTGACAGTCTCACGATCTCGACAGAATCCGGCCTCAAGCATGGTGAAGCCCGCCTGCATGCCGAACACGAGGAACGCGCCCAGCAGAACCCAGGCGGTGTTGAGCGGGTTGATGATGTCGCCACCGGTCGCGGCCTTGTAGGGATCGGTGGGCGCAGCGGTCGGCGCCGAGGCTGCCGCGGGCGCGGACTCCTGGGCGTGAACCTGCGTAGTGTTTACCCACTCCCAGGCCGAGCGAACCGCCGTCGTACCGACTGTGATGAGCACAAACAGCGCGGCCAGGCCCAGCGCCCTACCCGCAAGCAGCAACATCCCGTAGCGCCGCCATCTGGCATTTCTCAAACGAACCCGCAGTCGGGACAACTTCTCGGAAAAAGATAGTTTGTCTATTCTTCGCGTACCTTTAGACACGTTGTCTCCTCTCAAGTGTGACGAACGGCATTAGTCCTGCTCGGTTTGTAGTGCGCTGCGAAGCATCCCCGGAAAGCACTCTGGTTTCTGGAGACCTCGCGATCGCAAGAGAGAGAAATGCAGGGGAACGTCCGAACCCTGCTGCGGCATGGGTAGACACTCTTATTGCTCCTTGTGACATTTTTTTCAGATAGCCCATCAAATCGTGTCGAGCTGAAGCCGAGCTAAAGCGCTGCGGATCCAATTTGCTGGTTGCGTATCCTCACAGCGTGATCGACCCTGGACAGGAAAATCTTTCCGTCCCCAATGACACCGGTGGAAGCCGTCCGCACAATGGCGTCAATGACGTCGTCCACGATGTAGTCGGGAAGCACTAAATCAATCTTGATTTTCGGTATGAGCCCCAGGGAATATTCATGGCCGCGGTAACTCTCGGTTTGATCTTTCTCCCGGCCATGACCGCGCACATCCGAAATGGTCATGCCAGGTACGCCCAGTTCGATCAATGCTTCCTTCACGGCTTCAAGTTTGGTCGGTCTTACCACTACTTCGAGTTTGGTCACGAGGGTTCTCCCAGAACGTATAGACAGATAGAACGGCCTTCGTGGAGGCTGGTCACCGCCACGAGATACACCTGCCCCGGTGTTCGAGCAAGTAGCCTGATTTCTAAACTGTTCGAATCGTTAGAGAGGAGGAGGCGAGCGTCCGAAACCTAGGGACACATCGTTGAAGAGATAACGCCGATGGTGTTCATTGGAGAGAAAACGGCGGCTCCGCAACAGCACGGAAGGCGTTTTCGGCGGTGCGACCAGGGTGGAACCGGTTTTCCGGGAGGAAACGCCGACGCGGAGTTTGGCTGGACTCCATTGCGAAAAGGCCGCGGTTGACCGCCGTGTCAGAAGAAGGTCGCGGTCAGGCGACGTGCCGTGAGAGTCGAAACTGCCAAACGCCTGCCCGGCAGATTCAAGCAGGAGACACACTACGAGGGCGAAAGATGGGAGCAACCTTCTTCTTCGAGTTGTGAACTGCAAATGCAAGGAAGCTCCCAGCTTGCGCCGGTTAGACCGCGATAGCGCCACGTTCCAGGTTGCGGATGCGAATGACTTCATCCACCTTGGAAAGAAATATCTTTCCGTCTCCGATCTTTCCAGTGGAGGCGGCCTTCACGATGGCATCGACGGCGGCGCTCACTTGAGCGTCGTCGAGCACGACTTCGACTTTCACCTTCGGCAGAAGATCAACGGAGTACTCGCGGCCGCGGTAAGTTTCGGTATGACCTTTCTGACGACCGTGTCCTCGTACTTCGGAAATGGTCATCCCAGTGATGCCGGCTTCAGTCAGGGCCTCTTTAACGGCTTCAAATCGCCCGGGCTGGATAATCGCTTCGACTTTTGTCATCTTTTTTCCTGTCTCGGTCGCCGGTCAGGTGCCAAAGGCAATTGCTAACCTCCCGCACCCGATTTCCGGCGCCCCGGTTGGTTTAACTGGCAATACCAGGTGCATGTTTAGGAGCGCTCACCATTCCTTTGACGCCAGCCAACGGCAGTTCTTGTGTCATGCCGCTAGGTGCGCCCAAGGCCGAAATGACGTACTCAGGGTAAGCCGAAATGCCGTGCTCGTGAAGATCCATACCGTAGGTCTCCATCTCTGCCGGCAAGCGCAGCATCCCCATCGCGTTCACGACGAGCATCACCACCATGGCAATCGAGAATGTAGCCACGGTTATGACAGCGCTGCCGATGATTTGGGCTTTGAGGACCTGCAATCCGCCGCCGTAGAACAATCCTCTCAGGGGCGCGGAGTTGTCAGGAGAAATCGGTCCGGTTGCGCCGTATTGGCCACAGGCAAACAGGCCAAGCGACAGCGTTCCCCAGATGCCGCAGAGTCCGTGTACGGGCACCGCGCCGATGGGATCATCAATGCGTAGCCATTCCAGGGCGTCAACGCCCACGATGACCAGGACGCCGGCGATTCCGCCCAGCGCAACGGCACCCGTCGGACTGACCCAGTAGCAGGGGCAAGTAATGGCCACCAGCCCAGCCAAAAATCCGTTGGTGGTGTAGCTGGCATCCCACTTCTTGAATTTCATGTAACCGTAGAAGATGGACGTGAGACCGGCTGCGCAGGCAGCCAGGGTGGTATTTGTGGCTACACGTCCGATGCCGACAAAGTCCATCGCCGAGAGCGTGCTGCCGGGGTTGAAACCATACCAGCCGAACCAGAGAATAAGGCCGCCGCTGACGGCGATCGTCAAATCATGAGGCAGCATAGGCTCGCCACCATCGCGTTTGAACTTCCTCCCTAGCCGCGGACCAAGAACGATGGCACCGGCCAAAGCTATGAATCCGCCGATGGTGTGGACTACAGTCGAGCCGGCAAAGTCATGGAAGCCCATGCCCAGCGATGGGAAGAAGTGGCCGTCGCTGCCCATCAAGGCCAGCCATCCATCCGGTCCCCAGGCCCAGTGTCCGATGATCGGGTAGATGAAACCCGTAACGCAGACGCTGTAAAGCAGATCGCCGACGAATCCAGTGCGGCCGATCATTGCGCCCGAAGTGATGGTTGAGCAGGTATCGGCAAAAGCGAACTGGAAGATCCAGACTGCCAGGAAGGCCACACCTGTGCTCTCGTAGGTGTCGGGCGCATGCTGCAGGAAGAACCAGTGATAGCCGATGAAGCCATTGCCGTGGGAGAACATGAAGGCAAAGCCGATGGCGTAGAAGAGAATTCCGCAGAGACACGTGTCCACTACGCATTCCACGAGGACGTTGACTGTTTCCCGGGAACGACAGAAGCCGGCTTCCAGCATGGTGAAGCCGACTTGCATGCCGAACACCAGGAAAGCGGCGACCAGCGTCCAAGCGGTGTTTACCGGGTTGACCACGTCGGCAGCTTTGACCTCAGGCGTTCCCGTTTGGGCATACACATGTGCAAAGAAGACAGCAGAGACTACTGCCATGATTGCCAGCACCAGGCCGACGCCCAGCACCTTGCCGGCCAGCAATGTTCCTCCATAGCTGCGCCATTCCGGGTCTCGCAATCGAACCAACAACCGAGAAAACTTTTGGGCCAGAGACAGCCTCGTGCCCCGCCTCGAATCAACAGTCATAGGGTCGCTCCATTCCTTGATTTGTTAGCTGCAACCACGCGATCAATGTGCTGAACTTCGTGTATCGATCCACATTTGGTGCGGGCACGGCTTGGGCGCTGGAACCAGGGGTGGTTTGAGTTGAGCCCAAGCCGATAGCCCACATAACAGCGGCATCACTGCCACTGGGTAGAAGTCGTTCTTCCTGTAAGTACTCAGACATCCGGCGAAGCTGTGGTTTTTTCAAGTCGATTCCCTCCTACTTGGCATCGGCACTGCTGAATGCGTAAACCATGCCAAGGGTCACGGTGTTCTGCGAATCCCTGAACAAACCAGTTCGGTACGGGAAAACATCATGGTCCGACATGTCGCGGCGGAATTCCAGCCGTGCGATGATCTTGCTCGCCAGCATGCGCTGGAGAGTCAACGTAAATTCGCTCGCATTTTGCGCCGTGCCGGTCGAGAACCCGTTATGGTCCTTGAACCATTCGCCGCGAGTGGCGATCGCCCACGTGGCGTTGGGAGCGTACTTGATGTATCCAGCTATGCCGCTCCACCATACTGGGCTCGACGGTGATCCCGGGAGCAGCGGCTGCACCCGATCGTGGCCGTAATCGTAGTTCGCCATGAATGAGAGTTTTGCATTGGGGCTGTAAGTCACGACGGTATCGGTGAGGTGCCTGAAGTCCGAGTTGTCGTTACTCTGTTCCGGTCCTACAAGATAGTTTTCAATCAGCGTGAACTTGCTGTTGGGCGTCCACGCGGCCGAGAAGCCAGTGGTCTTGCCGCTGTTGTTGTCTACGCTGTTGTTCCAGCCGTTCATCAAGTAGCCGGTTAGCGCAAACTTGCTGTTGAAGGCGTACTTGCCGCTCATACCAAAATGGAAATACGGAATGGCCCAGGAAAATAACAGGCCCCGAGAGTAGTTCCAGTTGTCCTTGGTCTCGATGACTTCCGCCCCGGCGGGGGTCACGAACTTTCCGACGTTGATCTGGAGACCCTTGCCCACAGGGGCGAGATACTCCAAATATCCCTCTTTCAGATATTGATCGAAATTGGTAATGGTGGATGGCGGACCCAGCAGCGGAGTGCCCGGTACATTGGGCGAAGCAACTTCGCCGCCATTGACCAGGTTCATGGCCTGCCCAAAGCCGAGAGCGACATGATAGCCAACGCGGCTACCAGCAGCATCCGGTGCCTTGTCCGCCACCAGTTCGATCATGTTTAACGCGAACTGGCTGGAGTTGATGTCGAAGTTACGCAGAGCAGTGGTACGACTTGCGGGTTGGTTCGAATTGTAGCCGTAGTAAACATCCACGAAACCGCTCAGCGTGGTTGGTCCCAGGAGCCCGGCGAGTCCGGTGGGTGCGGGAGTGGCCGCTGGAGCAGGGGCGGGAAGTGCGGCTGCGGTTGGCATAGGAGCAGGTGCCGCAGCAGCGGCTGCCGCAGCTTTCTGGGCCTCCATTTGACTCTTGAGATCCGCCAGTTGTTTTTCCAAAGAATCTATACGGGTGGAAAGGTCAGTCGCAGGCTCGGTTTGAGCCAGAGCGGGATTCCCCACGCCGCAGAAAATTCCGAGACTGAGAGCCAAAACCAAAACCCTCCAACGGAAGGCACAATTCATCTGAACGACTCGCTTTCTCATTGCGCACCTAGGTGCACACCCCGGAAACCAGCGTGGTGCACAGTACCGCCCTGTGCCTGTTAGAGTCCAATGCATAATTCTTTTCGCGCTTATCACAAATACTTTTAAAAACATTAATTTATGGGATAGATAAGAGAAATTTATTAGGCGATTGTGGAGTGGGTGTGACGACCATGGGAGGGCGGTAGCGACCTGCTTGATTGACGCTCCGTCCGGCAAGCAATCTGCCAGTGTCATCCTGAGCGCAGACAGTTCATTCGTTCACGAATGAATTGCCGGAGTCGAACGGCCCCCATCGCCCCGAGCGGGCTCTCGCGTCCTGGATTTGCCAGCTGAAATCACTCCCCAGGCCGGCGCGCCGCTTCGCGGAGCGAAGCAGCCCCCCCGCTCAAGATGACGATCGTTGTGTACCGTGGTACATTGGTACCATGAAATCTGATACAAGAATCGTGGTCGAGCGGGTGCAAACGGGGGTTCGCCTTGAAAAGCGTCTGCTCAAAGTGCTCAAGGGGTTCGCCGAGTACCACGATTTGACGCTGGGTGATCTGCTGGAGGGAATCGTCCTGCACGCCTTCGACGGCAAGACCCCGTTCACTCGGGCGTCTCTTGGCCAGATCAAAGATCTGAAAAAGTTCTATGGTCTGGAGCTGGATTCGAGGGCCAGCCATCGCCTGAAAGAGGATGAGAAAAAACGCCGGCCATCCCGATGACTGATCAGGAACTGATGGTGCAGTTCGAAAACGGCACGCTTCCGGGGGAATGTTTTCACCATCGCGAGCACGTCCGAGTCGCGTTTCTTTACCTGACAAAGTACCCGGTTCTTGAGGCGATCCAGGCATTTTCCAAAGCCTTGCGAAGATTTGCCGAGGTCCGCGGAAAGTCCCAGCTTTACCACGAGACCATAACCTGGGCGCACATCTTTCTTATTCGGGAACGTATGGCGAGGGCTGGAAAAACCCAAAACTGGGACGAGTTCGCCGCCAACAACCCGGACTTGTTGGTATGGAAGGACGGCATTTTGAGCCGATACTATTGCCCCGAAACGCTCTCCTCCGATTTGGCGCGAACAGTCTTTGTCCTCCCCGACCGGCATACCTGAGCCCCTAGGTTCCGGCACTTTGCTGAATTGATGGCAATTGTTTTTGTGTCACCGCCGCGCATTATCCGAATCCATCGCCCCGACTCCGCCGCCCGGCGGCTCCTAGACCCCGACGGTAACGTGGTTGAAATCGAGCAAAAATAGGGAGGATAATTCCATGGATTCCGGCATTGTTCGAACCGCCTTAACCAATACACTACCCTTGGAACATGATTGCCGCGAACCGCGCGAGGTCGGGCCGGAGGCGAGAGCGCAGGAGTGGGACGCAAACAGGGAAGAATACTTCGCGCGCATTCCGGCCTTGATTGCAGATGAGTTCAAACGACTGCTCTAGCAGATCTGACGACAGGAGAAGTTTCCCATGACACAGGAAGAAATACGTCTGGCGGAATCAGACGCGCGTAGCAAGCATTGGAAGCGCTGGGGTCCTTACCTCAGCGAGCGCGCCTGGGGCACGGTCCGCGAAGATTACAGTCCGTACGGAACCGCCTGGGAGAGCCTGCCGCACGATCACGCCCGCTCGCGTGCTTATCGCTGGAATGAAGACGGCCTGGCCGGAATCAGCGACCGCCAGCAGACCGTTTGTTTTGCCCTGGCCCTGTGGAACGAACGCGACTCCATCCTCAAAGAGCGCTTATTCGGACTTACCGGCAACGAGGGGAACCACGGCGAGGACGTGAAGGAATATTACTTCTACCTCGACAGCACGCCGACACATTCCTACATGAAGTATCTCTACAAATATCCGCAAGCGGATTTTCCCTACGAAAAGTTGGTGAGCGAGAACCGGCAGCGGGGCAAGAAACAGCCGGAATACGAACTCATGGACACTGGCGTGTTCAACCATGACCGCTACTTCGATGTATTCGTCGAATACGCCAAGGCCGATGTGGAAGACATCCTGATCAAGATCACGGTTTCAAACCGCGGCCCGGAAGCGGCCAACCTGCATCTGTTGCCCACCGTCTGGTTCCGTAACACCTGGTCGTGGGGCGAGGGGCACGCGGAGCCGCGCCTCAAACCGGCCGGCGATTCACCCAACCCTGCAATCGTTTTGGATCATCCCGATTCTGGCAGGCGATGGCTGCATTGCGAAGGTTCGCCGGAATTGCTTTTCACCGGGAATGACACCAATCACCAGCGCCTGTTCGGTGTCGTCAACCGCGCTCCCTATGTGAAAGACGGCATCAACGACTACATCGTGCACGGGGCAAAAGGAGCAGTAAATCCGGAACACTTTGGGACCAAGGCATCCGCGCACTACAACTTAACCGTGGGGGCCGGCGAAACCGTTATCGCTCGCTTGCGGCTGACCAAATCCGACCTCGAAGGCAAGGACGCGTTCGACGACTTCGGCCGCGTCTTCGCGTTACGCATCAGTGAAGCCGACGAATTTTATGCTACCATCATCCCGCAAGACCTCTCGCCGGACGCGAAAAATGTCATGCGCCAGAGCTTCGGGGGCATGCTGTGGTCCAAACAGTTTTATCACTACGTGGTGAAGCAGTGGCTCGACGGCGATCCCGGCAGCCCGCCGCCTCCTCCGGAGCGCCGCAACGGACGCAATCACGAGTGGTCACATCTCTATAACGCCGACGTCGTCTCCATGCCCGACAAGTGGGAGTACCCCTGGTATGCGGCATGGGACCTGGCGTTTCACTGCATTCCGCTGGCGCTGGTGGACGCCGAGTTTGCCAAGGAGCAACTCGTCCTTATGCTGCGTGAGTGGTACATGCATCCCAATGGACAGATTCCTGCTTATGAGTGGGCGCTGGGCGACGTGAATCCACCGGTGCATGCCTGGGCAACTTGGCGGGTTTACAAAATTGACAAGAAGCGCAAAGGCAAGGGAGACCGCGAATTCCTGCAGCGTGTCTTCCACAAACTGTTGCTGAATTTCACCTGGTGGGTGAACCGCAAAGATGCTTCCGGCATGAACATCTTTCAGGGCGGATTTCTGGGACTGGACAACATCGGCGTGTTCGATCGCAGCGCGCCGCTACCCACCGGAGGCTACATCGAGCAGTCCGACGGCACCAGTTGGATGGCGATGTACACGTTGAATCTGGAGGCCATCGCCCTCGAGTTGGCGCAGGACGATCCGGCTTACGAAGATGTAGCTAGCAAATTCTGGGAACACTTCATTTATATCGCTCGTGCCATGAGCCATCGCGGGCACGATGGTATGGGACTGTGGAATGAAGAGGACGGCTTCTTCTACGACGTGCTGCAGCTGCCCGACGGTTCCAAATTCCCCATGAAGATCCGGTCTATGGTGGGCCTGATTCCACTATTTGCGGTAGAGACGTTGGAACCGGAGATGCTGAAGCGACATCCCGGTTTCAAGCGAAGACTGGAGTGGTTCGTCGAAAATCGCCCCGACCTCACGGACAATTTAGCCAGCATGACGGACGAAGGTAAGGGCGATCGGCGGCTGCTGTCCATCGCCGATCCGGAACAGCTCCGCGACATTCTCAAATACATGCTGGACGAGCGGGAGTTTCTTTCCCCGTACGGGATCCGCGCCTTATCACAGTATCACCGCGACCATCCCTATACGCTCAACGTCAACGGTATGGAATATCGGGTGGACTACGAGCCCGGAGAATCGACAACCGGTCTGTTCGGAGGAAACTCCAACTGGCGCGGCCCCATTTGGTTCCCGACCAACTTTCTCCTGGTAGAGTCGCTGCAAAAATTTCATCACTACCTCGGAGAAGACTTCAAGGTCGAGTTCCCGACCGGTTCGGGGAAGATGATGACCTTGTGGGAAGTGGCCGGTGAATTGTCGCGACGCATGACCAATTTGTTCCTGCGTGATGAAAAAGGACGCCGCCCGGTGTTTGGCGATCTCGAAAAATTCCAAACCGATCCGCACTGGCGCGACCTGATCCTCTTTCACGAGTACTTCCACGGGGACTCGGGCGCTGGAGTCGGTGCCAGTCATCAGACGGGCTGGACTGGAGTCGTGACCAAGCTGATGCAGCAGAGCGGGGAATCGCGCACGCGTAAGAGACCCAAGTCCCAGCCGGCACGAGTTGTGGCTGCGGATTGAATTTCGAGTCAGTTCCGCAAGTTGACTTCACCCACAGGAACGATCAAAGTGTTCTGCCAGGCAGCGGACCTACCGGCCACATAGGGGCGGCGGCCCCGTCGCCCCGGGGGAGTGAAGCTGCGCGAGGTTCGGTGACCGGCCCGGACGAGGGCGTCCGGGCCTACGTGGATCGTGCATCAGCCATCGCTTTTAATTTGGATCAGCCATGATTGAATTCAACAAAGAAACCTGTGGCAATCTGGATGCGGCCCAGCGCCGTGAATGGCTGGAAACCAACGGCCTGGGCGGCTTTGCCTCGTCCACCCTCACCGGACTGAACACCCGCCGCTATCATGGCCTGCTGGTCGCGGCCACCAAGCCGCCAGTGGGCAGGGAAGTGCTGCTGTCGAAGCTGGAAGAAACGTTGCTCATTGACGGCCAGCCCTTCGATCTTTCCTCCAACCGGTATCCGGGAGTTGTCCATCCCCAGGGTTTTCGGTATCTCATGAGCTTCCGTCTCGATCCCTTCCCCATTTTCGTTTATGAAGTCGAAGGCATCACGATCGAGAAGACGGTCTTCATGGTCTACGGCGAGAACACCACGGTCGTGCAGTATGAGCTCAAGCGCACAAAGCGATCGCAACCGCCCAGGAGCTTGCGTCTCGAGATCCGGCCTTTGATCGCATTCCGCGACTATCACTGCACGACCCACGCCAATGGCGGGCTGAATGCCGCAGTGGAGCAGGGACCAGGGTTGGCCGCGGTTGCGCCTTACCCCGGAATGCCGACTTTATACCTGGCCCAGAACGCGGTGGAATTGCAGAAGACGGGCGACTGGTACAGGAATTTTGAATACGATATCGAGCGTGAGCGTGGTTTGGATTTCACGGAAGACCTTTTCAATCACTTCATCCTGCGCTTTGATCTGCTTTCGGACCGCCAGGCCTCGATCATCGCGTCCATCGAGCCGCGCGATGTCGCGAGAGCCAGCCAGTATCGTCAGGCCGAGATCAAGCGCCGCCAGATTGCGGTGCAGGCCTTTCCCCTCAAAGACGAGTTTGCCCAGGCACTGACGGCTGCGAGTGACCAGTACATGGTTGCTCGGGGCAGCCAGAAGACCATCATCGCCGGCTATCACTGGTTCAGTGATTGGGGACGCGACACCATGATTTCACTCCCCGGCCTCACGCTGCCTATGGGAAAGCATGACGTGGCCCGCAGCATCCTGAGTACATTTGCCCGGCACGTTGACCAGGGCATGCTTCCCAACCGTTTCCCCGATGCTGGCGAGATCCCGGAATACAACACGGTTGACGCCACACTCTGGTTCTTCGAGGCTGCCCGCGCCTACTGTACCTATTCCGGAGACGAAGAGTTCGTCCGCACTGAACTCTATCCCGTGTTCACCGACATTATTTCCTGGCACGCCCGCGGCACCCGTTACGGAATCAAAGTCGATCCCAGCGGCCTGTTGACCTCCGGCGAACCCGGCGTTCAGCTCACTTGGATGGACGCCAAAGTGGGAGACTGGGTTGTGACTCCGCGTCGGGGCAAGCCAGTAGAGATCCAGGCGCTTTGGTACAACGCGCTCTGCATCATGGAAGTATTCGCCCTCAGATTTGGAGACGATGCTGCCCAAAAACGCTACCGCAACATGGCGGCCATGGCGAACTGGTCCTTCAACCGCCTGTTCTGGAACGAGAAAGAGAGCTGTCTTTATGACGTGGTTAACGGCGACCTCTCGGACGCCTCCATCCGCCCCAATCAGATTTTTGCTGTCAGTCTGCCCTTCACCATGCTGTCGCCAGACCGCTCGCGAAGCGTAGTCGAGAAAGTTCGCGAACATCTGCTCACGCCGTACGGTCTGCGTACTCTCGCGCCCAGCGATCCGCAGTATCGCGGACGCTACCAGGGAGGCCCGGTTGAACGCGATGGCGCATATCACCAGGGAACGGTGTGGCCGTGGCTGATCGGACCATTCATCACTGCGTATGTGAAAGTGAACGGAGCGAGCGCCGCGGCTCGCGAGCAGGCGGCAGAATGGCTGAAGCCCCTGCATGATCATCTTTCCGACGCGGCACTGGGACACATCTCGGAAATTTTCGATGGCGACACTCCGCAGCGTCCCGCTGGCTGCGCGGCCCAGGCATGGAGCGTAGGCGAAGTGTTGCGCGCCTACGTCGAAGACGTAAAGGGAAGTCGTCCGACGCCGCTAGGAGAGCGGCGCGAAGCAAAGAGCAAGAGTCCCGCCACCCAAACCATGGAGACGCTTTGAACACGGAGGGCGGGCGTCCCCGCACTGCTACCCGGCTATCGTAAACGAAACAGAGTTTCAGACTTCGCTGCCGTAGACCGGGATCACTGCTCCGTCGACATCTTTGCCTGCGTCGCTGACCAGCCACGTGATCAGGCTCGCAACCGCTGCCGGTCGGACCCATTTGGAGAAGTCTGATTTCGGCATGGCCTTTCGGTTGGCCGGCGTGTCCATGGTGCCGGGCAGGATCACGTTGGCGGTAATTCCCACATCCTTATTTTCCTGCGCTACCGTCCTGATGAGTGAAACCATGGCGGACTTGGAAGCGCTATAAGCGCCGACGCCGGCGCCAGGGTCCATTGCCGCGCGACTGCCGATGGCAACGATGCGCCCGTTTCCCGTCTTGCGCATGACTGGGATCGCCGCGCGCAAAATGTAAAATGTGGTGTACAAGTTCACTTCGAACATGCGCTCGAAAGTGGCATCGTCGGTTTCGGCGAGGTGCTGGCCGCCGGCGAAGCCGCCCACGGTGTGAACCAGGATATCCAGCCTGCCGAAGCGGGAGACTACGCTGTCCATCCCAGTTTTAGATTCTTCCGCCGTGGAAAGCTCCGCTGCCAGCGCAGTAAAGTTCGGACTGTTAAATTCCGACGGCTCAATTTTTCGCGACAGGCCTATAACTGTGGCGCCGGCATCGAGCAGCGCCTGCGTGACGTACGTTCCCAGGCCTCCATTGGCGCCGGTCACGAGTGCTATCTTGCCTTTCATCAGTCCTCCTTAGATTGCTGTTTGATCCATCTCCCCGTCTAAAGTAACGGAGAACCAAGTGCTCGGACGAGAAAACTCATCGGGAACCTCAACAGAGCGGCCACCAAAATTGAGTATGCTAGCAACCATCATTTCCAATAAGATTTGATCGGCCGGACATGGATGCTGGCCCACTCAGCGGTGACCGGCTCGTGTCACCTTCCCGGCCGGTCGGAATCCCACGGCAGAGGTATTTTCATGCAAGCGAGTCGGTTTCTGTTCATTCCGGTGATTCTTGGCACGGTCAGAATGGGCCGCATGAGTCTCCACGTGGCTCGCCTTCTAACACAGGAAGTCGCAAAGCACGCCGGTGTCGAAACCGAACTCATCGACGTCGCCCTGCTCCCCCTGCCCACTGATGATGCGGGAGAAGCCATCAAAGATTCCGGCTACTCGGCCAGGATG
>Ga0157379_10000824_pt1 | contig 25178 bp, 14 predicted proteins | sample S25metaG_FD_121802 | JGI IMG/M metagenome (GOLD analysis project Ga0157379, IMG submission 121802) | Switchgrass rhizosphere microbial communities from Kellogg Biological Station, Michigan, USA - S2-5 metaG | ecosystem: Host-associated > Plants > Roots > Rhizosphere > Soil | place: USA... | reverse complement strand
ATCTTGCAGTCTCGTAACTGAGTATTGTTACGAGCCGGCTGCGTCTCATTTAAACGAAGAGGAAGCGACATACTTTTATTGTGACCATCCTGAGTTTCGTGTGCGCTCCTTTGTCAGCTTCCACGTTTCCTTGGAGTGCGACGGGTCGTTCAAGGAGTTAAATATTTGGTTTCAAAAAGAATTTCTTGGCCGTAATGGCCTTATCCTTTCTTCCAGATCCCTGGACCATTACGTCCGAGAGGCGTTGAAGACAGGAGAGACCGAAATCGAAATGGATCTGGAAATTGATGAGGTTAAAAAGAGAATACTAAGAGAACGTGTCTTTGCATTGGTGGATCTCGGTTGCCGCAGAGTTTATGCCTTCAAAGTCCTTATTGTGGAAGGATCTATCGCGGCAAGTCCTCGCTTTGGGCTCCTGGGCTATTTTCCCTGTCCCTTGTACAATAGCAGTCCCACTGACGAAGTACAACCGATACGGTATGCGAAGGAGGTCCATATGCTTCCACCACTGCTCCCTTATGTTTCAAAGGCTGACTATGTCACTGACGATGATGTCGATGATGTACCAGATACGCAGCCTCGCCTCTCGTCCTCGGTATTTGACGAAGGATCTCGTCAAACAGAGATACCACCTACCAACGTCTCTACTAACGAGATTGAGAAACGTCTGGCATCGATAGAAGGGCATCTTGCCCATTTGTCCGAGATACCAGCTCTTCGGTCAGATCTGTCAAGGATTGCTAAGGCTTTGGAGCGGATTGCCGCGGCTATGCCTCGCTGATCCCTATGGGGATAGAATAATTTTCACTTATAATCTAAGCTAATAGCATGGTAGTTGTCAATTCCATAAACTAATCAGCCCACCTTCTCCCCAAGATATTCAGAAAAGAGTTGTGCTATTTACTGGAAATCTTCCTCGAAATTGCGTTACTTCTGCTGCATAAATATCAACACAATCCGAATTCAATCGTCGAGGACATCGAGCGCTTCAGCATTAGGTCGCCTCGCTGCCTTTGTTGACCGTGAGCTCCAACCCATCCAACATCTCTCTAGATAGACCATCTCAACTATCTCTTAATGATTATCCGGTGAATATTCAGCAGTGCGTAATAGAAGCGATAGACAGTTTTACTGATCTCCTTTCTCTCGCTCTATCTTCGAAATATTACCGCAGCCTGGTGTACCCTACCCTATCTAGTTCCGAATTCTACGTTGCACCACTAGGAAAAGTGTTTCCTGGGCCGTTCTTTCGACAAAAAAAAGAAACATCTTTGTCCCTGAGGGTGGAAATTGGGTATGGTCCTACCCGTTATCCATTGACCTGCTGACGCCGAATTATTCTGTCTTGTCAGCTTACCTAGAGACTGAAGGTTTACTTGCTCCTTATTCAGAATTTTGGGACGATGAAATTCAGCCCAGGACCAATATAGATCAATCCGTGCCGTCTGCCAACTAATGACCAGCTTCGACGTCTTCGAATCAATCCATGATCCGGTAGTTCGGATCGCTAAAATGGCATATTGAATAAATCTCTTTAGAATCGCAGGGGATACGGGCTATGCATGTTTAGGTGGCCAATCACGCTTCTCAATGGCTACAATAAATCCGAACGGCAATGTAACGGATTTCTTACAGAAAGACGTTGGTCAAGAATACTTTTTTTTTTTTTAAAAAGAGAGATGCGATTGCTTTATTTTGACTTCAATAAAATACAAATACATTGACAAGGATGATAGTATTATAACGACAATGGATTCTTGGCTTTGAAATACGGATACAGAGTTATTTAAAGTTCGCTGGTCTTGATATGATAATGGAAATTAGAAGAATTAAACGAATGTATAGATGAGACAGACGTACTGTAGCATCATTGGTGATTCGGACGGTGGATTGTCCGGGAGGAGAAGTAGAGACAGCCGCGGAAGTACGAGCGATAGAATTTAGGTCTGCTATAAAAGAGGATCAGGGATAGTAGACAAGAATCAAGATGTCACGAACCCCCTTTCTTCAAGGCTTTGTGCCTAAATTGCCTCGCCTCCTCCCTTTCTTCCTCGCTAACGCCGCTCTCTCGACGCTCGTTCAGGCTTCCGTCCGTCTGCGGCTTCATTCCGGATTCGACAGCCTTTGCAACGTCTCGCGTATCTACCCGATCCAAACAAAGAAAAAAAATGACAATCAAAGTGGATCCACAGCTTCGACCATGACACGTAACATACCTTCGTCGTCTTCAAATCCGTCATCGTTATCCAAACTAGCCTGATATTCGAGCTCCTGCTCATCGGTATATGAACCCCAGTTGTGCTTCCCTGCGCCGCCCTTGGGATCAGACTTGTCGAAACCGTTCTTCGACATGGATCTGCGACAAGTATTCAGCCTCCCAAACGTCACCAATGAGCATGTATGCATCATACATACCGATCTCGAATGATAGCGTGCTTACTGGTGCTGCGCTCAGTGCGAGTCATGGTGAGTAGATGGGCTGAGAAGACTAGTGATGGTAGTAGTGGAGAGGAAGAATAGGTTGGGGCTTGCTTTTGTACCACCTTGGGGCGGTTTCCCGCGGCACCTTTCATCACATGACATCATTTATTGGTCCCTTTTAGAACACTTTGCTTCTCGAATTACTCAGCTTTGATGATTATTTTATTCCTTTTAATTTAGTCATTTGTTGGAGGAAATATTAGAATAAAATAAAAAAAACCGACGAATTTCTTTGTGTACGGCAGTGTAATGCTCCAGGTCACGAGAGCACAGCCTTCGGGAAGCTTCATGGCACCTTCGGACATCTCCGACGTCGTACCCTGTTGTCTCACACGACCAAGGATACCGACTCCGCCCCTACTTTGCGGACCCTGGTGTCGTGGAAATCTTCGCTTTATTTGGGAGATTTGTTTCGAAAAGTAGGACCGATAATTTCCGAGGAAAGCATTTGCCTTCCGGTATAGGATATTTGTCAAAAGGATTATTTATAATACATAAGGGAAATGACTGGACTACGGAATCAGAGTTATGCATTCAAATAATCTTACTGTAGTATTATTTCATAGGTTGTGAAGGAAGTAATAAGGAGTTGGAGTGGTCAAAGCGGGTTGCAAGCCGTCCACCGCAGCAGATACTATTACACGTATACCCATTTCTCGGAAGAGAGCTAAAGAACCCTTTCAAGTTCGTAAAGTCAAAGTGCATGTATCAGAGCCTAATTGGATTGTACTTGGCGTGTCCATTCTGGAGATTTCGTATCAAACAGAACGAAAAACGGGTATTTCCACATTATTCTAGTCTCCATTAATGAGCTCGACGTATTCAAGTGATGCAACGGCGTCCATTGGTCGTTGGAGGAGATGAAGGCCCTTCGAGCGTATGATGAGAGGAGGTGCTCTACTGAGGAGAGATCCTAGGTATGTCAGGTGAGTGTACCTTGCAAGCGCGTCGATTAATTCAAGATACGGAACATGTATTCCCTATTGTCAGAGTTAGCACTTTGATGTAATACAGTGATGGAGCGTCACTTGGAACACGACGGTGTGCCGGAACACGCACTTCCGTCCCACCGGATTTGTCGAATATTATAGAGATAGATTCATAATTACCGAATGATACATTACAAAGGTCAGGGACTAGTAAATGTATGGATTATGAGTATCCTACTAGGGATTTGAGGAAGTTTTGTAATAGCTTAGTTTGAAGCGCCTGATCCCCACTTGGAGCACTGGCCGAGTCAAGCCGACACCATACCATGGACGGAATTGCTTTGAGTTTTTTTTTGGAGCCACGGGGGTGTATTTTAATATTTTTTTCAAAAGAAACCTGCGAAAAGTGTGCAAGCGCGGTCACAAAAAAAAGGACTTCAAAGTTGTGTTCTAAGTGTCGTTCCATCACTGTATAGGATAAGAAAACACTTACAGGTGCAGCGATCACGTTCTGGAGACGCTTCATTATCTAATCTATGAATAAGTTGATAATTCCTCACGAGATGTCTAATGGTGGGAGAAAGAGTCTCCAAAACTGCCTTGCCACTACGGTCAAGGTCGGTCAACTGCACACAGAGAGCTCGAAATTTAGATAACTTGCTAATATTCATACCTGGATGGCGGAGAAGGGCGGAATATATGACGAGGAGCCGTTCAAGTATTGGATAATTATCAAGGAAACGGCTAAAATCGGGATAGGGCCTCGAACATAGCATCTGAGATATCCACGAAAGGAGGTTCAAGAATGTTGAATCTGAGAAGCTTTGACTGCCTAGCTGGGAATATGACAGGTAGATAGTCAGTGCCGACTAGGCCAAAGTGCTTGCAGGTGAGGGCAAAGTTGCGTCCATATATCCAAAGGGATATGTTGGACTATCGGATTGCCTATAGTCGACTATTTAGGAGAGAATCTGGTGACATTTGTTAGAAGAAATTGGTTTATCTGAGTAGAAAGGATTGGCAAGAAATATTCTGAGCACAGAGGATAGACTCACTGGAACACGCTTTAAAGAGTTATTAGTAGATCCTATGGCTCAAACCGACTGACGAAGAGGAGCTCCTTTAACGAGTGCAATTGAAATTGCCGTGAACGGTCTTAGGGAATAAATCACCTCCGGTTCCTCAACCACTTGAAATGCTGAACACCCATCATTAATTGGCAAGCTGAACATGCCAAGTCGATAAGGCACCTGCGCTGGGTTCGTCCCGAGTGCATTTTGGATATGTAGATGGTTCACTATTTAGAGGATTAAACACCTTGGAACGATGGTGCGTTGCGGGCAGGGGGAGACGAGTAAGAGATATGTGGTTTATCTCCAGTGTTCTGAACCATTTGCAGAGATGTTTCTTGGTGGATAGGGTGGATAGAATGGCCCAAACGTCTCTTCTCTACAGTTGACAGCGTAGGGTCGAAACTGGATCCGGTGGGGTACAATTAGGTTGTGGTAATATTTTGAGCAGAGAGCAAGAGATCATTGGTAGTGTCTAATGATTCTATGATTTGTTGTTGAATATCTAATGGGCGGTCTATAAGAGGCGTTTGAGAGATTTGAGCTAGGGAAGAGGGGGGTAAATTTGGACATTGTTGTAAGTTGATAGTCGTAGACGCTAAAACGTAAAACGCCCACCATGTCGGCTTGTCATAGACATAGCGGATTTTGAGAGATATACATGCAGTATATTCAGACTTCATCCCATCTACTAACCAGTCAAGAAAAAAAGACGAAACGGTGGTGAAATATCCCGAAATGACTCCGTTGTTAATGTGTTGATGAGCTGTTCAGGGTACCAGTCCTCTCTTTGTTCTTTTGCGTTTACAAAATGGCTTTATATTCCCAAAGAATACAAAATATTGGCAATCAATCATAAGGGATATTGTATTGCGCTGACCGAACTATAGAAGCAATTGCAAAAAGAATATAGGACTCCTCGTAAGTACATCGCCATAGGGCACCGTAGCACCCCCAGACGACATACTTTTGAGTCATCAAATCAGGGATTATGTGGAAAATTCCCTGATAGACATTACTCTTGGCCACCACCAGAACCGCATCAGGGTGAGATTAATTGATACCTGTGCGGGCAGATACGGGCCAGAATGCTAAGGAAATAGATTGTTCACTGAAGACAAAGAGTCGGCGTAGTTATAGAGAGGTGGGTTCATCATTTCAAGAATCATGAAAAGGGGGACAAGAGGCTATAGTCAGCTGTAAAGACATTGTATAAGAGCTTCCTCCAACAAGTTGTACATGATTAACAGGCATACCTTAAACACACACGGACATCCCCACAGGCTCATAGACCATCATATACTCTCAAAACGCAATAGACCATTGAAGTCTGAGGGTCTAGGTATGTAGGAGAAAAAGAACAGAGCACTTAGCGCTCGAGACTGGCGTCACAACTATACAGTGACATCCGAGGAAACGGCGCACTACGATCGACTCAACTTCTCCTCTACGGGCCTCAAGTGCGAACTTTAATTACAACCTGCCTTCCCCCCATACCTTGATCATATTTGTGATATTAATCTTTTCTATGTATCTAACTTTATCGGAAAGTATCCCGGGTATATACTTCATTATTGGATATCTCCAAGAATTAATGCTCACCTGCTGAAACGACCAGCCTTGGGCAAGCCCTTCATGCCTAGTCTGTCTGTATTTCCCAAGTTATACGACATCCATCACCTTCGTTCTAAGCCGTTACCAAAGGAGTCGGGGCTCGCGGTCTTCGTTTATGTGGCCCATCCTAAACCGCACGACAGGAATAGCTTTGACTCTGAGCCGATTCCAAAGGATTTGGAGCTCGCAATCCTCCATTGTTTCTACCATTTTTCCGTCTCCATTACCGACCCTATGGAGATCAGCATCCTCCCCGCGGATGATTTTCATTGATAATAAATAATGCTTGGGTTGAAGCTATGGCAACAGAAATTGGAGATCTTCTCTTAGATCGGATATGCCAACATGGAATTCAAATATTTCAGACAGTGTTTGTGAGGGCAGAAAACGCCTGGATTGGTGACCGTTTTGGCTTCACACCTTGAGAGACCTCTCCATAAACGGAATGGGCAAGATTATAGTACAGGGCTTTCCCACTGATTATTTCCTTCAATGACATGAGTATTTGTATATTCTCACAACATTCAAAGCTAATTTACCAGCAAAATCATGCTAAATGCCCATACGCCACTTTCTATCGTCGCCCTCTCGTGTTCAGCAACTCTGGCGCCAATCCAACGCATACTTCCAGCCATTGGAGCAGTGATTTTAGACCCTTGTTCGTTAAGTATTTTTGAAATCCAAAGTCAGTTAAACAGGAGTTTCATCCCTTGATACCAGCACCTTTTCCTGCCGGCCCATCAAGGTATACTGTTATAAACGGTAGACAACAAATTCATCCCTCAAGATCACCACCAATGACATTCTTTGAATGGAGGTAACCGAGACCTTCATCCACACCGATCATCTGTGCAGATTGTCTGAATACGGTTGTGACGAGGATAGTACAAGTAATTACAACTGCTATTCGTTCCTTTCCATTTCTTGAGTAAACATATTCGCCGAGGGTTCCATTTGACATCTACGGTGATACTAAATCTGGTATTGGATGTATGGATTCGTCAATGTGTAACCAAGACATTCATGAATATTTGGATGACTTAATAATGACCACGCTCGATGCTCTCTGCACAGGCGCTTTCAATAGAGTGAGCTGTATGAACATACCTAGAGATCAACGTTCTCACTCGCTGTAGCATATCTATACTAACATCAACCCTATGTGCTAATCGAGGCATTTTGATTGTAACCGTACTTTTCCTCAAAGCCCCCTCCCAGATATCCGTATTTTCTCGAAGCCTTCGCGAACCCCATCCTGTCCATCTTGCGCAATAGACTATTGCCATCTCGGTCGTCCATTTAAATTGGTAACCGAGAAACAGACTTGCCCCTTGATACAACGGTCAGGAGTCAGCAAAACAGGTCTGATTTGTGATTTTCCAGAGATGTTATTTCTTTTTACCTATAAAAGTCAACACTGCGAACTGTAGTACGTAAGAGTGGGCGGTAGGAAGACAGGACGAACCAACTGACCCTCCACGGCATGAGGTCGGAGCGCCTCTTGAGCTCCCTTTTTTAAGAGAGGTTAACAGCTGACGCCGAGTCCCTTTCAATTTTTAAAAAGAACATATGTTAGTTGCCAACATTTGGCAGCGCCTTCTGCATCCAAATAAGGGGAAGGTCCCCGAATAACTCCTCCTAACGTGGTAGATAAACATATCAGTTTTTGGCGCGCTCTCTGAGAATCGAGGAGCGAGGCAGTCCGTAGATTCCGGGAGAGGATATATCACTGGTGGAGATATATCCTCTTGTGTCTGAATGACTGTCTTTCATTTTTATTAAATTTAAGAACAAGATCTTTACATTGAACGTGTCTATATTTATATTCGTGAATATTTACACCGAATGAAGTGGTTGTTTCGCGATAATCTGTTTGAATATCTCGAGTGCAGCCTGAGGCTGGAATGCGGGCTACAAAAAGAAAGCACCGTTAACACCCGAGCATCGATTTGCACACTATGGAAGAAACGTACAACTTCGTGTCCAGCCTGGTAGACTCGTCTGGTATAATCTACCGTCAGCAATATTTCAAGAAAAATGAGTAATGCTGCATACGCAAATGAAAAATTGTCGATATTCTGGATGGCAGCAACGGCTGAGCCATTGATTGTCATATTGGTGAAAGGGGTTGCAGCTAGCTTAGCCTTCCCCGACCATTGCATAGCTAGGGCAACATTATGTCCACCAATCCAGTTGCAACTGGAAAAGAGTTATTTATCATTGAAGCTGATCGATAAGATGGTTATACTTGATATCAGCATCACCAGCCTGGTATATTCCGATTAGCTCATGGCTCCCATTGAAAGCAAATTATTTAAGTCTTACCCAGAGCAAGACTCTTAGTCCCGAATCTACCAATGCTGAGAGCTGCGGCAGCCAAGTTCTCGCGTCCTAATAAAATTTATCAGAAATAGTGGTTAAATACATAGCATTTGACTCACATCCCCTGTCTTCGTGAAAAGGTTGAATGGCGCATTGGGGCACTCGGCATAAGTGCTGGTCGCTCCGATCTTCGCTTTGACCGTGGCGTTCTTGAGTAAATTGAGATAAAACTCAGGCGGGAAGGATCCTGGAGCTGTTTGGCGTAGATCATCGTCATCCCTGTTCCCTACTACGAGGTCGAAGGTTTGCTGGAACTGTTTTAGATAACATTTGTTGTTAAACACAACTTATTCTTCGGTAGTAGGATGGAATACGTACACAAGCATTATCAGCCTTTGAGCAAATTGTATTACTCGATGGACCGCTTCCGGCATTATAGCACGCAGTTTCTTGAGCAAGGCATCCATTGGCTGAGAACCAAGTGGCATTTAGTGATGCAAAAGTGCTCGCATTGATGAGGGGAGCATAACCCGGTGGATTGGCGCCGAAATCGATATAGGACTGGATAACAGAGATGGAGAAAATGTATTAAATTACTTTGGGAAGGAACCTACCCTGTATTGGATCAAAGGGTCATACCAACCACTTGAATAAATTATTAGTCTCAGTGAAAAAATATGGGAACGGGATACTAACTTGTTAATCATCAATGCAGTAACAGTGACCTTCTGCGCATTTAGTTGGCCAGCATCGATTAGTGCATTCTGTTGGTCAAAGAAGGTCACGAAGGCAGGTCCGTAATGTCCACCATAACCTATAGAATGCATTAGTAACCACAATGGGCAGGGGGGGAGGGCATGATATAAAACACACTTTCAGTTGCGAAGATGAAACTATAGATTATTATAGATTATGACGAAAATCAATCAAAGAAAAGGAGGAAATGATTTTACACACTCTCTGCTCTGGTACTGAGAAAATCCAGGATCTGCGAAGAGAAGCTGGAACGCCGTCCATACTGGCGGAGCGGCGGCCTGCGAGCTATTGACCGTGTCCGTCCCGAACGAAAAGCCTGTTCCAACAGGCTGATCAATATAGATCACTGGGATATAAATTTAGATATTTTAGGGGGAGAGAATGCCGAGCTATTCTCACTATTGCTAACACCGTTCCAACTGCGGGTATGAATCGTCTCAGTTGAAGGAGTGTGGATCATGCGTTGGTGTCAACAAACCTGAAGGGGTTCAGCACCGTTGTTTGCCCGTCAGAATTGACCATGCATGGACCGTTTTCTGAAGACGAGATCGAATCATGGCATTATTAATGGGATATGACATTGTACCTTGGAACAGCCCGATCATGGATGAACACCCTGGGCCACCGTTTAACCTTAACAAACACGTCAGCTATGCGCCTCATCCACGGTGGACGAGGATGAGCATTGAATCACCATAAAGTGAAGGGCGCAGTTTCAGGGTTCTCGCGTGCTGCAAAGAACCAGAACCACTAGAGATTCATGAGTATTAACGTCAGGAATCAATGTTTTCTCCCGTACCAAGGACTGATTCTGGGCGATATCGATATACCCCGAAGCAGTGTGTACACCTTTAGTTGTCTCACAGACACCGGAATTATTGACATATCGCAATCCGCCATTAAATGTCTTCGAGGTGAATGTTACATACGGGGCGACGACTGATCTGTCTTCTAGCGGCTTGCTGTGGGCCGTAAAAGCTAAGAGTAGGGGGGCTAGTCCACCCAAGAGAGGAACGAAACGCATGGTAGTAGTCGAAGCTGAGGAGAGAAGGTCCGAGGAATTATGGAGAGTCTATATAAGAGACTATAATGGAGCATGTTGAAGAAGCCATTATGATTCATAGAATAGGGTTGATCGCGTGGTCATGAAGATTCGATTCCATAAGGCTTTCAGTCTTGAGCGCCCAGGCAATTGGTCGGAATAGGGAAAGAAGCCAGTGACAGTGTGGTAGTGCAAAGATATGCCGTCACGTTTGGCCTGTAGCTCAAAGCCGCGGATAGAAGGTTATAAGCACCACTGCCATATGAAAAGCCAAAAAATGCACTAGTGATTATTCGTATTTTCATCCCTAGCTGGGATATTTCGATATTTCCAGAAGTTGGTGACTCTAGAGCTGGGGCAAAAACCTTTATCGTGGAAGAATCCTAGTTCAGAGAAACATGGGAATAAAACAACTAAGTGCACATCCGGATATATTTATCCGCCAGTATCGATGCGCGATACGCGAAGAAGAAGACCCCGAATCTGCAGTAGAAAAGCATGGTGAACTCTTATCGTTGTAGACAGGTGGAGATATACGATTGGGAAGACGTAAAGATTTGTTTAACCGAGTTCATACTTTTGAGTTAATGATAAATTTGGCTTGGAGACGGGCTACAGCTTACCTTCATCGTTGAAGTGAACCATGCTGACCAGTCTTAAAATAGTGCAGCATCAGCATTGACTACTCAAAGCCCATCAATTCGATAGCATCTGAATAAAATCGAAAATCAATGAGAAATCTGCTTCTTCTGATGAATAGTTATATAGGCACTTCTTTGTGGGTTTTACGGCGCCGATAGGTTCTTAGAATGGGACATTATTGTCGTTAGCAATACAGATCTACAGAGCTCCGGCATCACAGGATCCAAGTCAGTAAGTACTCTTACTGAAAATTTATCTACCGCAATCCAGCATCTCCCCGTAGTTTCCAGTTTCTTCTTTATTCTCTTTGACTCAATACTTTACTAATTCATTATTAATTCGAGTTTTTTTTGAGTAGGTAATGCATTTTGTAGGGTATATAAGCCTGGTAGAAGTTGCTAGTAGACTCAATGCCGTATAAATAAAACCCTAGAGTCCTTCGCGCAACAATTGTTATAAACGATTGTCTTAGATATTTGTGCCACGTCGATGCGTCGTATCTCCCAGTGCTTGAAGCGGTTCGCGTATGGGATCTCAATGTGGGACAGTCATTTCCGGGAGCCATTTTGGAGATCTCAGATGCTCACGAAACAGCGGGGAAAGTAGCCTCATCTTTTCCTTAACAAAATTGAGAGTTAGAATCTGGCTAAATAAGCAGTAATTGGTCTCTTTCATATCGCCGGAATTATTTTAGCTAGCTAAGACTTTGAATTAGGGTCCCGTTGTTACTCGGCTCGAGTATTATATGTCCCTAGAGTCCAATCCCTTGGAGATTTCATATCTCGTGTAGTAGTGATTGCGGGCGCCTGCACGCATTTGTATAATTTCTTTGACACTTTGAATATTGGAGCGTGGCATATGTGGTGTTTCGCTTAGGCCCATACAATGCAAGATAGGCTAGCCGAGTCGGGGCCCAGGCGACATGGTCGAGGCTGCACCAAGTTCCTGTTACATGATATTCTCATTGGACAATCCGTATGCACATCTCTTGGTGGTCCAAGATGGTCGCAACCCGAATACTGAAGACTATATGTTTAGTTAATGAAGCATTCTGTGGTGTTTCAGTTAGTCGTTATCGTCAATTTCAACATGAGGGACATGCTGAAAAACGGCTGTATTCCGCGCAGTGGAAACCTGGAGTCTCTTCGGGGTTTAAGGGGGCTGCGGTGCCAACGCACTCGACGAACGTAGAAAAATCATTTTTTACTGCTCTTCACAACAAGATATAAAGCTAGAATAATAGTGGAATACAGGTACCTTGAAACTCCTCCCATCCAACCACTTTCGTCCCAGTAAACATAAAAAGGATTATTCGAGACCCGTATCACTTCCTCAGGAGGCTCTTGACTTGAGACCGGTACTATCAGTAACTGAAAACTCCTTAATTCATCCTCTTATGATAAAACTGAGACTGTTGGATGCGGAATCCCCAGTGATTAGAAAGTAAGTAGAATTAATGTTTAGAGCCTCCAAAGCGGGCCTTTATATCAAATACATGAGTGAACATTACTAAGAATATAAGAGAACTATTAGTAAAATGATTAATAAAGGACTCTTGAAGGTTCTACTAAATTCCTGGCCTCGGGTCTTCTGGGGGTTCCGGCTGACTAATCCCAACAGAGACACTATTGCGGCTCACACAAGCCAGTACTAAGGAGAACTCGAATTTCGTCGTATGGTGGAGTACTCAGCGGGGTTCTATCTGGAAATCATGCACGCACTTTAACAGACCTTCCTCCTTTTCTTCTTGCTTTGTAACTTATCAGAGGTCTGAAAAAAAAAATATGCCAGCTTTGAATGTATACCTGCACTGCGTATTAGGTCAATTACAAGCCGTCTAAAGTGCCTTTCGCCACTGATTGTCTTTGAAATTTCAGAATTTCATCTCCAATCCTTTCCAACTATGGTTCTGTGCATAAAAATCCAAGCTGTTCGAGAATATTACTAGCCGCAATCTGAACAGCTTGTTAGCGCCATATAGTTGGTGGCTCGCATATACAAAGTGACAAACCACACAAACTAAGGAGTGCACAGGGCGAATATACTAAACCTCTCTACATATCTAAACCGCAGCGTGTATCCCCCGGTCAGGGGGGGAGACCTGTATAAGAGCAGAAGTGTCAAGCACTACAGTTCTGTCTTTCAATGAATAAGGAAGGGACATCTAGTAACTGAATGAGAAAGAAATAAGGTAATTATTTGAGTGGTCGAGAAACACACGGCAAGAGTAGTCCAATTGTTCTCACCTTGGTAGGGTAAGTGGAGTCTTGCGTGGCAATCAGTCGTTCGAGCACCCCTCAAAATTCAAGCTCAGCTAATAGCTCTTAATACACTGGTTACCGACTGTGATAGAAAGCTGTGTTTCGTACGAAGCGAAATTTAATACTCGACGACCTCATCGGAACTTCACTAAATTTCCCACACTGACAACGGACCTCACTTTTTGAGGGTCTGCGAGAAACTCGAATTGCTAGTATGAAAAGAAAGCGACATGAGTATTCCTGTTTAGTCTTTCTTGATAGTTGAGCCGGGAGATAAGGACGAAGAATTACTCATCATAAGGGCGTTTGCTTCAGCGTTATCCAGGGCCAGGATAGCAAGTAAGGCCTCACAGTCGGGATAAACTCATATACAAACTCATATGAAGAGTGACGGTAGTGAAGGTTTACGCAGCCCATATTAAATCTTCGCTGGTCTGTTACAAGTCGAGTATGCAGCCTCGACTCTCGAGACATACGCTGGGGAATTGCATTCCTCCGAAGCAGAGCGGGCTCCCGGCACCCTTCAAGGAACCTTCATGAAGGATATCGGCGATCTACTTACAAAAAGACCCCAAAGTTAATAAATATTCATAGCGGGTTCCCAAATCTCTTACTGGCGGCTCAGGGGAGCGACCAGGGGTACCCGAACATTGGTGTAATATTCGGCGCTAAGGGATCAGATAAGTGCCAAATATTTTCAGATACTATTCCATGACTTATGCACCCGCATCCTGCTCTCCGGTTATTGGTATGAATTTCCTTATAACTCATGCGGGACCATTCACATCTATACTAACTTCTTAGCTTTATATGCTGACGGGAAGGTCATACCGGTATTGGCCTATTGTATTATAAGACACAAGCAGAAATAATTGCCGGTAACGTTGAAGGAAAGCACAGTTGGGGACCAATGCCGACCACAGAATGGATGTTGGTGATTGCATCAACTGTGTATTTTCCCTGTTGGCAGAGCATATAACTTGTCAAGCTATCCACTCCAGCTTAATCCAAACCGTGGAGATAAATTTGGCAACCGAGGCATTAAACCAAAAAATTCTTTGGTTTTTGTGAAAGGTTTCTTGCGATCTCTGGTTCCTGGGAATATGATATTAGCAAGCGCCAGTTATAAATACTTGAGTGATACGTGATCATCACTCTTAGACCTTTCTTTCTTCCATCCAGAATGGCATAACCTAAGGGTATTCGAACCGTCGGTTTTCTTTTTCTTGTAGCAGCACCTCTCTACGCGGATAGTCAATTGGTTTGCTTAACAATAGTTGATGTTGCAATTACTTCTCTGACCTACCATGCTCATTCAGTTGCCACTTGGACTTGCCACTGAAAGGCGACGCTTACCTTAAACTTGCGCACTAGCTGAACTGGCTGGAATTCGACGAAGGGCCGGATTCCCGGTCTTTGCAAGTTCTTTAAACTCGCGGAATATCTTGTCAGCCCAAAAACGTTGCGTCCTCGACATCTTGGGGAGCAAGAGCTAGTGTAACCACTTATACAGGTAGTGCGTGGGAATAAAAGAGCAGGCTATTTGCGACGCCACGTTATCTCCACGTAATACATCGTTCGATATCACATTACACCAATGAAGCGCGGGACGATGCCTAGGATCGAGATCTATTATCGATGGCTTTTCCATCCTCCACCACACGTATAACATTGGCAGTAGCTTGCTGTTCCCCAGAAGGGATATATTTTGGAGTTCGTCAGTCTCTTATGTTCAGTTGAAAAACTTACCAAGAGAATTAGTGTGTTATATTGTTAGAATATTTACCGTTCGTTATGCCGCCTGCAACCATCTAGCCCAACCTAGAGAATCCAGGACCGATTGCAGGTCTCGAACTTGCAGCGGCAGCCTATCACATCCCCATGTCTGTGACTACGGCGCCGTTGACTCTTGCAGGAGTTGTAGCTTTGGTGCTTGCCCAAGACACCATACCTGCCGTGAGCCCACAATCGAAACAATTGTCGGAAGCCCGGCGTCACGTACTGGCTTTTGCAGCCGCTGTCTCCGGAGGAGATGATGCTAATTTGCGTCATGCATGCGTATGTCCTGATTTCTCTAATATCTATTCTATTTATCTCATCATTCTGTAGTCAGGATCCTAGATTGCATGGCATCCAAAAACATATGGGCAGCAATAAGATTCGAGAAAAATCGGGGGATTCAACCAGAGTACATGTAAAGTCCCTGACAACGTACCCTCGCAATGGAGATCCTTCAACCTATGCATTTACTCTGCTTGATCTAGGAATTCACGGATGTCTAGTGATAATAATTGCACGGCTTCACTGCGAGGCGGCTCATATTCTGTTCCCAATCTGCTGGATCTGACATCGGATCCCCGCACTGGCACCCCACCATCCAATACATTCCTATTCCTGATCTTAGTTTGCTCGTGGACTGATATAAATATATGGTAAATTAGAAGCCCCAGTGTCGCACGATCGGGATATTGGTGTGGTTAACTATTTGGCTTCCACTTATTAGCCGGGATGGAAACGGGGAGGACACCAAGTCTCTAATTCCTCAAACAGGCACCATATATTTTTAATATCTTCCATGCTAGTTATTTCTCAAACCAAATAAATAAGAAAGGAGGGAATAGGAAGTAAGGTATATGCTCTTTCCGTAAGTTGCATAAGATTATTAGCCATCCATGGATAGAGGTATAGGATGGTGTATGTATGCTATGTTACTCAAATAATTCCAATTATGAATGAATATAGGATATCACAAGTACCAAGGATTAATTCTCCATTCTCTCTCTAGCACCGGCTCCCTGAAAAACCATAAATTCAGGTAACAGTGTGCGCTATGGTTGAAGTGAAGGTACCACACCTTTCCAAAACCATTCCACCGTATTCTGCCAGTACAGAAATACAGAAAGAATGTGCCTTCATTCCGGTGTAAAATGCTTCTTTATTCTCTTCTTCTATTTGCAAAAGAAGATCCATGGCAGTACAATACTGCATCTGAGGAATGCAACCAGAGGGACCAGTTCCAATCACACAGTTAAGAGAATTGATGGCAGCTCCCGAGTCAAGTAAGAGAGAGAATATCGTTTTGAGCTTTTCCCCGTCTGAATTTCCTTCATTGTATAATGGCACCGCGAGAGCAGCTTCGACAAAAATGTTCGGAACAAAATACAGATGGAAGTCATCCTCCAGTGAGATTCTGAAGAGCTGTACGACACTGTTGTGCTCTCGGACTGGCTTCTCAGTCGCTAATCCATTATTGAGAAATTCTTTAAAGAGACTAATATCGTCTTTTAGGAGTGGGTATCGTACTGCTTCTCCTACAAACGTCTCGCAGAGGCCATCGGTCCGCTGAAATTCGGGATCTAAAGAGGTCCCGTGATCTAGCAATAGTTTCTTGACGGTTGCGTCCATCGGGAATTTTCCATGTAATAAAAGTGTACCATAGCGATAATGAGGACTGGTCGTCAGTGAGCCATGTTGTAGTAACAGGCTCACGAGCTCCGAGGAAGCAGCTTGAACCGCGTAGTATAGTGCTGGAGAATATTCCCCCTTCGTTTTGGAGTCCGGATCCTCCAGATAGACCACATCCTTCGCTCCATTTTGTAAAAGACACCGAACAATGTCAAGATTTCCACTTTGAGCGGCAAAGACGAGAACCGTTTCGTACTCTCCGTACTGGATGTTTGTGTCGTAGCCACGTTGTATGCCGATTTCGACGGCGCGGAGACAACCTACACCCGCAAACAAGGTGAAAGGACTATAAAGAAACATACCTTTATTTGAGGCCATGACCATCTTTACGTTCTCCCATAGTGTATTCCCGTCATACAATAACATCGCGGAACGTTCTTCAAGAGAACGACGCTGTTGTGAATCAACACATTGGGTAACATAATGGAAGTACGCTTCGATTGCGTGACTTAGGAATGGGAATTCCTTCTTTGATGGTCCACCTTCTGCCGTCGCAGACTCAGAGACGAGAAGAGTGGATCGAAAGATTGCCATAGACCAATAGGTTAAACACGTGTTGGCCAGGTAATGACCGATGTTCTGGAACAATAAAGAGTACGGTGTCATGGGAAAGTGGCTTGAAAAGCTGTTCGATACTAGATATTCCTTCACGGAAGGGTGTGAAAGAAAGACAAGCGCGTCTTCGTTGGGGGTAAGCGCATTTTCATAAGCTATAAGGCTTCCACCCAAAAGCTGGATATCAGAAACCGGATCTAGCAGACGCATCTGTGAATCGATCTGGAGGGTATGCACATCGACAACGATGGCTTCAGCAAGCTCCGCCACCTTTAGTGGAACGGTAGAAAATGCTACCCATGCTAGCAACCTTGCTGAAAGCCGATGATGCTGTTGCGGGATACGCGTTATGGTTTCCTTGTATAGAGTTTCCAGTGGTTGGGGGAGAGATCGCAGTGCCAACCTAATGTCCTCTGGTCGTCTACATTGTTTTATAATTGCCAATTGTGCGGAAACCCATAGAAACCTTCGGTGCATAAGTGGTTGCATTTGAGGTAGACGTTATCCCTTACTCACATGCCTTCGGAACGAGTTGAAAGAGATAGTTCGACTTCCAGTTTTAAACCACTCGTCCAGGTCCACGTGATAGGTTCAAGGCGTAGAAATGCAGAAATACATCGGCATATGTCTTCCTTGATGTGGCTTACAGGCATTTGTATCAGCCGTAAAGTTCGATCCATCTTCGATGAAAATCCTCCGGCGAGAAAATCCCCACGACGGCTAGTCATCAGGACATTGGTATTGGGGATAGACATGAGTTGCTGAATGGCCGATAACAGCATTTCTTGTTCAAAAACTGCGTCTATGGCATCCAAGACAACAAAGACTTTCTCAAACCCCCCGAATGAATGGGTTATCATAATTTGAAGTGCAGCGAAGGTAGGAGGAGTACCTATATTAGCTCGATATATGGTCAAGACTTCGGGGGGGATTCTTCGACAATGACGACAGCTTTGGAAAGCAATTGCCGACAACATGTTATAAACTGACCGTTCATCTCGAGGGCGATCGGGAAAAAAGAAGTAGACGACTGCGACCGTTGGTGAAGATGGCAACGCTGCGTTTTCTTGAAGATTTATTATTATGGAGGAGCTACAGAATGTATCACTTATATACCGTGGTTTCTCAGATAGGAGAAAAAGGCTCACGAAAGCACTGTCTTTCCTGATCCAACTAGGAAAGCAGTGTCAAGGGATGAAGCAAATATATAAGTTAACGGCACTCACGATTGCCTTGTATCCAGATATGTTGCGAGTTCTCTGTCTTAAAGCGTCGGAAAAGACCACTCTCGAGAAACCAGCCTCCGGTTCCTGGATGTCTCTTGGCTGTTCGAGCCTCCAGTTCATTAGTGAGTCCCGGTACGGAGAGCCAAGTCAAAAAATCCTTTTGGAGTTGTTGCTCTCTGATAACTGATCAGTTGCTATCAACTAGACAAGATATCATCACCATCATACCCCCGCATAAAAGTGAAAATAGTGAATGCCAAATTAATGTCTTGCTTGTGTTTACTGAGAAGTTCCCGTAACTCCTTTAATTTCCTTTGTAGAGAAGGCCATCCGAACCGCCGCATAACGTCTCTGGTGCGCGATGTAGACTGTCTACCCACATCCTCAAGAAAAACTCGCAGCGCCTCGCAAAACCTCGCAAGGCCTCTTTGAAGCTCTTCAAAGTCGAACTGGGAATATTCAAGCATCACAGCACCGAATGTCATGAAGTGGTTTAACGCCTTCAAAACAACTTCCGCGAACTTCAGCTCGGAGTTTATTTCTTCGACAGCATTGTTCATTTCCTTCCCAGCAGATATACAGGTTGAAAGGAATACCCACAACTTTGAAAAACAATCCATGAGACCAGAGATCGTAGCCACAGTAGAAAGGGGGTCCATGAGTTAAGCAGATTAGTGGAGAGCGGGGAGCTGGGAGGGGGCGAGGAACAGCGTCCACCGAAGAAATACACTGGTTGGTGGGTGTTTTATCCAAATGGTACGAAACGACCGGAGATGGCACCCAGCCTGGAATATCAAAGAAATTTGGGACCACAATTGCTGTTCATGGTTTCTGCTCGTGATATCATAAATGGTTTAGCTGTCGTACGTAAAGAGACCGCCCCATCACCTTCTTGTTCTTCGTTTCTAGATAAGATCGTAGTACCTCTGGCGTCTCGTTTTCAACGACTGGAAGGAGTGATTTTCTCAATCCCCATACTTAACACGATGAAGGAGTATCTCTGGTATAGTAGAAACCCCGTAAATATCAGTATTCTTGAAACGATAAAGCCGGGGTCATACCACTAATTGGGTGCCTCATGGAAACCTCGTGGTATGCATGCATCCTTGCACAATGCGATGGTTTCCAGGATTCCCATACTATTGCATAGGAAGACTGCGGGCTGTCAAACATCCTGGTGAAAGGACGTAAGTGATGATGCTCTGATAGGAATAAGGTGGAATGAGATGGGAGGGGAAAGTAGAGTATCACCAGTCAACATAGCCCTTTTTGAGTACAGCACGAGAAAATCCTAAGAATATAGCATCGGTTTTAAAATTTTGAAGAGACGACCGAGCCATGTCTAAATCGCCTTGGTAGTCGGTATGAAATTGGCGTTCTGAACTGGAATAACAGAGAGAGAAAGCTAGTCAAAAGTATTGAACCAGAAATAAATTCGAGATAAAATATTTAGCCATCCTGTACCTTGTTGCTCTCTAATGATACCGAGTGGTCGTTAACTTTGGCGATATCTCTTAGTCGAATATCGGGTTCTACAGGATATCTTTGAACTAGGCCATTTGGGAGGTAGATGCCGTGTATAAGGAGCCAATGGATAGATAAACGAAAAGTTGACAGTCCAGATAAGTCACTCACATCGATTTCCACCCGAGCTAGAGGCCTGGGACCTGGAATTGATCGCCGTAGAAGTCTTGACGAATGGGGCAATAATTACCCCGGGGAAAGCTACGACAGCACTAGACTAGATTGGTAACAATCACCATATCACTGCCACCCGAGGGCCTGCATCCGTTCCGTTCACATTGAAGAGGTAATCGTTACCGTTGTACATCAGTGCACCTATCAGGAGACCCTGCCTTTCAGGCTCTGTTCAAGCCAAATATAGACTAGTAAACCTCAATAAAATATGATGGAAGATTTGAGTTTGTTCGAAAAAGATTTCATCGGTCTCGATTCTTGAACACTATACAACCCGGACCACTGATGCAAATTGATGAGGGCTACGAAATGGGCGACAAATGATACTCGATGAGGATAACTGGTTTCCAAAAAGAAAGATACGGGTTTGGATTATGGGGTATTTTGGGGAAAGGATTGCACTGGACTTGCTTGGTACACGGTGGTTCAAGTAAGAGCGACGGCAAGTGACAATCTGTGACATTCGGATGTGACAATGTTTAACGCTCGTCGATCTCTTGAGTGGTCAATACCAGGAACGCATTACCATATAGCTTCTGCCAGCTGTAAGTGAGTTGAAACGTTTAAGTTGAGTTTAAGCTACTCGACCCGTAGTAGAGAGCATGTTCGATTACTCGCAAAGTCGCCGCTTGTTACAGTAATGAATAAGAGTTTGAAAATGGAATGAAAACCTGCTGGGCCACCAGGCTCGTACAATATCCTAAAGTCCCAGAGTTTCAAGATTTAAACAGAATACACCGGAATTATTGACATATCGCAATCCATTATTAAATGTCTTCAAAGTAAATGCTACATACGGAGCGACGAATTGACCTACTTCCAGCGTATTTCTTTGAACCGCCATAGTTGAGAGAAGGGTGAATGGTTGGTTTGTCTGTTGGGTCTTTATGACGCGGAATGATGGGGAGAGTGTAGCCAGGCCAACTCGAGTAAGCTACCGTCAGGGGGTCTTCGGGAGATGGGATCGATTGTTACCCATCTACTGATCACTGTTTGCTGCCCGCTACTTCTTCCGTAGCTCCAATTTCTTTCGCTCCACCCTAGAATGATATGTCAGACTAATCCTCGTTTGCCGTTGTAGAAGGAGACCTACCGTGCCACCGTATTTCCCTTCACGCCCTGCCACTCCATAAACTTCAATAGAAGCACAATTTTCGTTTCATCGACTTTGAGTCCTTCTTGTCGGAAACTTACTGCAAAGGAAACAGAGTCTATTCCGTAAGGGGCGGCGATGAGCGAGAATGCTTCCCATCAGCCGGGTTCCCAGAAAGCCCAACCCGAGTCTAAGATAGTAATACAACCATTCGGCAGCCCTTTGGTATTGCCGGGGATAGGTCTTCATGAGCGAACACCACCATAGTTGGAGATAGAATCGTTTTCCTGCAATCGTGTGCTTTGGGCCAGGCAATCATCCATGCACTCTTTAAATTCCTGACGAGTGCATCATCAAGCCCCCATCGTTATCAGGTTGGAAGGTGTGGCCTTGTACCGGCGATTATCTCTTGTGCAGAGTTCCTCTCCTGTAGGCCTGATTGTGGGCAGCGCAAGATACGCCTCGCAAAGCTTGCTGGCAAGGGGGCCGATCAGTTTGCGCCTGGCATCAAGACGCCTCCTCATCGAATCCCCAGGGATAAAATCCATCAGCAGAAGAGTTGGTTCGTCATATTGAATCAGAGGTCCATGAGGTCTGGGGACAACAGCTTCCGTAAAGTCGACCTGTGGCATTTGCGAGCCAAACGTGTTAAACTCCGATTTGGCTTCTGCCAAGTTTAGTCGCCATTTTAACGGCAAGAGCACCAGAGACCCGAACGAAGTTTCTTAGGATGCCGTCTTTGTCACCTTGTCCCAGTGCTCTTTGCATCGCTTCCTGATGTCTTCAAGATCGTACGTCATGCGGAAGTTGGAGTACGAGACAAGATGTGATCGACTTACAAGAGCCCCGGCTTAAGCACCCGCTTATGTAATTTGTACTCTACATGCTCGAGCACCGATCCCATACTGACCAATAATGATCCGCTACAACAGCTCGTTGCTGCCCGGTCACAATGGTCGCCATTTTTCAGTGGCTCGGTGACCTCCATTGTAGAAGTATCCCGTGTCCAGCCAGGATAACAAATTTACCGCTGTGTGGTGTTTCCGGTGCATCCCTTAAAACCGAGTTAGTTCCTCTGCTGCCATCTTCTGTCTAAATGTCTAGAGCTGGACTCTTTAGAAGATATGCTGTGGATGACTTTCCGATAGATAGCCGCCGAGAGGACCAATGACGTATAGTAGAAGGGAGTATGTAGTGGATAGTGGAACAAACTGCCCCCAGGTCTTCTAATTCGCCTAACATCCTAGGTCAACCGCGGAGAGCCATTCAAGCACGTCCTTCCGGCTTTGCTCCTTCCCGGGCATATGATCAGTCAATAATAATTAAAATTACATCGCGAAATTGGGGACATGCATTTGGACGAAGTAAGGGCCAATTGAATATTCTGTTTATGGTCATGTAGCGACTTAAGTAGTTCCTTTATTTTGGTGTGCGAGATGGCTAAGCGAAGCGTTGCATAATGTCTCTTGTCGGGGATGAGGGCAAGTGAGGGCGAGTTGGTCAATTCCGTCGCAGCCAAGCGCAGGGAATTACAAAATTGGGCAAGACCCTTTTGAAGCGTTCGAAAGTCTAACTGAGGTTGTTCAAAATATGCAGTCCTGTATATCTCAATAATTCCCCTGAGCTCCGCAAAAATGCCGCGAGAAAGTTCTTATTTGAACTGGTAGATGGAGCGATATCTCTGTTTTCCAGCCGCAAGAAAGTTACCTATGAAAGGCCTCAGCCGTAAGAAAGTCTCCATCAGCCCGGCAATGCTGGCGGCAATAGATAGCGGATCGACCACGGAGGGGGAGGAAGAGGGATAGATGACGCAGAAATGAGAAACGGAATGAGGAAAAGAAACCCATATTTCTGGCAATGGAAAGGCCTCGGGATCGCTTTGTCTAAACAACCAAGCGATTGGGCATATTACTCCATATCGGAATATCTGAAAGGCAGCACACCAAATGGTGTCGTGTACTGCTCGTATGAAACAGGTTAATGCACCGGAAAAGACCGAGTGTTTTACCAAATGATCCAATTAGCTGTTTGAGCAAAGGACATCTCAGTTCGGAAATGTGCGAAGTGAAAGGGTTTCCGCCTTATTTAGCCGTATGACCTTAGTCGCCTATCGGTAAAGCCACCCGGAAAAACGCCAGAGCAAACAAAAGTCGTCAAGCAGAGAACAATAAAGCTGTTCATACCGACATGTTTCATTAATGTCCTTTCGTATGAGGCCGAGAATGAGTCATTGCTGGATGCCTCACCGGAACTTCATGGAGGAGGCGTGGTTAGGCAAAATGCTGTAATACCCGGAAACTAATCTCAGTTTTGCTCTACGCTGTGCATTACGTTCACTTCCATCCACCCTCAGGGATCCTGTGTCTATTTCCAATGTTTTTGATAGTAAGGGAAAATCCGTGTTAGTTATGATTCCATCAGTCGATCTAAAAAAGAGATTTCTGTGGCAGATCTCTTTGAATGGTCGATAGCCAGGAAGCCAGCTTCAGAAGATGAACAACAAGGTTGGAGAAGCGAGAGAGGGGGGTGCAGATAAGCTTCCCAGATAATTTAAATCAGCGGACATACCCGGGTACGATATTGAAAAAAAAAAAAAAAAAGAAGAAGAAAAATAAATGAATCGGAACGCATTCACAACGCACATTGTATCCCCTAACGGGACGATTGTCAATAAGAGAGCATCCCCAGTGTTCCTCGTTGGTATCGCAAAATAAGACGATACTTTGGTACGTAAATGTCGCAAAGACAAGGCTGCTAAGAATTGGAAGCCTCGCCTGAAAGTGCTACAGTCTCGCTCAAAAACCACACGACCTGTGGCTTCTCTTCAGATGGACCGTTTGCAGAGTTAGAAGAGGGACCATTTCTCAGAGTATGACCTTCGAGGTAGAGGAGCAAGAGTATCTCAGTGGATCATTGCCACAGCTAAGAATGAAATGTGTGGTGGCTAAACGTTTCGATACCAAGAAATCTGCCGCAAGTAGGATCAACCTTGCCTGTCACTTATATCATCCTCCAATCCCAGAGAACCGACACCAATAGACAATAGTAATATCCCCTATTAGCTGATTATCCATGTTCGAAAGGGAGGATTCTTTATAATATTATTTTCTAATTCAGCAACAACAGGCTGCGACTGAAAGAGACATAGCAAGCTCCAGACGAACCGCCTTCCTTGAGTTTGCCCTGCGGGATGGTCCTGGAATTGATCGTAGCAGAAGTCACCTCTGCCTCAAGACATTTCACCCTGCGGCAGAGATCCACCCCATTGGAAACATATTCTGTTCTTTAGGCGAGGCAGAATATTCCATGCGATATCGCAATAGTATCTAAAATAGCGCGCCGCGGTGAGCAACCGAGGGAGCCGATGATTTGTTAGACCGAACTTGTGTTCAAGTGTCCTTCGTTTCTAGCGACATACGGGCGAGTAGTAAAACCTAGCATCTCCTCGTTCCGAATAAATGAAGAGATGGACGTCAATGCAGATATTCCGGAGGGTACTAGTCAAGAGGAATGTGAGCATAGAGAATGTATGAGACCCGTCCATATGCGCTTCACCAACAATGTTCCACATAGTCAGATCTAATTCTCCCTTCCAGTATCGGAGGTAAAGGTGTCTTGACACTCCACACTAGGAGAACCTCAATACTGTTCAGGTTTGCTGTAGTGCATAAACCACTCCAGAGGACCTCTATTCCTGGGGCAGCTACATTCATTCCATGAAAACCAAGCCTGTTCCTTTCTAAGAGTCCAGTGACAAATGTCGTGGATTGAACGTAACCCATGGGTGTTTGCCAGCGATAGAATTGGGTATGCTATGTTCCTAAGATTACATTTAATGGGGGGGCTCCTTCTGAAACGGGCATTGACATCGCTGAGTTCTTCTCCGTTCCCGATTTAACACGGTAGATAAAGTATTCAAGCGCCTCCTTGCTCAGATCATATTACAGATCCCCCTCGGCGGACAGTTGTGTCTTCTCATTCATCTTCTGAGAGCATTTCGGCAGAGTCGGTGGGACCAGTAGGT
>Ga0157379_10000821_pt1 | contig 25194 bp, 36 predicted proteins | sample S25metaG_FD_121802 | JGI IMG/M metagenome (GOLD analysis project Ga0157379, IMG submission 121802) | Switchgrass rhizosphere microbial communities from Kellogg Biological Station, Michigan, USA - S2-5 metaG | ecosystem: Host-associated > Plants > Roots > Rhizosphere > Soil | place: USA... | reverse complement strand
GATATCAATAAATTTAAGATTATATACAGGTTCAAGTCGTTCTACTCTTCTATCACAATAGACCAGTCATTAATAATAGACACATGCGGATCCTTGATGGTCAGCACACTGGCAAGTCCGTCCTTTTTCCCACTAGATGCCACTCCGTCTTCATAAGCCCACTGAAGAGTCGTACCCGAATTCGTCTTCACCTTCGAAGGCTTTTTCGATAACCCAAGAATAACGATCTTCTCCACCCTAACGCTTTCAACGCTCTTGGCATAGTTATTCGCTGGCTCGTAAACGGCCACTTCAGCACCATACACCGCCTCACTCGTCGAAGTCTCCTTAGCCAAATTCGTACTCGAGACTCGGATTCCCTTAGATTTATTATCCAGACTGGAAGCTGTGAACTTGCGCCAAATGAAGTGCCCTTTTTGATGTGCGTAGGTTTCGCCATCGTCGAGATAGAGTTCGCCTTGTGCGTTTCCAGATTTGTCGAGGGCGACGTGGAGAGTGAAGGGATCCTTCTTCATGAGATTGACTGAGCGCCTGGGACGTTCACGGGTGGGCATGATAGATCCACCACGGAGGAGCAATGGAACTTCATCGAGTGCGGCGGGAACCTGGACGTGACGGCCAGCAGCCCCAGCGTATGCGTAGTACGTGTAATAATTATAGTATGGCTGTAACGTGCAGAGATTTTAGCCCTCCTAATGTGAGGCATTAAACCCGGAACGAACCTGAGCGTCAGATATGTAGATCTCGGTCTCCCTCACGTCCTTTTGAGTGATAGGCTTAACAAGTAATCCTGATCCACCAATATAGTACTGGTCATCGATCGAGAATCCTTGCTTATCCTTGGGGAAGACAACGTATTGAGGTCTGCATTTGGGTTGGTTATCAACTCAAAATAATAGGAATGATAAGTACATACCTCAAAATGGGAACACCGCGGACACTCGCCTCCCTAAACGCAGTATACCAAACAGGCATGAGAGTATACCTCAGCCGAATGGTATTTCGGACGATCGACTTGTACGGTTCATCCAGCAAGAAGGGTTCACGACGCTTGGTATCAATATGGGCATGGGCCCTAAAGAAGGGTGCGAAGATGCCAACTTGGTACCACCGGACAAGCATTTCAGGTTCAGGGTTACCGAAGAAACCACCAACATCGGCTGTACATATCGAATGAGTAATCTGAAGAATCGAGATACTAGGGCTACGTACCTCCTGAGAATGTCATACCAGCAATTCCATTGCTAAGAACCATCGGAATACCAATCGCCATATGCTCCCAAGTACCCAGGTTATCACCAGTCCAGATAGCTCCAAAGCGTTGTGAACCGGCATAGAAAGCACGAGACAAGACGAAGGAACGTTTTTGACCATTCGAACGAGCAGTGACAGCTTGGGAGGTAAGATTTTGCTGCGACGGATAGTCGGAAACAGTTCTTCACTTGAACAAAAGATGCACGTACGAAAAGCATGCCGTTGATGTTATGGACATCCCTATGCTCCCATCCACCATAATGAATCGCACCCTTCTCCATCGTAATCTCAGGTCCATTGAAAACAGAGGGCTACCAAAACCACGTAAGAACCAACGTCTCCCCCATAAGACCAATCCACACACCTCATTCATATCATTCCAAATATAAAGATCATCTGTGCTCTCCTTCCAATGGAACTCATCGGTCTTAGCATTGGGCTGAAACAAACTAATCCACCAATTCCAACTGCCTGGGTGGAAGAAATCGACCCATGAACTGCTCCCTGGCCAGCACCAACCCTCGAATTCACCTTCGCCACTTGCAGGTTTGATGAATACGCCGAGTTCGCGGGCTTTTTTGAAGACGGGGTAGTCGTCGACACGTTTAACATGCGGGTCTACGATGGCCACCATCTAAACGGTCATATGACTTTTGGTGTATGGTCAATGAGGATGTCGGAAATGCTTACCTTGCGGCCAACAGCTGCGACATCATCAATCATCTTAATGGGATCAGGGAACTCCTTATGCTTCCACATGAAGTATTTGTGGTCCTCGGCATACTCAATATCCAACCAAAGAACATCAAATGGAATATCTTCCTGATCGAACCGATTCGCAACCGTGCGGACATCCTCACTGCTAATATAGTTCCAGCGACATTGGTGGTATCCCAATGACCACTCCGGAGGCAAGTAACTTGGGCCAGTCAACCGAGAGTATTGCTCGAAGACATCATCCGGAGTGGGACCTGGGAGGAGGAAGACATCTAGAATACCAGACTCGGAAATCCAGTGCGTCTTCGTGCTCTTTTCGGTAGGGTGGGAAACGTCGATCCAGGTTTCGGAGGCGATCAAATCGAGGAAACCGACGGTGGAAGTGGTAGAGTGAGCATGGAGGAGAGGGACAGCTCCGTAGAGAGACATGGGTGAGTCGGCCAAATACTCGAAGACATCCAAGTTGTAGAGACGGTATGGTTCGGTGTAGACAGAATTGGGCCCAGTTGTGGTAGGCAAGTCCAATCGAGTAGCATGTTCAGGAATACCGTAGACATGACCGTGATGAGGGAAAGAGATATCCAAGGACAAAGATTCAGGGCCTAGAGACAAAGTTAGACTTGGTCATACGAACAAATTAAGCAGGCTACCTTTAGGCTTCTGGTCGGTCCAGGTCTTGAACGTCTCTGACCACCATCCATCTTCATTGTCACCCTCGAACCATGCTCGTGGGTTGACTTGAATTGGCTGCTGGGCTTCAGGCGTAGGTTGACCTTCGGTGGTTTCGGAGCCCTCTGTATTCTCAGTCTCCGGCTTCTCCTCCTTAACGCGGAAATGCTCCATATGCAATAGCCCTCCCCCATTAAGGACAATCTCTTCCTTGCCATTTCGTAGCAAGGCGATCTTCAAAGGCTCATAAGTTACCCGAAGCTCCAATTGCTTCTTCTCTCCGAACACTGCGCGAATATCCTTCTTGCTCTGCACCCATTCGACCGTTCCGATCTTTGGCTCTGAAATCAAAGCCCAAGATGCAGCTTCATCGTATCGCTTGCGCAACCCGCCCACTTGGTCCATTCGAATACGTGTAACGCCGTCCTCGAGCACACGAACATCGAGTGAGAACTTAATGTCGGGGTATAATGACGACTTTACTGCCGCACTAAAGACTCCGTCACTTGCTACGATAGAGGATGAATCCACTGAATAAGGAGATCGCCACGCAGAGCCCGCTTCATTCGCACGATTTACGAGTGCCCGTCCACGTCGACAGAAACCTGCATCATTGCATTTCTTGAAATCGTGTTCCTTGACGGCAAAGACGAGTGGAAATAAAAAGGAAGATAAGAGGGCGACTCCTATGCGCATCGTTCCTAAACGATGGAAGGTGAGTCGAAGAGTGAATAAGGCTGTTTCAGTCGAAGCACTTAATCACAAGTTGCACTGACGTGCCACCAGCGCGATCACAGATATTTGCCTCCGTTGCAGGAATATCCCAATTTGGCAACGCCCACTCCTTGTTCTACGAAGCTTTTCTTTGCCCACATTACCTCCCTGTGGTCTAATAATATGGGGACGTTGCTCAATGAAAGGCCCACCGCAGTTTTGTTATTAAAGGGCGACGCGATTTTCGCTGCTCTCACCACCCCCAGACAGTCGACACCTTCCTGTGTTTGATGTCCTTTCGAACTTATCCGCCGAATCCAATACTCAAACGTCTTCGCGAAGCTGTCAGTGAAAATTTGCGGTGGCACATTCAAGGTTTTATATTGACAAGTCTTTGCTTTCTACCACAGAACATGATCGACGCGAAGGGAGCGGCAAACACTCTCCAGGCCACAGTCACGACGGTCAGGGATGAACATGCAATCTCTGCATATGGGACTTTAATAGCCCCACATTCCTTTGTCCAGGACGAGTCCAAACGAGTCCGTCCTAAAAGGAAGAATAGTGGGGCAAGACGCCCGCAGCCAAAGCTTGAAGTTGTATGTCTGACATTCCTTCACTCACGACCAAGAATTGACTAACGTCTCATTAGAAAAAGCCTGACGACACCAAAGTTGCCACTCCATCCCAGGACTTATCCCTTCCTTCCAGCACACCCACCATCGATGAAAACGCCAGTGACTCTTCAGAGGATGAGACAGACGAAGATTGGTCAGGTCGGAGGTGTTCTCTGACCGGACGGCCAGTCTGTACGGCTGCCTATGAAGAGGACACCGATGATGCGGTCATTCTCAAGGCCAAATGGGAGAAGCTCCGTCGCGTTAGAGCTCGAACCATCAGATTGCCTCCTCGCGATTCTCCAAAGGATAACTGAAGTTGCACGGCAAAGGGCTTTTCGTTTTCGTCCTGCATGTACGATATTAGTAAGACTCACATCTCTGTAATGTTACACATACTTGTTATACATCATCTCACATTCACGACTATTTGCCGAAAAACACTTCTTTCCAAGAGATAGTCTCTGTCGGTTCTCTGGCAATATCGATCTCCTCTGTTTCCTGGGCTTTACGTCCTAGCTGAAGAAGCCTATTGATCTCGTCAGCTGGGACGTATTCTCCTGTTTTCATTTTTGCCACCAGGTCTTCAAGAATGGTTATACGAGCGGTATATCGTGCATGGTCTGCAGCCGCCTGTCGTCGCGCGAAAAGCAAGTGAAAACCGACCGACGTGAACGCCGTCCCTAAAAAGACAAAATGAGAAAAGGAATACTACTTCGTCAAAATTAGGACTTACCGAGAATTATCTGCCAGGCATTTGAAGATAACCTCGAGACAAACGACATGTGCTGGACAAAGAAAACAAAGGAATGCCTATGTGACAAGTGTGACAGATACTCTTTAGTTTCTTGTCCCAAACCTTTACTTGCTTTACCGTATTCTTCTAATATTCAGTTTCACATATTGCTTTTTTACCATGCATACCAGTACTCCTCGTTCCGATACCAAAAGGATTCTATCTCCATCTCGTCCAGTCAAGTCCAATAACCCAAGTCTCCCTTCAAGCCATATCCATGCGCCATCTCAGCGGAACGTTTTCGGGGTAGAGGATTTAGAGAGTTGGGAAGGTTTACCTTGTTCGAAGATAGGATCGAATGATTATTCTGTGTTCAACCCGACGAAATCTCGAGTAATGCCCAGGACGAACAACGACTCTTTGCCATCATCTCCCCTCCCGCCTTCTTCACCACCCCCAACTTCTGCTCTCTGCTCTCCGATGCACCAGAGGGCAGAAGAAAGTTTTCCTTCAATAGACCCATTCGGATTCTTGACTGCTGAAAAGCACCTAAAGTTCAAAAAACCTTTTCTAGCCTTGGATGAATATTCGTCGCTCAAAGCTCGTTCTTTGAAAACACGCCATTCTATCAAAGACCGCCGCACTGTTTTAAAGCCTAAAATACCCAAGGAGAAGACGAAGACCCCCAGCCAGAAGAAAACTCGTTCTAGTACTCCTCTTAAGGCCGCATCGAGAACCTCTAAGCCGGACTCGTACTCTTTAAAGTCCAGAAGAAATAAAGATATTCTCTCCGAGTCACTTTCTAATGAACCAAATTTAATTCTTGACGCTCGAACTCCATCAACTCCCAAGGCTTCTCACGCACTTTCCACAACTAGACAACGCAAGAAACGGCAAGCCTCTCGACAAGTCGAAAATGCAACTCCGAAAGTTATTTCTAAAGCTAAGAAAGATCGTATCACTTTGAATTTCATGACGGACGAAGAGAGAGAGGTATTTCCTGTTTTTATTTGTGATCCTCGAGTCAATGAAAGGAGTATACTCTACTGCAGAAATCAGAACAGCTTAGACGAGAAAGGATTGAATATTTCAAGAGTATTGATAGCTATCAGGTTGCAGAGGAAAGTGTATGGATTATTTGAATGATTCTTTTGGCTCGAGGACTGGGAAGTGGGGGGATGTATAAAACTGGGGTAATTATCCTACATCCCGCATTATTGTAATCCATGTTGTATTTATTTTTACACGACTCCGATAACACTTATTATTAAGAAGGTATTTCGACTCATAGCTGTTTCCTTTTTGACAAGAAATCAACACCTTTCTAATTACATAATCCATCGGACCCGCCAAACTGTGAATTTCCAATTTCGTAACTGACCGTGGTTCGTCTAAAGCCTCTTCTAAAACGTCTCGAGGCATCGGCCTCATCACAGACGATGAGCAAGGCTGAGATTCAATCTTGGATAATAGCTGCAGAAACCCCAGATGACGAGGAGGAAGCAGGACCCTACTTCGATTGGACTCAGCTGAACGAAGAATCAAAATGGCCGACGTTTATGGATTATGCTACGGGCCAAATTCTTACGAGCAGTACGAGGAAACGAATCGATTTTATTGAAAATAGGGTGATTCCTTTGGTGTTGAGAGGAGGTGCGTATTCGAGCTAGAGTATAGCTGGTCTGCCCCACGTGTCTAATTATTGTGTGCTCGTGCTTTAGACCTGAAAACGGGCCAGCTTGGAGAACTCTTCAATCTTCTGATTTTGACATATCCACGTTATATCGATGTTTCTTCTAGAGGAACGGTTGAAAAGGCTTTGAGAGATCTAGCCACACGGGAAGACGAGAGCCTAGAAGAGCGGAAAATCGTGCAGTATATGGTGAAATGGCTTGCTACTGAGTCACAGCAAGTAGCGAAAAGGGGTTCGTCTAGGTGTGTCATAAAGCTGACAATAAGCTTCGTGTCCTGACGGTGCTTCCCTCCTAGTTCTGCCCCAGCAAACCAGTTCGTCCTGCTGAATTGGACGTGTCTTCTGTATACCACCCTCTATCAACAGTCTCCGAATACCAATGATTCTTCTTCAGTTCTCAAAACTCTGGTAACAGTCTTATCGACCTTAATGGACTGTTTATTAGATCCTACCAGCCATGCAAAACCGTCAATACGGAGAGGTGCTGTCGTCCGGGCACGCCGTGCCCTTCGTGCGGTATGTCTATTAATCCCTTGTTGGGCTACTATTTTAAATGGGCAATAAAGGTCCCAGATATGATTTCAAATCTTATTTCTGCGGAATTGGCCCTTGCGAAAGCTTCCACGAGCCCATTGATTTTTGCACCGTTCCTTGGCCTGACTATCGATGTTGCTCTGCACTTAAAACCAAGACAATGTCAGCCTGTCACCGTTGGAGAAGATATCTTGAGACCTTTGAAGGCATGTTCTTTATTTCTTCTATTTTTGGTTCAAAGTTAATTGGTTTGCAGGATGACATTCTCAACTTCTACACTAGTCAAGTTATCATGTCGAAAACGGCTGTTTTATCTCATACATCTGTAAGTACATACCATTTCTTGTCGTTTGCGACTCAACCAATCTTCTGTCTTAGGGTGCTTTTGAAGGTTTCATTGCTAAATTTATCACCGCGGAAGATCTTTCGAAATCAGTTTTACCTACTGTGGAGAAGGCCCTCTTGAGATCTCCTGAAATTGCGGCTCATGGTTGGTCTTGCATATCATTACTGGTGCTTTATACTTATTATCCATCGACAGTTGTCGCCGAGTTCCTCAAAGCATATCAAGGAGAAATCAGCGAACAGGCCTTTGCATCTATCCTCAAATCAATTCTGAGTGGTGCCAAATCTTCGAACTTATCTGTTCGTCACGATTCCTGCACATTATTCTCAATCTTGGTCAACCACAAAGGTCGGGCCGATGCTAGCGTGGAGACGGCGGTCAACGAAGTTCTGGCTTTACCGAAAGCTAGCAAAACGTCTGGGGCGGAACACAGAATCGCGTTATACGAGATGCTCCATTCAATTAAACCCGCGTCTGGAATCGCTCAGACTATCTCTAAATCCCTGCCCCTTCTTCTGACCAAGGAGACGAACGAAGTTGCCATTCCACTATTGGCTCAAACATTGGCACTTCAACTGACGTATCTGCTAGAAGAGAACGTATCAGTAGATCAGTCTATCACCAATGCCATTGCCAAAGAAATGTCTTCTACGAAACCAGTGATGCGCCGTGCGTTCTGTACGATCGCTGGGAACAGTCTTTGGAGCATCAGCGACAAAGCCACAGAAGCTGGCAAAACCTTTGCATCGAGCATCTTACAACCCTTGGAGAACAGCCTGAAGATTGTCGCAGCAAACCCACTCATGGCATCCACAGGCCCATTCGAAGGATATATGTCATTCGCGCTGATGCTCGGACCCCTCTCTCGGTTAGGAATACAGAACTATGGTACCAATACTTGTTTTACTTCATCAGCTGCTATCTCAACGTTGTCCCCCGTTCTAGATTCTGTTGTTTCGAAAAATGCTGTTATTCAAGCCATTCTCGCTTCCACGACGACAAAGCCTCACTTTTTGTTGTGGAATAAATGCTACCAAAAACTGACCACACTCGAAGAAGAGCTGTGGCTCTTACGTGCATTAGAAGTTGGGATCTCGCATTTCAGAGCCGATATTAGAAAGTCTGAAGTGTTGCGGTAGGAGTCTTGTTCGCTTTGAAGGGTTCCTTCTCATTCTTTGATGAGCAGGGCCCAGTTTGGAGCAGCTTTGATTCATTTGGCTGTGGACAGCAAGCATGTTGAAGCAAGAAGAACGACTTTACAGACAATCCAATCCCTAGCGACGAGGTTCCCAGAGATCACAAACCATATCATCCGAGATGCGTTACTTCATCGGTTAACTTCCAAGCAGGAAGATGAGACAAGTCTCCAAAGCCGTTTCAATGCCACTTTATCCGCTAGCTTGGGTCTTTCGGAGGAAATGGATTTAAATCTCCGTGAAGAAGAATTGGGGAAGAATCTCATCCTTGCCCATCATTCTGCGGTTTGTTAGTGTTTTTTACTGCTAATATCTATTATCTGCTGACCTTGTTTAGGCGGATCATCACGAACCACTTGGATTGAACTATGCCAACGAGCTCGAGTGGATCCTCGTCATTTGATCGTCGAAAACCAAGACCTCGTTCTGCAGTTAATCAAAGATGCTCTTAACGTTAACCAGGTCCGCTCACTCTGACCATTCTTAGCTAATGATAAATAATATTCAGCGGCTCTGTTACATAGAATCCTCAGTTTTATTCTGCGGCTTTCGATGCTGTGTCTACAATCGTTTTCGTCGCACCCTCGACCATATTACCGCCTTTGATCGAGCAAATTCGTAGCGACCTGGATGCGTCGACTCTTCTTTCCATCGGCCGGGGGGAGTACAGTATCTGGAAGACACCAGAGGGTACTCTTTATATCGATAGTGTGTACTTTCTTTTCATGCCATTTCATACTCAAAACTCATTCACCCCAAAAGTCCTCGCCAAGAAAAAGGATGTCCCCGTCGAAAAGGGTAAAGATGCTGCCCTGCGGAAATGGGATGCTGAGTTGCGGCAAAGCCTTGCGACGAAGAAACCTGCAAACGCGAATAACCTCTCGAAACAAGACAAAGCTTTAGTCGATGCTCAACTTGCTAAAGAGGCGCAAGTTCGTGCGCGTGTCGAACAAATCAAGAACAGCCTCGAGCGGGGCTTACACCTGATTCGTAGCATCATTAAAGCAAACCCTTCAGAGTTCCAAGCCTTTGTTGAACCAGTCACTACATTGTTACTTTCTAGTGCTATTCGACATGGTTCTATGCTTGTTGGGAACAATGTCTTCGAAACTTATGTGGTAGGCACGCTTCCCATTGTGATGTAATGCTGCTTTGATTTGACAATTTATCTCATTACAGAATCTGTCAGAGGTGTGCTCTGAAAGACTCGGGACTCTCAAGAAATGGATCGGTATTAGTACTCTTCGTAGCACAGAAGATGATATTGTACCAGAGGATCTTACGGCTGAACCTGTTGGACGTGAGTAAACTAATTTCTATTCCGGCGACCCTCGTTGAAGTGCTCGTTAGAATTAATCATTAGGGTTTTGTATCGCTTACGTTCTCTGGCTGAACAAACTCCCTTCGATGTTGCAACTTACTCCTACACCGCCCCTTTGATAAACAATATCATATCTGCAGGCGGCAAATATGCCGCGGACGCGGACGAAACTCTGGAGCAGCTGACGCTGGTTCTAGATTTCATTAGATTTCATTGTGCAGCATGTAAGTTTCGGGTTTACATCTTTTAATAATCTCTATGTCACTGTCATCAGTCTCGAATCCTCTATATCCCCGTCAGCAGACAACCAAGAATCTTCTTCATATTATTAGATTCCATCCCCAGTTGTCTCAGACCGCAGTTCCATCTCTAGTTGATCTCGGGGAAGCTGTCCACCTCAATGCATCGTTGGAAGATATCAAGGTCTTCATCGCTGGTACCCTTGCTCAGGAATCCCTAGTCAGGAATGCTTGCTTGCAAGCACTCCAAGTGAGTCCAGAATTCGGACCTGAATATACATGATGCTGAAGGAATTTCAGACTTTCGATCTTACCGATCTGGACTGGTCTCCCGAGCTATGGGTCGTCTACCATGATGATGACGACCAAAACTCGAGGCTAGCCCAGCATATTTGGGAAGAAAACGGCATGGACGTTCCTGAGGAGTATATCAAAGACCTACTGCCATTGCTAGGTATGTGTTTTGAATACGTTTTGTCTAGCATCTTCTGAATATGCGGTACAGAGCATGAGAACTCTTACGTGCGATTAAGCTGCTCTTATGCCCTTGCAGAGGCAGCCGAAGCTTGGCCTCAGTCAATTACGAAGACACTTCTCTCGTTGGAAGACTTCTACCGCGAAAAGGTCAGATTCCGATATTGCCTGTTCCTCTTGTAAACTGACAAGTAGTTATTCCCCTTGATAGGCGAAGATATTGGCTCCGGAAGTTGACGCATATGTAAGTCTTGACTTTTCTTTACACAGAAAATGGAGCCAACAGTATCCATAGGGTATGGTGATTGCGGAGACTTTGGACCGAAGTGACCCATGGCCCGCTCGTTTATCTGTGGCCAGGACATTTGAAGCACTAGCTCCTACATTCTCAGATGACGCCGTTGCGTCTTTTTTTAAGTTTCTTATTTCTGAGGAAGGCCTAGGTGACCGACAAGCAGAAGTCAGACGCGGCTTGCTCTCCGCTGGAACGGCCGTACTCGATGAACAAGGGCCGTCTCACATTGCCGAGTTGATTTCTATGTTCGAAGAAAATTTGGCTGGGACAAGCACTTCAGAAACCGAGGATCACATCAAAGAGGCTGTCGTCATCTTATTTGGACGGCTGGCACGCTATCTCGACAAGGACGATCCTCGAGTCCCGAAGGTCATCGATAGGCTTGTAAACGCACTGAAGACCCCTGCAGAGTCTGTCCAGGTTGCCGTATCAGATTGTCTTGCTCCCCTCATGAAGAGAATGAAGAAAGACGACACGGCGGGATTGGTTGATAGTCTATTCACGCAAATGCTTTCGGCACCCAAATATGCAGCTCGCCGAGGGGCAGCGTATGGTTTGGCAGGTATTATCAAGGGTGTTGGTATTTCTAGCATGAAGGATTTCAATATCATTGGAAGACTTCGTGCTGCCCTGGACGACAAGAAGAGTGCGGAATCTCGTCAAGGAGCAATGTTCGCATTTGAAACACTTTCAGCAACATTAGGACGCTTGTTTGAGCCCTACGTAGAACATCTAGTCCCGTATCTCTTGACCTCCTTTGGCGACTCGTCAACAGATGTCCGGGAGGCAACCCAAGATGCCGCTAGGGTAATTATGGGCAACATGTCGGCGTACGGTGTAAAGCTACTATTGCCTTCATTGCTTTCTGGTTTGGATGAGAAGCAATGGAGAACAAAGAAAGGCTCTATTGAACTCCTCGGAACCATGGCCTTCTGCGCACCTACTCAATTATCTATATCTCTCCCGACTGTCATTCCCAGACTCACTGGAGTCCTTGCCGACTCACACACTCAAGTGCGGACCGCTGCTAATAAGAGTCTCAAGCAATTCGGTGAAGTCATCAATAACCCAGAAATTCAAGCTTTGGTCCCAGTTCTTTTGAAGGCCCTTGTTGATCCAGATAAGGGACCTGCTGCGCTAACTGCATTATTGAAGACTTCCTTCGCTCATTACATCGATCCTTCCTCCTTAGCCTTGGTATGTTATTCCACCGCTGTGTTAACATGATTACTTAGTAATTGTAGGTTATTCCTATCATTGAACGCGGTCTACGAGAACGCAGCTCAGAAACCAAGCGAAAGGCCGCCCGTATTGTCGGAAATATGTCTTCGTTGACGGATCCTAAGGATTTCGTGCCATACCTATCTCGCCTTCTTCCGATGGTGCATGTGTGCCTTGTCGACCCTGTACCGGAGGCGCGAGCCACCGCTGCTAAAGCACTTGGAACTTTAGTAGAACGTCTGGGAGAAGCTCATTTCCCAGATCTCGTTCCAGGACTTTTGAGAACTCTCAAGTCAGAAACTTCTGGCGTAGACAGACAGGGTGCTGCCCAAGGATTGAGTGAGGTACTTGCTGGTCTTGGTATGGAGCGACTGGAAGGCCTACTACCCGATATCATTGCGAATGCAAGCAGTCCAAGATCGCACGTGAAGGAAGGATTCATGTCGTTGCTTGTCTTCCTTCCTACGACATTTGGTGTTCGCTTCCAACCACATCTTCCCAAGCTTATTCAACCTATTCTAGGAGGTTTGGCGGATCAAGAAGAAGTGGTAAGAGAAGCCGCATTGAAAGCAGGCAAGGTTATCATCAACAATCATTCCCATCGTGCTGTCGATCTACTCCTTCCTGAGCTTGAAAATGGCTTGTTCGATTCGTCGTCAAGGATTAGGGTTAGCTGACTGTCTTCTCTATAACTAATACGCTCTCATCTTCTCTTCTTCTAGCAATCATCTGTGACGTTGATCAGCGACTTGTTATTCAAACTTGCTGGTATCAGTGGCAAAAATGAAATCGAAGACGATGAGGCCGTCGGAGAGACAGGTGCGGCAGATAACTCCCGTAAAATGCTTGCAGATGCACTCGGTGTCGATCGTAGAGACCGTGTGCTTGCCTCTCTCTACCTGGCCCGTCAAGATAGTGTTGGTACTGTCCGCCTATCCGCAACACATGTCTGGAAGGCACTGGTGCAGAATACTCCCAAGACGGGTATGTTTTCTCAACAACTGTTGGAGATATTGGAGATAACATGGTCTTAATTATATCTAGTGCGCGAGATTCTTCCTTCCATAACGACACAGATCATCGTCCTCCTCGTCAACCCTGGGCCAGATCAACAAGAGGTCGGTTTTGGATGTCTGCCAGGCTAATTGACTGAATCTAACGGTCCCAATAGGCTTCTAAGCGTACCATTGCAGAGTTATGTAGGAAATCTGGCGATAAACTCTTCACAGAGATCGTCTCATTATTGGAGACCAACTCAACCTCTGCTGATGATCGTACACGCGAAGGAGTGTGCCTTGCTCTCAGTGAGGTCTTGTAAGTGACCAGTTCCATTCCATTGGTCATAATGTTAACCTAGCACCTAAGGGAACACACTTCTGAGGCGCAGCGCGAGGGTCATGAAGAGGAACTTATCTCCATGGTTAGACGAACCTTGGTCGATGACTCCTCCAATGTGCGATCTGCGGCTGCCCAAGCATTCCAATCCCTTCAAGAAGCCTTCGGTGCAAAAGCTATTGATGAGACGATTCCTACTCTACTGGAGGCTCTCTGCCAACCCGGTGCGAGCTCCGGTACCGCTCTTCAAGCTTTGCGGGAGGTTATGAATGTCAGTCACGTTCGGTTAAGCTTATACAGTAGGACATTACTGACCCGAGATATTTCCACAGGTTCGCGCCAACGTGGTGTTCCCTACATTAATGCCAACGCTTCTTGCCAAACCCATCACAGCATTCAACGCCCGAGCGTTAGCATCCCTCGTTACTGTCGCAGGAGAGGCCCTCAACAAACGACTTACAAATATATTGGAAGCTTTGGTTTCCTCCGTAGAGACCGAGTCTGATGAAGAACTGAAGGAAGATCTCGATGATGCAATTCGGGCACTTTTGTCATCGGTCCCAGATGACATTGGACTAAACACGTTGATGCAACTTCTACTTGGATGGTACGAATCCTTTTCACATTTTTGTAAATTTAAATGCTCACTAGAAATGTGCAGGGCAAAGCATCATTCAACCATCCGACGTTCCTCAGCGTTCAACTTGTTTGCGATATTTTGCGAAGAAACAGACCTGGATATGGCTTATTATCGATATGACTGGATATCCCGCCTTGTCACTGCCTTGGACGATTCACCAGAGGTTGCTAAGGCATCATGGAAAGCACTCAGCTCCTTCACAAAGACAATCTCACCTGCCGATATGGAAGCTCTTGTTGTCCCATTGCGCAGCGCTGTGGAGTCAATTGGCGCACCTGGACGTACTGTGCCCGGATTCAACATGCCAGACGGTATCGGTCCCTTAGTTCCGATCGTTCTCGCTGGTCTCGCGACTGGAACAGGCGAACAACGAGAGGCAGCATCGTACGCAATCAGCTTCATTGTTGAGAAGACAGACGAAACGGCGATCAAGCCTTTCGTCATTCGCCTGACTGGACCTCTCATTCGTGCACACTCTGCGGGATATCCCCCGAATGTCAAGACGGCGATTGTTGTGGCTTTGACAACGATGCTCCAGAGGATCCCCCTGCTTGTGAAGCCTTTCTTCCCTCAGCTCCAACGTACATTCGTCAAAGCGGCATCAGATCCTTCAAGCTTCGGGGTTCGAACTCAAGGTGCCATTGGATTGGGAGCACTTATGGCGGTTCAGCCACGTGTCGATCCCTTGGTGACAGAGCTGTATGTTTATATTCATTTTATCCATGTCATTGTCCTAATATTTTGTTTAGTATCACTTCCTCGAAGGCTAGCGAAGAAGGCATCGCAGCGTCTCTCGTTCTCGCTCTTGCGCATGTGGCGAAGACTGCATCAGCCAACCTCGGTGATGGCTCCAAAGCTGCAGCCGCAGAGCTAATCTCAGATGCTTTCCGAGAGTCGCACGATGGTACGCATGCAATACGTCGCCTCACTTCCTTACTCACATTCCCTTTCAGAATATTACGTCCAAGCCATTGCCCTCCTCTTTGCCAACCTTGCTCCATTCCCAGAACTCCTACGCCCAATCGTCGAAACATACGTTACTGGCTCAGGTCCCAGTATCCTAACAAGTCACGTCATCCGAACGACCATCGAGGAGTCTCCAGCCCTGTTCTACGAACTCAACTGCGTCCCCGCCATCATCCAACAAATCAACACGTCCATTGGTGAAAATCCATCCATCAGTCGACCTGCACGAGAAGCGAAGGAATTATTAAAGACTACTCAGCCTTATGCTGATGATGATACTATATGACCGACACGACGGGTCATGGAATAAATACCAATTGCGATTGAAGTACATGCATTGCAGAAAATAATTTATATCGTTGCTCTTTCTCGCCTATCACTCTTTCATACGCTCAGTAAATCAAGAATGGATGTAAGCTGTTTATTTCCTCCTAGTTTCTCGATTTCATCGCGGGCTTGACGTTCGAGCTTGTGGAGGACATCCAGGGTATATTCGAACGATTTGGTGTGATCTCGCATATAGTCGACCACGTAGCGTTTGGTGGTAGGTGTTGAAGGTCGCTTCTGTAGAACATCTGCGGAAGAGGTATCAGAGCTGCTTCCTGTTCAGAGAGAATAACCGACTTACTGAGCACTCGACGATTAGATGTGTCTGCTCTGACGGAGTGGACAATGGGGAACGAGAATTTCCCTTCTGTTAAATCCTCAGCGAAACCTTTGTTAGACTCGTACTATGAAAATAATCAGTCTCGGGTCATGTCTGATTCACTGAAGCATTACCTCTGAAGACTGCAAGTTCATATAATCGTCGCGAATTTGAAAATAGACACTAAATAGGTTGACGAGTGGAACGTAGTCTCTAGAAGATCGTAAGAATGAGACGAGCTTGGAATCTATCTTCTGACGTACACGTCTGATTCACTCTTGGCCATCATGAGTTTAATAGCTACGCGGAATAATCCCCCAGTCTCTTTAAGTGAAGTTAATAAATACGTGGACAATAATCTAGCATAATACGCACTGTTATTGACCATATGTATGTACTCTTCCTCAGTGGGACAAATCAGATTGTCTCTCCACAGAAGGTCTAATCCCTGGCCACGATGGAGGTTGAGAAGCTCATCTGTAGGATGAGGATTAACACATGTATACTGGTGATGCAGAAAACAATATGCACCGGTTACCAGACGGTCAAGTTGTTGCTCCTTATCCGAAATTGCGGGCCCTTGGTCGCGCAAAGCAAAGAGCTGCCTGTACGCCAAGAAATAGACATAATTCGCACTATTAATGGTCTGAGGAATACCATATATCTTATGTGCAACTGGGAAACATATTTAGCTTAATAGGAGGAGTTGCGGTGAGGCCTCACCGGGTTGACCACGGCGCAGTTGTGAGTCGTCCTCTACGTCGTCCATCCTATAAAACCAAACTAATCAGTTTGAAAGAAGTTATTCGTGTAGTCACGTACATAAGACTAGCACTGTGTAACATGTTCACAACCGATGAGATAATCGAGACTGTCTCCTCTGGGACCTTGAGCCACACATTGAACGCTTCAATCAGCTTCTTCCGGATTTCCTTGCCAGATGTCTGGGTTAGATATGTGAACGGCTCTAGAACGGCCTGTTTGAGGCAAATAAGATTTGTAGAACATAATAATACGTGGAGCATACCTCCTCATTTTGGGGTTGCCACCAGTCAGACGAGTTCTTTGACGAGAGCCGTTCGAGCAGATTATCATAAATTTCTGGCATGGAGGCGGGTTCTAGATCCGGGTTGGAATCAGTACCGATGCTGGGCATTATATGTGTCCTAAAAACACCATACTAGAACTGTCGATTGCTGCGTTATATGTTCTGTTTAGTGACGACATTCGGAAAGGAGAGGTGTGGCTGTCCAATCGGAGAACACCCTTGTCAAGAATCCGCAGGTTCGCGCTAATAACTAGGAAATTAACTAAGATATATTTTCACATTCAATACTTCAATTGATATTCGAATAAATCGCAATAAGTATACTTCAACAACTCCATCTAATGACCCTTTTTTCCTCATAACTTTCCCCGCTTGCACAATTCGAGGAATTCCACCCATTCTTCCTCCGGCATTTCATAGCCCTCCTTGTCCGCCAGAGGGAATGAACGCGCACGTACTGCATCGACGTATGCCTTGACACCTTCACTGGCACGCGCACCGAGTTCGGCGAACCTCCTAACGAACTTTGCTTGATGTCCACTCCATGCCCCCATCGTATCGTCCCACACAAGCACCTGTCCCGAACATCCGGGTCCTGCACCAATGCCAATCGTTGGGATGTCAAGATCCTTTGTGATATGAGAGGCCAACGCGTGAGGAACAGCTTCAAGAACGATGCTACACGCTCCAGCATCTTGTAAACCACGCGCTGCTTGTAGTATGTTGAATGCTGCTAGGGCCTTCTTCCCTTGGACTTTGTATCCAGACATAGAGACGTGCCGTTGAGGTAGCAGACCGATATGAGCCATCACGGGTATGCCCACCGACGTCAATGTCTTAACTGTAGGAATAACCTCGACACCACCTTCCAGCTTGACACATTCGATCCCGCCCTCCTGCACTAAACGAACGGCATTCCGAACAGCGTCGGATATCGAAATATGATAAGTCCCAAATGGCATATCGGCCACTAAGAAGGGGGTTTTACAGCCACGAGCGACCGCCTTGCAATGGTGGATCATTTCGTGCAACGTCAATTTGGTCGTGGAATCATATCCAAGACAAACTTGGGCTAACGAGTCTCCAACTAAACATATATCGATGTCGTTATTCTGGCATTGTCGTGCTGTGGGGTAATCGTACGCAGTGAGAGTCGCGATGGGAATGCCTTTCGATCGCATGGACCGCAGACGGTTGATCGTCACTTTTGGCCTGACATCTGTAATGATAATCTTAATCTAATCGTTCATGTAAACGCTGCAATTGGAAGAAACTCTTACTAGCTGGTTCTCCCTGCACCAATTCTGGCCGCACGCTCATAAACCGAACCGGGTGGCGTGCAACGACGGGAGTCTTGATCCAAATGCGAGATTTGCAATAGAAAGACATGGTTAAGAGGAAGGTGATAGTGAGACTAGATGGTGTGGAGGAATATATTGGCTGCCATCGATAGTACTGAGCGGCCGGGCACCGGATACGGAAACAAGGATAGGTCTAAGACAGTCAAGACACGAGAGAGGATTCGTATCTGATTGTGTGTGATCCTTTTTTTCCCCTGTCGTACGAGCAAAGTTACAGCACACGCCGTCGACAAGATCCGTTCAACCAAGTTGCACCGGTCCGTGGTATTGCCGAGATCAAGTTGGTGAGCTCATCATCGCCTTTAGGAAAATTTCAGTGGCAGTCGAGTCACCCTGTTCAATGTCGCAAGTGTGGCGATTCCTGTGTGGACCTACACTCCATGGGGTTTCTTCAGGGCATAGCTAACTTTGACTTGGACAAGACGGATCTAAATGCTGAAATTGAAGATTAGTCGGGTGCATCGTACAACGATGACGACGACGACGACGAGCGAGCTTGGTGCCGTATGGTTCTGTAGGAGAAAGGGTGAGGCATCGCCAGCCGAACCTAAGCGGTCGACTTCTTTACGATGACACGAAGACTCTAAAGCCTTGGACCACTCATGTATCTCGATAACCTCTAGATGACCCGGCTCGACAAATTCAAAGACTTCGGTGAGAAAGAGAATGCTCCCAATATAAACAGATTTGGATTTTGTTTACCCGTTTTATAACTATCCTCCTAAAACGTATGTGTTTCTCTATCTTATCTTATCTATTTCCTTATACAGCTATATAAAATCCACATCCACTCCTTAAGAGAAGCCAAACCTCCGACACTGTCTATCTATTCTAAGGATTATTCCAATAAAGGGTTTCCCTAAGTATTACCTCTTTTCACGACAGTATTCCACTCAAGCAACTAAGGCCGATGTTCTGGGTTCTTAATGACATCGTCTTCAGTTCACTCCCAAGGCTCCTATGACCAGGACAGTCTGTTCCCTAACTTGTTGAAGGAGCAGTTTAACGGGTTTCCAAGCTCTCCGGTTTATGCGGATCACCTACTGGGCTTCATCCCCTAACTGCTTGGAATGGTAGGAAGAAGTCACATGGTGGTTCTACTGTGGGAGCTGGAGATAGTGCTCCGTAGCATCACGGCTAAGGATATCAGTGTGAACGGTCATCAGGATGCTTCCCCCCAGTCTTCCCCATGGAGTCTTCTGCCATCCCCGCGAATCCCTCTCCACAACTCAAAGCCGTTCTGCAATGGATAGACGGATTCAACGCTTGGGACATCGACAAAGTCCTTCTCCCCACAACGGATGACTACATCCATTACGTTCTTCCTGCATCTCTTAATCGTCCCGTCCGAGCCAAGAAAGAGTATAGAGAGGACTTCATGTCTTATATTCCGATGCTAACTGATTTCAAGGTAATCCTTCGTCTATAGGTTCAGTCACTTGAAATGAACCTATTTTCAGGCAACAATCCTAGAGATTATAGAAGGCCTAGGAAGAGTTTTCCTCCACGTAAGTGCGGGCATTCCTTTTGTCCGCACGTCCACAGATGCATTTCCACTTTCTAGGTAAAGTCAAGTGCCATGTCCACAACAGGAGTGCCTTACAATAATGAATACAACATTACGTTCCACCTCGTTGAGCAAGCGGATGGGTCATACAAGATATCGGTCGTGAAGGAATTCGTTGATTCCAAGTTCTCTGATAGTTTCTTCCCTGCGGAGAGGGAGAGGCAACTTAAGAAGGCATCGGAGACGACTACATGAACAGTTATCTGTTGACTTTTGGTTTCTGCAGCTTCCAGCAAGATGATGGGAACTCAGTCATGTTTGCTATATGGGTTGAATTATGAGGGAAGCTACTATTGATTTTATAATGTGGTTCATTATCCTGTTATAAAATATTCCCTTATTGAGAACGGTTATTACATGTCTAGTGTATAACCAGTATATGACGGATCGAGATTTCAAGGAAGCGCGGTTAGCCAAAGGATGACAGAGAATCCAAAAACGTGTTCTGGAAGTAAGGGAGAGCCGTAGGAATAATCGCTTTCTTAATACCTGGAGAACCTATGAAATATTTTAGAGATATATGTGAGGTGGCTATGCGCAAGATGACTGTGCCACTTTGGAGGACATGGAGGTATGTGTGGTGTAACCTAGACGGAACGAGTGAGTGGGTACGGTACTCATCTTCGAGCGAAAGGGAGCCTATGGGCCCCGCTTCGCATCTGGACAACCTATAAAAACATCCGAGGTAACTTCTTAATTCAACAATGCTTACGTTTAGAAGGGAATGATCCTGCAGGTGCGAGTGGGAACCCCCAGCGATTCGAGAATATACAAATGGATTCTTCTCTAGGTGTTTTGACGTTGCCATAGATGTGCCCATTAGACCGTCGTCATAAATAGTGGATTTTATAGGAATTTTACTCGCAGAGGCTCCTGTACTCCTAAGAAACGATTTCGTGCATTCATTGCCTTTTGGAAACTAGTTTGCCTTATTGCCAACTTATCCTGTCTTAGTATAGAATCTCCACGTCGCGAGATCATCTCCTTGTGTAATGACTTGGGCGTGGACCGTAAAACGCGACGGGCCAATCAAACCTCGCCGCTAATTTTTAAAATATTGGTTGATCGACAAAACTGCTCCAAATCCAGCACAGTTGCCGCTACGGGCAGACTGGATTTCCCGCATAGATACCCTAAGAGAAAATATGGCTCAGTAGTTGCACATTCGTCGAATCTTATTCGTATAAGCGTGGCTGTGGCTCGCTAGTTAATAGATACATCGCTTTGGAGATATGGTAATACACCATATAAACCATAAGCTGGCCAAAAAGTTCAACAATACCGTATAACCAAATTCCTTACACCCTGCGATTCGGATTTCATTTTTGAACTCTACCTTCGCAAAGTCTCCAATTCGGTCTCCAGAGGCTTGATCCTCGATCTCTCGTTGAAGAAGGCCAAACAATTCAAAGATGCATTAGGAAAACCGCAATATTCAAAGAACTTGATGTCAGAGGAGAAATCGCAACTCGAAACTTATTTCCTCCCTTGCGATTGCATCCCTCCTCGAAAGGAATTTGTACAAAGTAATATTGTTATAACTGCACTTCGGATTGAACCACTTCTATCTTTTTAACATCGATCGGTAATGGAGGTTCCGGGTGGATATCTAGATTGCCCAAACGGGGAAGTGCACTTCGGGTAATGAACTCTGTAATGCAAGGAAGTTTATCTCCTGCCTGTCGCAGAGCTAACAAGCAAAATGTACATTAAGGGCGCAGCTAGAAGAAGGGATTGGATAAAACGCGTACCCTCTCGAGCCAGTTCTTCACGGATTGGAATAGTACCTGGCGGCGTCCCGATTTCAAAAAGTACACGAGCAGGACCGACACGGGTAGCCCAAAATTCGAAAGATCCCTTCCCCTTTCCCATACGGGTTTCATTGCCCTAAACATACAGGTGAAGACAGATTACAATTTAAAAATAAATCACTGCACATACCTTGACGCAAACGGGAACATCAGGGAAGACTCGGAGGTAGATTTTGGCATGCTTGATTGGCTTCAGTTTACGCCTCAAGACCTCCCTCGCAGTTGTCAATTGTTTTGCGCTCAGGCGCAACCCATTCCCTCGGATCCGAATCCCATAATCGCCAAATGCCAACGTAGTCCCTTTGGTGGATCCTCCGATTGGAATAGGTAATTTTCCTTTATGTCGCTTCATGTACTTCATCGACTTTGGTGCGAGTTGTTGACGACCACGGGTTTGCCCATATTTGAATAATGGTAAAGAAGGAAGAGAGAGCGAGGATCGCAAGGGTCGAAGTGGTGCGAGGAGGTTTTGAAAGAGTGACATATCGACCTCATGCAAAGGTCGGAGTTTGAATCTCATTCACCACCTTCCCTCACGATGAGTTCGAAACGTCCACATGATAGCGAAGCCTCCTCTTCATCTAAGAAGCTAAAAACGTACGCTAGATAATTTCTTTTCCTTATATCATTCTAAGGTGACTGCTTTCTAGTGAATCTGTGAGTGCATTGCCATCTGCCTCTGAAGGTGAATATTTCGCACGATTTCTGACCCAAGTTCTATAACCCTTTCCTTTATACATCAGAATTCGTCCAATGGACCATCGACAGCTCCCAAAGTACGTCTGCATCTACCCCATTTGTCGTTCACGTTCTAAACTCCTGCATATGTAGGTCTCGGCAGATGCTCTCATAGCCCAAAAGAGAGCTGAAATTGCGGCCAAAATGGCAGCTATGAGTGCTGCGCGCGGTGGACCTGTTCCTGTTCCCGTTCCCGCTCTAGCTACTAGCAATTCAAGAGTAGGACCTACGATCGCTCCTGTAATGACTGATGACCTTGCACGCCGTGTGGCTGAGGCGAAACGCAAGGTTGCTGAGGTTCAGAACAAAGCCAATCCATACCTTGTGAGTGTAATTGGTTTAACCTTGTGATATTAAAGGTTCTTATTACCTTCCATATAGCAATCGTTAGCACAGACTGGGAAGAAGCGGGCAGGAGGAGAAGCCGTCCCTACTGGTGCCGGTCTCAAGATGGCTGCCCATCCGCTCTTACTCGATACTTCAACACCCGCTCCCCAGTCGAAGAAGGATCGTTATAAGCCCATGCAACCCAAGTTTGCCTCAATCAAGGCGAATGCTCGCAACGTTCCGACCCCGCCTCCTATGGCTCCTATTGTACCCATCGAAGCCAAAGCCAATCCTTACTCTAGTGCTGCCGCTTCTACTAGTGCAAAGGAAAGTGGGTTTGAAGGTGCTCCCAAGGAAAAGATCGGTAGGACGTTCCGATTCAATCAGAAAGGGAAATATGTCGCAATGGGTAACCAGTTGAGGCAAGATGTAACTACGATTCGCTACGTTCTTTCGGTATAATCGAGGCTGACATGTTTCTCCCAGGCCAAACTTGAAGAGCTTAAGCAGCGTATCGCCGAAAGTGCGAAGAAGGCAGGTCTCGACAACGAGTTCGAGGTCGCTGAAAAGAATGTTAGGGTAAGTAGCGGAAATCTAGTGTCTCCTTTATGATTTATTTATTCGTTTTCATCAGCGCGAGGCTCCACCCGCTGCAGAATGGTGGGACGCGACGTTACTCCCTAATAAGACATATGACGATATTAGCATGGGGATGTCTGCTCTGAATATTCGTAAACCTGACTCTCCTATAACTATTTATGTTCAACACCCGATACCCATTCCTGGTCATGGCGAGAAGACCAAGATTACACTGAAGCCGCTTATGTTGACTAAGAAAGTATGTGACCATTTTTCCTTATTATTTGCCATGAATACTCATATGTTCCCTCAGGAGCAGAAGAAGATGCGGAAACAACGTCGTCAAGCCGAGTTGCAAGATAAACGAGACAAGATCAAGATGGGTCTTATTCCTCCGGATCCACCCAAAGGTAACCCGATTCTCCAGTGGCATTTCTATCGTTCTAACGCAATCCTTTTAGTTCGCTTATCCAACTTAATGAAGGTTCTTACCAGTGACGCTGTGCAAGACCCTACAAAGGTGGAGGCTCGTGTTCGTCGCGAGGTGGCAATTCGAAAGCACCAACACGAGAAGATGAACGCTGAAAGGAAACTGACAGACGAACAACGCCGGGAGAAGATCGAGAATAAGAAGCTTGAAGATGAGCGCAAAGGTCTCTATGCCGCTTTATTCAAGTATGTTCACTTATTTCTTTTTCGAGTTTCAACTAATTATTCTGTAGAATCAAAATTCTTTCAGATCCTTCTCACGCATTCAAAGTGCGCAAAAACGCTGAACAAGTTAGCCTTACTGGTGTCTGCATCTACAACCCCTCCTTTAATGTCGTCTACGTTGAAGGCGGACCCAAGTCGATCAAACAATACAAGAAGCTCCTTTTACGTCGGATTAAATGGACTCAAGCTGCGCGCAGTATGGGCGGTGACGGGGATGATGACGATCTTGAGCTTGAAGGAGACGAAGAAGGCGGAGCACCTGAAACATCCGCAAGTAAAGGCAAAGGAAAGGAAGTTGTTACGGAGGCAGGGATTGTATCTCTGGAGGATAATCGCTGTGACTTGATTTGGGAAGGTCAGATTGCAGACAGGGCTTTCAGAGCGTTCAAGGCAAGACCATGCCCAACAGATTCGGCTGCGAAGGAGGCGCTGGGAACCAAGTTGGCAGCGTATTGGGATGTGGCGAAGAACTGGAAGCCGCAGGAGGATGAGTTGTTCTAAGGGGATCGAACAGGTTTGTGTCTGCAGTAATATAATATGCGACTTGGTTTTTTTTTTGTTTAAGGGCTATTTGATTGTCTTTGACTGACTTTTCAAGTACTGTGATTATTATGGTGAAAGCAATAATTTCCGAATATTGGGAGAGAATTTCTGTGGTGGGTATTTTGTGATGGAAAACTACAGTCCATGAGAAATTCTACGGGTGCCAAGTACTTAGAAACACCGAGTCTCAGCTCAGATTTAACAATGCGTTTATTTTCAGACTCCATCTAAATAATCAAGCCCGCCATCATGCCAAACCCATCCTCATCAGGCTCCAAATCGATAGACTCCCCTGGGACAACTCCTTCTGGGACGGTTCTTAATAATCCATAATCACTCGTAGTCCCAAGAACTCGAACGGAGAGCGGAGAAGAGACACTCGGTAGAGTAACCAATTGACCTCTGAGTTATACAGCAACGTTCAGTGGGTGATTCCTTCGAGAGAGGGAAAAGAGGCGTACGAATGCATTCAACGTTCGAGGTAAAGACTCGGATCCATGAATGGTTCAAATAAAACCTCGATTTGCCACGAATTTACTACACATACCTTCGAAAACGATCATAATTATAGCGATGGTTTCTCCATCGAAAGTTTCTCTATCGTCAATTGCGAGAGCTGTTGTTGGTGAGGGATTTAGTACATCTAATCCACAGTCTTAGAAGAGTGTGAGTCCAAAAAAAGGTAATTAATACTACCTACCAATAACGAGATCAGCCCGTCCCTCGCTGATATTTGTATTTACAAGAACACCTCCGATTTTCTTCTTCTCCTGCTTCATTCGTCCGTCGTCATCGTATTCATCGACCATGGCATAGATATCGTTCGGCCACTTTAAGCGAACTCGCTCTCCAGATTTCCCGAGTAATTTCTGGAGAGCGAGTTCGCTTAAAGT
>Ga0157379_10000820_pt1 | contig 25204 bp, 25 predicted proteins | sample S25metaG_FD_121802 | JGI IMG/M metagenome (GOLD analysis project Ga0157379, IMG submission 121802) | Switchgrass rhizosphere microbial communities from Kellogg Biological Station, Michigan, USA - S2-5 metaG | ecosystem: Host-associated > Plants > Roots > Rhizosphere > Soil | place: USA... | reverse complement strand
GAGATGTATGTCCAGGGCGTCTCGACCAGGAAGGTCAAGGCGATCACCGAAGAGCTGTGCGGCCACAGCTTTTCGGCGTCGGCGATCTCGGCGATCAACAAGCGGCTCGACGCGAGTCTGGCCACTCGTCCTGATACCAGCAAATCTTAATGCCCAAAGCGCGGGTGTAGCGACAAGAGCCGATCGTCCATTATTAATGCCCACGCGTCTGTGGGTGGAAAATCGCCCAAAACTGGTGGAAGAGAGGGCGGTCCAGAGACATCCATATGTTACGGCATCATAACAATATCACCCCGTGAAGATTACGGTAACTCTATCCTCCTAAAGCTTTGGAACAGAACAAAAAGTCGCGGCGATCTGTCGCGGACCCGAGGGAGTGGAGCAGGATGTCCGATTTTTCGGTACTGACAAAGGCATTGGCTACGTTCGAGGAAATTGCCCTGCGACATCACGCGCTGGCGCTACATCAAGCAAACTGGCCGGTCGTCAGCATGCCCGGAACCTCGACTATCCGCGTTCAAGACAAGCCGTTCGCGTTGCAAGTCGCGATCTGAACCATTTGATCAACGAGTTTGATCAACGAGATCGTCGGACAGGCGCCGGACCGAGCCCCTGCCGGGCAAGGTGAACTTATGAAAACTGGAGCGGGCGAAGGGATTCGAACCCTCGACCCCAACCTTGGCAATATTGAAACAATGTTTCGCTACAGTACCCTACTGCATCACATATCACGTTAAACCAATAGGTTATTACAAGTCCATCTACGCCACCGTATCCGCCTGTAGCCGTCCAAGCGACCTTTTCTGCTTACGTATTGCTTACTTTTGGCCTAAGAGTGATCCGCGTAAGCAGGCCGAGTGTAGTGGATCGAAGCGAACATGGCAAAACTGACGAAGAGGGCGATCGACGCCCTGCCGACACCCGCTAAGGGGCAGACCTTTCACTGGGATACAGAGACCCGAGGGTTCGGTATCCGTGTTGGGGCTTCCGGAGCGAAGACGTTCATCATCCAGTATCGCAATGTCGAAGAGCGATCCCGCCGGGTGAAGATCGGCCGCTACGGTATCTTTACCGTCGAGCAAGCGCGTGATCTGGCCAAGATCAAGCTCGGCGAAGTCGCCGGTGGTGGCGATCCTGCCGAGGAGGTGGTCCAGGCCCGCAAGGACGCCAGCGTTGCCGAACTGTGCGACTGGTATCTTGAGGAGGCCAGAGCGGGCCGTATCCTTGGTCGGCGCAACCGGCCGATCAAGGCATCGACGCTCAACATGGACGAGAGTCGGATCAAAAGTCACATCAAGCCACTGGTCGGCCATCGCATAGCTCGCCACCTGACCATTGCCGATGTCGAGGCGATGCAAACCGACGTCGTAAATGGAAAAACGGCGAAGCCGCGCACGGGCGGCCGCGGCGGGGTCAGCACTGGCGGGACGGGTGTAGCGCCACGCGTGGTCAGCACCCTGCAAAGCGTGCTGGGCCATGCAAAGCACAAGGGTTTGTTGAAGGAGCATCCTACGAAGGGCGCCCGAAAACTCGCGACTAACAAGAAGAAGCGCCGTCTCAGTGTCGCCGAGATCGAGGATCTGGGCGCCGCCATGGTCGTGGCAGAGCGCAACGGAGAGAATCCGGTCGGAATTGGCATCATCAAGCTGCTGCTCCTGACGGGGTTCCGCCGCCAGGAGGGCCAGGCGATGCAACGTGATTGGCTGAATGCAGGCGGAGGCTTTGTGGCGTTCCCCGACACGAAGGGGGACGCTCAGCTACGAGCGGTTGGCGCAGCGGCGATCAAGCTGATCCAGGACCAGCTCGCTATTGCCGGTAACACCCACGTATTTCCCTCGGCCGGCACCGACGGCCCGATCACGACTGCCCGGGATTGTCTCGGGCGCCTTTGTGCCATCGCCAAGATTGCCGACGTTACCCCACATACGCTGCGGCATACTTTCGGCAGCGTGGCCGGCGATCTCGGTTTTTCCGAACTGACGATTGCCGCGATGCTTGGACATGCCGCGCAAACGGTGACGCAGGGCTATATCCATGTGGATGAGGCTTTGCGGCTCGCGGTGGCTCGCACCTCGGAGGAGATCATCACGATACTGAACCGTGGCGCCACCCGTGCCGATCGATCGCTTCGAATGGCCGCCTGAACCCTCTCGTTCCTGATAGGTGCAGTGCTCAGCGACCCATACAGCTTTATCGAAGGTAACCCGCCCAACACCTCGCGCTGGAAAATTGCCTGAGGCGTCCGCCCAGCAATGCGCCGCCATGTTGATCTTGTAAATTAACCTCTAAGGTGTATATGTCGTGGCGTTAAAGAGAAAGCCACATCACGATCTTGCCGCCATTCAGGCCAGATTCTGTGATGTGGACAGCCTGGAAATCACGCTCAAGGCGACGCGCGATGCCCAGGCCCTGGGCTATTCGCTCGAGGATGTGGTCGATGTTGTGCAGGCGCTGGAGACGGGGGATTTCGTGAAGTCGGAAACGGCCCATAATCCGCCAAATTCCAAGGTCTGGCATGACAGCTACCGCATCCCGTTTGATGGGTTCTGGCTCTATCTGAAGTTCGCCGGCGAGGCATTGATCGACATCGTGCTAACGTCGTTCAAGGAGGCATGACAGTGACACAGACTCGTATCCATCCGGAAACCGGCCAGGTTCTGAGTCGCTCATTCCGTGACCAGACCGTCAGTGTCGGCTCGCTATCGCGCACGATCGAGGTCCCCGGGTGGTATTCCGATGATGACAGTGACTCCATCCACTCGGGTGCCGATCTGCAGACGCTGAATGATACCTACAAGGAATTGCGGGTCGCCTATGCCGCGCGGGTCAAGGCTGTGCGTAAGAAGCTCCGACTGACGCAGGAAGAGGCTGGCCGTATCATCGGCGGTGGGCGCCGCGCCTTTCAGAAATACGAAAGCGGCACGACGCCGCCGAGCGATGCTGCTGTCGGTTTGCTGGAGATACTTGATCGCCACCCTGAGGAGTTGGAGACCCTAAAATCAATTAGGTCTCGAACTTCGCCCACTGGCCTGTTTACGGAGGCAATGCCACAAGGGCGGGCCGAATCCGGCACAAGGCGCGCCCGACGCACGCGTGGCATCGCCGCCTGAAGCCCATTCAGGTGTGAGTACTTGCGCCTATGGTTGGAGAGCAGCCCAGATCGCAGGATTCCGAACTACTTTTTGACGGTTAGATCGCCAAAGGGAAGAAGCAAAAAGAGCATGTTCCTCCGATCACTGTTACAAAACCTCGGAAACTAATCTCGAATATCCGAGGTTTTGTAACAAATACTGCCGCCTGGTTCAGCGCCCAACCTTGGCCACCCAGCGCAAGATGCGGCCCACAAAACCTGGCTTAGCTTGCGAAGGCGTCTCCGCCTGACCTTCTGTTGCAACGGGTTCGGTAGGTTCAGGCACACCATAGAAGCGCGCCTTGACCGCGCGATCCCGGCGGCGTTCGGCTTCGACCTGTTTGTCCGTCCATGGCCCTGCCTCAATCACCCGCCCCCGCTTGATCACATAGTGAGAGCGGCAGGCGAGCGTCCAATTTCCGATGGACGGATTGAGCGACACTGTTTCGCCGTCAAACGTCATATTCCAGTCGGTCGGCGTGAAGGGCGTCACCACCTCCTCGCCACACCCGCAACAGCAACTGTGGGCAGCCGTCCCGTATTCCATTGAAATATAGAGCACGCCAGGTTTAAGCCCATCGGGAATGTGTTGCACGAACCGATGTTCGAGATGGCTGTGCCGCATCATGGGAGGTCACCATTGAGCAGCATATTGCCGTCCGTCGTATATGTGCAGTGATGCTCCTGCTCGAGGTCACTGTAGAATCCGCGCAGCTTCTTCCACTTGATCACGGCCAGCACCGCATTGAGCGCATTCAAGTCGGCGACCTGAATGTTTGACGCATAAATATCCTTCTCACCGCCGCCAGCGAACGAGATGCGACCTTGATGAACGTGATCGCGCTTTGCCGGCGTGCTGGTGGTGACCCGCAGAATGCCGCCCAAGGAACCTTCATCCAATTCCAGCCCCATGCCCACGTCGACAAAGGCCACACCCAGGGCCTCCAGCTTCTCGACAACCAGGCGCTTCTCCTCGCCCGCGTCCATGCTGAGAAACGCAAACGTGATCCCATTCAGCAAATGCAAGTTGTCGGCACCCAACGCTTCTGCATGAGCGACGATGCCCCGGCGCATTCGTGAATAGATGCCCGCCAGGTAGTCGACCTTTTTCGGGGCTTCGCGAAGTTCCTCGATACCCGGCGCACCAGGGGCTCTGAATGCGTTGTGTTGCAGGAATTCGTCGCCGTCGATTAGCCGGATCTCACGAGCCGGTGTCTTGGCGACAAAATCCAGAATGTAGGAACCGGTGCCCCCGAGGCCGATAATCGCTATAATCTCGTCCTCCAGCTTCTCGGTCAGAGCGCCGATGCCCACACGGTCTGAGGCTGTTTCGGTGTAGTTGAAGACACTGTCGTCCTCCGCCTCCGGCGTCCTGAATGTCCGCGGCGATGTCTCCGGCTTCAAAACCTCAGCAGGCCCCGACAGGATCGCCGCGTAAGTGGCCATCTTGTGGAAGTAGTCAGTGTAGCCGCCTTCCGGCTTGCTCGAAAACGAATGCTTCGCCGTCAGACCGTGCCCGAGATTGAAATCGCCAGACTGGTGCGAAATCTGTTGAATCGGCGTCCCATCGGCGTGGCAGGGAAAATCGCCGTCAAAATGGATCACATGGGTATCGGGCGTTCGGGTCTCATCTCCAGCCATTGTCAGGCTGGAGATGAGCGTTCCGGTCCGCACCTCCCGTTGAGCATTGACGTAGGGCACCTCGCGCATCACCAGGAACCCACCCCGGATTTGCACGAAGTAGCCCTCGTCGCGGAGACGCTTGAGGTCGGCGTTACGACTGAACGGTGCGGGTGACATTGAACACGGTTCCCTTCTTTTTCACTTCGACACTGCCCCCGGCACCAAGTTCGCCGGCATGCGGCGTCGAGGCGGCGTGGCGGTAGGTCATCGAAAAAACGACGTTGGTTTCGTGCGGACCGGGAAAGGCCAGCTGCACGACCTGCTCGAACGTCACCTGCTTCTCGTCGACTTCGCGTGGCCGCGAATTGACGATGATCTCGAACGTCTTGGACGGCCGGGGTGCGGTAATGAACCGCTCGATGCCGGGGGCAGTCAGGTCGATGAGATCGGCGGGTTCGATCAGCCGATCTTCGCCCCCACGCACCTCCAGGAAGACCGCTTCAGCGTCGCCGATATTCGCCAGCGTATAGAGAGCAGCGCCAACGATTGCCGGCTTGCCCCACTCGAGCTGATGATCATTCAGCGTCAGTTTGAAGTCGCGGTCGGTCTGGAAGGCGACGAACTGTTCGGCACCCCGCTCGCGCAGATCAAACGGCTCATCGAGCCGGACATCTTCGAAATCGCCGGACGGCAGGATGGCGAAAAGACTGTAGCCGTCCTGCGGATCGCGCCCAGCGGTAGTCAGAATCTGACGGCCCAGCGGCATCGGATCGGTAACATCGAGGTTACGGAAGTTGAGGCCGTCCTGTGCGAAGCGGATGCGATAGCCCCGCGCCGGGCGCAGTGCCCGGCCTTCGCGCAGGGCTTCGCCCAGGTCATCGAATTCGAGAGGTTCTTCGGTATTCATTGTCGTTATTCCTTAGAGTTTAGCCCAGCGACGCCGGCCTCTAAGGGGTCAATCGGTACGACAATGACCGACCGGTAAAGTTAGCCGAAATTTTTTCTGAGAGTGCCCGCCGGCGTTGGGCCACACACGAAAAATGCCGGGCAGCCCGGGCATGTCCGGGCCGAGGGGTCGGCCGGGAAATTACCAGCACGAATTCGTCCCAGAAATCCTGAGAGCTTCTCTTGCCGATTCTGAAGCTTCTTGGCCGTTAGATCGAGGGGCGAACAGTCTGATCGGACAGATGGACGAGTTCAACGCTGGCACCGGGAAATGCCCGTTGTGCCGCCAGGAGGAAGGCAGCGACACCTACATCGTCCATCTCCGAGGCACGAAAATGTCCGGTTTGAACTCGCCGAAGCGTGCGGCTGCCATCAGGCCGCACAAGGATCTCGTCTGGGCGCACGATAATTTCCTCGGCGCCAAACGCGACGCTGAGAGCCGCAGGCGTCTCTGGCGTATGGCCCGCGCGCGCCGCGAGGAAATACTGGATCATTGAGGTCGCGAACCCCTTATACTCCAAGACATAGCCATGGTCAGCCAATCCATGCGATGCAAACGCGTTGACGATCTGCCCTTCCAAGTCACCTTCTCCGCCGATGCTGCTCGCGCCAGCAATCACGGCCTTGAAGATGGTTCGAACCGCTTCGTGCATCTGCATGAAGGCCGTCGCCGTCCGCCGCCCGCCGACCTGGAGGATGTGGGTGTAGAAAAAACGCCTTGGACAGCGTTCGTACAGTGCGATCTGCGCCCCGGTAAATCGCAGGGCTCCGTCGATGGCGAGGGTAACATCACCGGCCTCGGGTGCGGGCGGCAAAATTCTTGTCGGGTTGACCTTCGTTCGCGCGAGTCCCGATCCCACCCTATCAAGAAAACTCGACAACAGCCGGTTATGGCCATTTGATTTCTGTGTCGGGGCGTACAAAAACAGGCGGTCACGGGCACGCGACAGCGCGACGTAGAACAAACATTCTTGCTCCTCGGCATGGTCTGCGCGGAAAACATCGAGCGCACGCCCCTCGGCGCCCTCGACCATTCCATCTGGCGGCGGGCACGGCGGTGCTTGTGGCGTCCTGGGAATGGTGTCGCCATTGAGACCAGGCACATGCACGACAGGAAACTCAAGTCCCTTTGCCCCGTGAATGGTCATCAGCCGCACCGCATCAAGTCCCTGAGCTGCGGCCGGAAGCTGCCGTAGATCGCGATCGTCGCCCAACCGTACAAGTCTGCGCACCCGATCAAGGAGCCGAACGATAGGGAGCCCTTGACCGCCGGGCTGCACACGCAGAAAATTCATGAACTGCCAGATCGCGATGCCACGGGTGCGCTCGGCGATGTCACTCGAACCGCCGATACGCGCCGCGATACGAGTGCGATCGAGCAACAGCGTGGCCAACACCGTCCATGGCGAGGCGCTCTGGTCGAAACCGCGCATCGCGGCTGCGACGGCCCCCAATGCCGCGCTGCCGACCTCAGACAAGCCCTTGATCGTGCCCAATTCGTCCAGCCACGCCACAGGCGTACCCGGTGCAGTTCCTTTGACAGTGCCATCCGGTGCAATGTTCAAGCAGCAGGCTTCCGTGGCGTTATTGCGACCCGATAAAGAGCTCGTCACCGGCCTCGATCATGGTGTGCTGGACCGGCACGCCAGTGGTTCACCGTCCCCCGAAAGCCACCTCATATAGCCGAGCGCTCTACCGCTCCAGAAAACCTCCCGGGAAGCACTGATTTGACAGGAGCGTCAGATTTCGCATATTACTGCGCGAGATAGGATGCGATCGCCGTTCAACGCCCCCGACGATCAAGAACGGCGCACTGGCGCGGACCGGAACACCGCCCAACCAGATAAGAGGAACAGATGAGGGAAGCGCGGCATTGGCTGATCACCGGGGTCTCAAGTGGTTTCGGCCGTAGTATCGCAGAGGCGGCCTTAGCGCATGGCGATAGCGTCACGGGGACCCTTAGAAAGAAAGAGGACGCCGCCTCATTCGAGGCGCTGGCGCCCGGACGGGCACGGGCCTGCCTGCTCGATCTTGCCGACCGCGACAATGTTTCACGGGTTATCGCCGAAGCCGTCGCGCGCCACGGCGGCATCGATGTGCTCGTCAACAATGCCGGATATGCTCTGGCAGGCGCGGTGGAGGAGTTTGAGGAGGCCGAGATCCGCGATCAGATGGAGACGAACTTCTTCGGTCTCGCTGCCGTCACACGCGCAGTTCTTCCGGTCATGCGACGGCAAAAGTCGGGCCACATCATCAATATCGCGTCCGTTGCCGGACTATGGGGTTTCCCAGGCATGGCGATGTACAGCGCTTCCAAGTTCGCAGTGGTCGGCTTTTCAGAGGCGCTCGCGGGCGAAATGGCGCCGTTCGGAGTCAAGGTGACGGTCCTTGAACCGGGCGCGTTCAGGACAAGGTTTTCCTCAAGCAATTCCCTCACTCGCGCCCGGCGACCGATCGAAGCCTATGAGTCGACAGTCGGAAAATTCTGCAGTCAGATAGCCTCTTATGACGGCCATCAACCTGGCGACCCTGAGCGAGCGGCTCAGGTAGTACTTCAGCTTGTCGATCTGGAGGAGCCCCCGGTGCACCTGCTGCTGGGCAAGGATGCGGTGCAACTGCAACGCCAGAAACTCGGTCTGACGAGCCAGTCGATCGAGCAGTGGGAGGGGCTATCTTCAGGTACCGATTACGTCTGATTTTATCTGCGGCTTTCCCATGTATTCCTTGGCGGCGGGAATACTCTGTTTGTCGCTTCATGCTACATGGCCAAAGATCAGCCCGCTATTCGAAACAGGCGTGAGACGCGTGTAGACAGGGAAGCAGTGACCCTTTCCCCCCGCCGCGGCCATGGATTGTGGTGCGGTGAAGTAGACGACGTGGAAAACGAGAAATGCTCCGCAGAAAAACTGCGGAGAGAGGAGAGCCTGAAGATGAAGCTCGCTGACCCCGCGGCCATGCTCGCCGACCAGGACCTGCCTGCACCGGATGCCGCCCTCTTGGCCAGGCTGGGAGAGGGCGGCTTGAGCGTATCTGCTATGATCCATATGATCTTGAGCAACTACGCGGAACGGACAGCATTAGGATGGCGGCGCCGCCAGGCGGGCGGCGGGCTAGCAGCTCAGTTCACCTATCTCACCTACGCCGATCTGCAGCGGCAAGTGAAGGCGATCGCATCCGCCCTCATTCATGAGCCTGACTTCGCCTTGTCCCCCGGCGCAATGGTCTGTCAGCTCGGCCTTACCGGGGCAGAATACCTAGCCATCGATTTGGCGCTGTTCTCCAGTGGGCTCATTCCGGTACCGCTGCAAACGACTGCGCCGCTCGACGATCTGTGCGGCATCATCCGCGAGGTGCGATCGCCATTGATCCCGGTGGCGTGCGAGCATCTGCATACCGCCGTATCGGCCGCGCTGCGTTGCGAGTCCGTGCGGGCTATCCTGCTGTTCGACTATGATCCCGACCTCCCGGAAGACAGGAGCGTGCTGGCCGATGCCCAGGCGCGCCTTGCCGATGCGGGTCGGCATATATTGCTGACAACCTTTCAGGAGGCCGTCGAGGCCGGTGCACTCCTTCCCGAGGTACAGGTCCGGGCGGCCGGTGGGGACGATGATCCGCTTGCGATGATCCTCTACACCTCGGGCACGACCGGCACTCCCAAAGGCGCGATCTATAGGACCAGCACGGTGCAATCCATGTGGTCGGTAAAGCCCGATATGGCTGTTGTGGACCTAAGCTACCAGCCGCTCAACCACATGTATGGCAGGGCGCGCCTTTACCTCTGCCTGGTTGCCGGCGGACTGACATGCTTTGGCGGACGCGGCGATCTTTCCACGTTGCTCGAAGACATTGTCAGCGTGCGCCCCACCGTGCTGGGCCTCGTCCCCCGAGTGAGCGAACTTCTATACCAGCGCGCATCCGCCGAGCTTGATCGCCATCCCGGCCTGACCATGCAGCAACTGCGGGAAAAGCTGCTGGGGGGGCGCATCAAGCAAGTCACAACGTCATCCGCGCCCACTTCACCAGAACTCACGCGTTTCATCGAAGAGTTGACGGGCACCAGGCTCATTGACACCTACGGCAACACAGAGGCCGGTCTGATTGCGATCAATGGGCGGATAGCGCGACCTCCGATCATCGATTACAAGCTGATCGACGTTCCGGAACTCGGCTATTTCACCACTGACAAGCCCCACCCGCGCGGGGAGATCGCCGTGCGGTCCCCTCGGGTAATTCCCGGATATTTCGCGCGACCCGACCTCAATGCCGGGTTGATCGACGAAGATGGCTTCTATCACACCGGCGACATCGTGGAGGAGATCGCGCCGGAGGAGATCCGCTATCTGGACCGGAGAAACAATGTCCTGAAACTGGCGCAGGGCGAGTTTGTCGCGGTCGCGAACCTGGAGACAATCTTCGCGGGGAGCGATCCCTTGATAAAGCAGGTTTATGTCTACGGGAACAGCACGCGCGCCTTCCTTCTGGCGGTCGTCGTTCCCAATCCGCGGGCCTGCCCTGCCGGCGCGAGCGAGGTAGAACTCAAATCCATCCTGCTGAACGCCCTGCGCGAGATTGGCCGGAAAAAATCCCTCAACTCCTATGAGATACCGCGCGACATCATCGTTGAGACCGAACCGTTCAGCAATGAAAACGGTCTTTTGGCCGGCGTGGGCAAGTTGCTGCGCACCAAGATGAAGGAACGCTATCAGGATCGGCTCGAAGCGATGTACGAGCAAATCGCCCGGCAGCAGGACGAGCAAATGCGCGAACTGCGGACGAACGGACGGATGCGCCCGACCGGGGAGACGGTAATCGCAGCAGCCACCAGCGTTCTGGGCATCTCCCCAATCGCGCCCACAACACCGGTATCCTTCGCCGACCTGGGCGGCGACTCCCTGTCGGCAGTGTCGATGGCGCTGCTTATCGAAGATATTTACGGCCTGTCGATCGATGTCGCCGACGTTTTGCACCCGACATCGAAATTGCAAGACCTCGCCGCGAAGATCGACCTGATGCGTTCCGGCGAGGCAAGAAGGCGGGTTAATAGCGATGCTGTCCACGGCAAGGACGCTTCAACATTCCGGGCCGAGGACCTGGCACTGGACAAATTCATCGACGAGCCGCTGTTGCGTCGGGCCGATGACCTCCCCCCTGCCGCCGACACAGAACCTGCCATGGTGCTGCTTACGGGCGCCACTGGTTTTCTGGGGCGATTCCTCTGTCTGGAATGGCTGCAGCGCCTGCACAGGAACGGCGGCAAGCTGGTGTGTATCGGGCGTGGCAGCGACGCCACGTCGGCGCGACAGCGCCTGTTTGATGCGTTCGACACAGGGGATAAGGGCCTTTCAGCGGCGTTTGCGGCATTAGCTGAAGACCACCTCGAAGTTCTGGCGGGCGACTTGACTGAGCCGCGCCTTGGACTGTCCGAAGAGGACTGGGATCGGCTCGGCCGAAATGTGGATCACATCGTCCACAACGGTGCGATGGTGAACCACAAGCTGCCTTATCGACAGTTGTTCCAACCCAATGTCGGCAGCGTGGCCGAACTGGTGCAGCTGGCGCTGACGCATCATCAGAAGCGCTTCACCTTCATTTCCTCGCTGGCGGCTGCGGTGGGGCAGGTGGCGCTTGGGGAGAAGGACGATGTCTTGACCGCCATCCCCGAATGGCAACTGTCGGCGACACGCTACGCCGATGGATATGGCGCGAGCAAATGGGCTGCCGAGGTGCTGTTGCGAAGGGCGCACGACAGATACCAGCTGCCCGTAAACATATTCCGGCCCAGTATGATCCTCGCCCATCGATCCTTTGTTGGGCAACTCAACGTGCCGGACATGTTCACTCGCTGGATCCTGAGCATCCTGTTAACGCGGATCGCCCCTCGCTCCTTCTACGACAGTGAGCGGGCAAAGGCGCATTATGACGGATTACCGGTCGATTTCATCGCGCAGGCGATCGTCGCGATCAGCGAGACACACAGATCTGGTTATCACAACTTCCACGCTGTCAATCCGCATGATGACGGGGTGAGCTTGGACTCTTTTGTGAATTGGATCGAAGCCGAGGGCATCCAGATCGATCGGCTGGAAGACCATGACCAATGGTATTCCCGGTTCAGGACAGCATTGATCCAGCTGCCGGAAGAGGTCCGAACTGCTTCGGTACTCGCGGTACTCGATGCCTATGCGAAGCCCTTTCCGGCGCAACGAGGAACGGCGGACGCGCCCCAATTCGTGGACGCGGTGAAGTCTGCATTCGATGGTCGAGAGGAAATTCCCCACCTCGGACCTTCGCTGATCCGGAAATATCTGGCTGATCTGGAACATCTTGCCTTGACGCGCTCAGTCAGAATGCAACGCTGATGCGATCCGTCACAGCAGTCATGAGAGGTGCTGTCAGTCTTCTGCGAACCGGACTCCACTTGGCAGAACTCGGCTCACGAGCTGCCGCCCTGTCAGCAAGCATCCGCCGCTCCGCCACTGCGGCGGAGCGACGTTCTGTGAATGTCGTGCGGTCAACGAGATGGCGTTCCTGGGCAAAGTGATTGTGAAGCAAAGCGTTCCCAGGGCCGACAGCACCGCCTGATCGTCGTTGACCTGCGGCAGCGTCATCATGTCGCCCCAGCTCCGGTCGCACCCGCGCAGCCACAGCATCAACGAGCCGCAGTAATAGCCACCCCGGCGAACCCGGCGCGCGGCCTTCGTCAGCAACAGGCGCGCGACGATCCGGGCATCGGAAAGGCTGCGCTGATCGGGTGGCAGGACACGCGCGTGGCCAAACATCCCGCGTTCAGAGCGCGGCGGCTCGACGGCGTAGCCAGGCTAGAGCGGTTTTCGACCGTTATGAATCGGAGGGGATTCCCAAGGGGCTGATTTTCTGATTCAGGATCCGTGCTGGTGAAGGAGGCTGGCATGGATGGGTCAACCGTTATCTATGGATTTGCACAGGCGTCTTCTGGCGGCGATTGATGAGGGGATGAGTTGCCGTTCGGCAGCGTCGCGGTTTGGCGTGGCACCTTCGACGGCGATCCGCTGGCTTGCGCAACGGCGCGAGACCGGCGGCTTTGCTCCCAAGCCACAAGGCGGCGACATGCGTTCGCGAATGGTCGAAGATCGACGGGACGACATCCTTGCCCTTTGGGAAGCCCGCAAGGATATCTCGCTTGAGGAACTGCGCGCGGGCCTGATCGAGATCGGCCTGACCGTCTCCGTGGCCGGGCTTCACCGCTTCTTCGCGCGTCGCGGCATGACGCGCAAAAAAAGACTGGCCATGCTATCGAGCAGGACCGTCCCGATGTCCTGAAGCAGCGACATGACTGGTTCGACGGCCAGATCGATCTCGATCCCGAACGGCTCGTCTTCATCGACGAAACCTGGACCGCGACCAACATGACCCGCAGCCATGGCCGCTGAGCGGGCCTTCGCATGACCGGCATGGTCGCGCCGATGGTGCTGGCCCGATCAACGGCGACTGGTTCGAAGCCTACGTCACTCAGGTTCTCGTGCCCGAACTGCGGCCCGGCGACAGCGTTATCATGGACAATCTGTCGAGCCACAAGCGCGCATCGGTGCGCGAACGGATCGAGGCGGCAGGCGCAACCTTGCGCTTCCTCCCGCCCTACAGCCCCGACTTCAATCCCATCGAAAAGGCGTTCTCCAAACTCAAGGCCATGCTCAGAAAGATCGGCGAGCGGACCGTGAACGGCCTTTGGGACCTGATCGGCAAGCTCGTCGACATCTTCCAACCGCACGAATGCGCCAACTACTTCACGTCATGCGGATATGATCCAGAGTGATCGAAAACCGCTCTAGTGAGCTCAAAGAAGGGGTCGCCATCCGCGCCTTTCGGGAAGGCGGTCTGAAATTGGGCGCTGGTCGTGGCATAGGCGGCCTCCGCTTCGGCGGCGGTCTCGAAGCCATGAGCTGACGCCCTCAGGCAGCAAGCATCTGCCACTCCGCCATGGCGGCGGAGCGGCGATCCTTGAACGTGGTGCGGTCGATGAGGTGGCGTTCCTGGGCAAAGTGGTTGTGGAGCGACGCGTGAACGGAAGCAAATTTCTGTAGTGATTTCATCTGCCGGAACCGCAACATCGCCCGCTCTCGTCGTCGGAAAGGCAAATGGCTGTTCTCTACCCGATTGTTGGCATAGCGGCCAATCTCCTGCTTCTCAGTGTTGCCGAGCTGAGTCATCGCCGCACGGTAGGAGCGCAGGCCATTGGTGGTGATCGTCGCGGGAGAGCCGTGCCGTTTCAGCGCCTTCTTCATGAAGCGCAGAGCTGCGGCTTTGTCGCGGGTCTTGGTGACGTAGCTTTCCAGCACCTCGCCTTCGTGATCGACGGCGCGCCACAGGTACACCATCTCGCCGTTCACCCGGACATACGTCTCGTCCAGATGCCACTTCCAGTGCCGGAACCCACGCATCCGGCTGACCCGCTGGCGGCGGATGTCAGCGGCGAACATTGGGCCAAACCTGTTCCACCAGAACCGCACCGTCTCGTGGCACAGATCGATGCCACGCTCGAACAGCAGGTCTTCGACATTACGCAGGCTGAGCGGCAACCGTACATACATGAGGACCACCAGACGGATCACCTCGGGCGACGAGTTGAACCCCTTGAACGGACTGGTGGCTTCGCGCGGGACTTGCGTGGCATCTGGGCGATCTAGCAGCGCTAAATTTCGCCTGCCACACAGCCCTGACAGCACCTCCATGGGAGTTGTGCAGTGTTGATGGTCATGATCCCGCGCTTCTTGGACTACGGCATTTCGCCATCATCACAGCCCCGCGGTTACCGGTTTCGCAACTTCCGTGAACGGCTCCAGCACAAGCTCAAGCGCCCGTTCGGCGGCAGCAGACAGGTCAGGAGTCTTGCACGCCTCGACATATTCTCGCTGCAGCTGGGTGATCAGTGCGGCCGCCTTGGGGATATTGCGGATCAGGCCCACGCCCTGTCCGCCTGACCAGATGTCGCGCCATGGCATCTTTCCTTCGGGCAAATGGCCAGTTCCCTTGGCTGCGGGAATGAACAGGTCGTCGGGATCGAGACCGACCGACCGCAGCGATTTCGTGAGCCAGCTCGCCGGCATGCCGTTGACGCCGCGCGTGTAGATCACGTCCTCGACGCCGCTCTCGACCAGCATTGCCTTGTAGGCTTCTGGCGCACCCGATTCAGCTGTGGCGATGAAGCGGGTGCCCATATAGGCAAGGTCGGCTCCGAGCACTTCAGCGGCGCGGACGACAGTGCCTGTGCTGACCGCCCCGGCCATCACCACGGCGCCGCCGAACATGGCCCGGATGATCGGTATCAGGGCGAGGTGGCTGATCGTTCCGGCGTGGCCGCCGCCGCCCGCTCCGATGGCGATCATGCCATCGACGCCGGCCTTCGCCGCTTTCTCGGCGAAGCGGATATTGGTTACGTCGTGATAGTGCAGCATGCCGAGGTCTTGAACCACGGGGGCAATCGCCGTCGGATCGCTGACCGACGAGACGACGATTTCCGCACCGTGGTCGCGACCCATCTTTGCCTGCAGTCGAAACTCGGCCATGTCGTTCGATGCCGAAATGTTGACAGCGAGCGGCCCTGCCTGCACCTGCGAGCCGCTGTCGAGATGACGGGTCAAGTTCTCGCTGATGATGCTCAGTTGATGTTCGAATTCGGTTGCATCGCGGTACTGGGCAGCCGGGAGCGAACCAATTATGCCTGCCTTGCAGCACTCGGCGGCCAGCTCGGCAGTGCTGCACAGGAACATCGGGGCGCAGAACACCGGCAGGCTGAGCCGTTCGCGGAGCGCTGCGACCGACTGCCTGGCACCGGAGTAATCTGCTGCCGCGCGCATCGATGCCATCCCGTGATCGTGATTTGCCAAAGCCAACATTGTAGCATGCCGTGCCGCCCGCTTGTCAATGGCGGCGGATTCCGTCTGAGACGGCTGCCTTCCCCCGGTTTTATGCGGAACTGACCGGCAGCCGTCATCGTTGACGGCCGGTGCATATCGGGTATGGCTGTGGCCTGGAGCGGGCGCGGCCGCCGCGAAGCAGTGGGAGGGTAGCGATGCGCGACTACACGACTTTCCTGGTCGAGAAATCCGACGACAGAGTGGTGACGGTCACGCTCAACCGGCCGGAACGGCTGAACAGCTACAATCTGGCCATGCTGGACGATTTCAGAAGGTTCTGGGCCGAAGCCGCCGCCGATGACGAAATCAACGCTGTCGTGTTGCGGGCGTGCGAGGGCCGGGCGTTCAGCTCTGGCCAGGACATCAGGGAAGAAGCGGGAATCCTGCGGTCCCACAACGTCTGGTTCGAGCAATGTCCCGGCACTAGCCTCGGGCCCAAGGCGAACCATTTCTGGAAGCCGATTGTAACTGCCGTTCACGGTATGGCAGCGGGCGGCGCGTTCTACCTGCTCAACGAGAGCGACGTGATTATCTGCTCGGATGACGCGACCTTCTTCGATCCCCATACCACCTTCGGGCTGGTCGCCTCGCTCGAACCGATCGGCGCCACTTACCGGATGCCGCTCGGCGACGTGCTGCGCATGGCGTTGCTCGGCAATGACGAGAGGATTTCCGCCTATAGCGCTTTGCGCATGGGACTGGTCACAGAGGTTGTCCCACGGGAAGTGCTTTGGACCAGGGCGCATGAACTCGCGGCCAAGATCGCCCGCAAGCCGGCCATGGCGACGCAGGGGACGGTGAAGGCCATCTGGGAATCGCTCGATATCCCGCGGACCGCGGCCTTGCAACGCGGCCTGGTCTATACGGACATCGGCAATATGGCGCGGGCGCAAGTCAACCGCGACGCCGTGATGGCGAAAAAGCAGGAATTCACTGTAAGATAGGGCGATTGACCTGGCCCACCCGGAGGCGTCCCGTGCGTTCATTTCTTTCATCTTGCGGGGCGAGTCATGTCTGACACGGCAAGCATCTGTTTCGAGGAACTCATCAGCGGGAGCGTCGAGCCGCTCGTCGCCACCGCTCACGAGGGCGTTCTGTTCGTGATATTCAACCGGCCTGCGGCCCGGAACGCGCTAACACTCGAGATGCGCAAGGCCTTTGCACGGTTAATGGAAGAGACCGAGAGCGACCCCTCGACGCACGCGGTGGTCATCACCGGCGCGCACGGCATCTTCAGCTCCGGCGCAGACATCAAGGAAGTTTTGAGCGGTCCCGCACGCGTCTTTCGGCCTCATCCCGGTGAAGTCGCCCGCGGCTGCACGAAGCCTGTCATCGCTGCGGTTGACGGCGCCTGCGTAACCGGCGCTCTCGAGCTCGCATTGTCATGCGATTTCGTGATAGCTTCCGATCGGTCCCGCTTTGCCGACACGCACGCCAAGGTCGGCCTTTTCCCCGGTTGGGGGCAGAATGCGCTGCTCGCCAGCGCGATAGGGGTGCGCCGCGCACGCCAGCTGTCGCTCACCGGAGAATTCATCGATGCGCCCACGGCACTGGCGTGGGGCTTGGTCAATGAATTGACGGCACCCAGCGAGCTGCTGAACCGAGCCTTTGCCATTTGCCGCCAGATCGGCGCGGCCAATCAGGCGTCGGTTCGGATGCAGCTGGAATTATACGTGCGTCACGACGGGGCGCAGTTCGACGTGGCCATCGCCGCGGAAAACGCACTGGCGCAGCGATGGCGATCAACCGTTAACGCTGGCAAATAATCCAGGCGTGCGTGCTAGCGCGCCGAAGCGGTTCAGTCACAAACCACGCTTGCTACCGCCGTAAAGCTTTGACCACACCTCGCAACTGTGACAACCTCCGATCCCGGAGAGGTTAAGGGAGGAGCCGCGTATGGCGTCGGCTAGGGATTACCGGTTAGGCTCATTCGATTTCGCCCGCGGTTGGTACGTCGTTGCCAACAGCTGCGACATCTCCACCACAAAGCCCCATAATGCCCGCTATTTTGGCGAGGACGTCGTTCTGTTCCGGGGTGCAGGCGGTAAGGTTGGCATGGTCGCGGCCTATTGCCCCCACATGGGCACGCATATGGGTAAGAGCCGGAATTCCTACCTCGCCAAGGCAGGGATTAATATCCAGGAGGATGGAATTCGCTGCCCGTTTCACGGATGGCGGTTCGGACTGGATGGGACCTGCAATCACATACCCTACTACAGCGGCGCAATTCCACGTGCTGCACGGGTCAAGGCGTGGCACGTCGAGGAGCGCTACGGCATTGTGTTCTGCTGGAATGATCCGGAAGGGCTGGAGCCACATTTCGATCTACCCACTATCCCTGAATGGGACGATGACGCCGTTGTTCGCTGGGACGGACTGCATCTGCTTGGCGATTTGCCCTGTCATCCCATCGAGATCTTCGACAACAATTCAGACTATGCGCACCTTGCTTATCTGCATGGGTCGAACGTGCTGAGCTATGAGAACGAAATCGACGGTTTGTTTTACAGACAGCGCCAGAGCTCCTTTATTACGCGTGAAGACATCGGGGCAGAATGGGCGCGGCCCGCTGCATTTGCAGCCGGCGACGATCCCCAACAATTGCAGGCCTCCGCCGCAAAGGACCTGGTCGAGGTGTCGGACTCGGGCATCGTCAAGACAACCAACGCCTACTACGGCGTCGGCATGAACGTGGCGCAATGGTGTGATCCCGTTGCAGTGCAACTGATCGCGACCACTCCTGTCGACGACGGCAGCTGTCGCGTGTGGCAAGGCGCGATCGTGCGTTCGCCGAACGGAGTTGTCGATGATGCCGCTCGCTCGGCAGCGGCCATGTTCAACAGTGGATTGAACCAAGCTCTGGGCGTCGACGACGGCGAGATTTGGGCAAACAAGCGCCCTGCCACGACGATTCTCCAGTTACCCAGCGATGGTCCGTTTGGCCAAGCCCGGGTTTGGTACAGCCAATTCTTCAATCCCAGAAGCGAGGCCGCAGCCATCGTCGACCGCGTTCAGGGTGTGTACCGCATCAAAGGCGTTGCCGCCTTTGATGCAGCAATCTGAAACAAGATGATCCGGTCGTACCTGACCGCAAACTTCGTGAGTCTTCCATGTCACCAGCTTTAGATCAACGGCAGATCGCGGGGCGGAGCGTAGCTCCCATCGGCTTTGGCGCCATGTTGCTGGGCATGGAAGGTCGGCCCGACGAAGCCACCGCGCTGCGAGTCATTCACGCAGCCCTCGATGACGGCTGCACCGTCATCGACACTGCAATCAACTATGGCGCTAACGCCGCGGAACTCGGCTTCTGCGAGGCGCTCGTGGCGAGGGCGCTGGCGACATGGAGCGGAAATCGTAATGATGTGCTGGTCGTCTGCAAGGGCGGCAACCTGCGCACCGACGAGTTGCTCTATGTCCCGGACGGCAGCCCCGCCAACCTACGCCGGTCGTGCGAGACGAGCCTAAGGGCGTTGGGGCGCGAGGTGATCGATCTCTACTGCCTCCACTCCATTGATCCGCAAGTTCCTCTGGTTGAATCGATGGGCGCGCTAGCGCGCCTCAAGGAGGAAGGCAAAATTCGCCACGTCGGCATCAGCAATGCAGGCCGGCGCCAGATCTCCGAAGCGCGGACCGTGGTGGAAATTGCCGCCGTGGAAAATCGACTGTCGCCTTGGTCGGTCAACTCGCTGCCGATCGTCGAGCTGTGCGAGGCGCAGGACATCGCCTACCTCGCCTATAGTCCGCTAGGCAGCCAGTCGCTGGTGGGTAGGCTGGGCGAAAAGCCGGGTTTTGCTGAAGTCGCGCGCCGCCGAAGGGTGTCGGTGCAGCAGGTGGCGATCGCGTGGGCGCTCGCTCTTTCACCCGCAATTATCCCGATCCCCTCGGCCCGCCGTATCGAGACTTTGCGCGATAGCCTCGGCGCCGCCGGCCTGATCCTGACGCGCGAAGAGATGCAGCTGCTGCAACCGGACCTGACAACCGACTGATGATCCCAACGGGTGCTGTCATCTGTAGATGGCCCCTGCGTTGCAAGAGGGTTTCTGGCTTGATGGTTTGATCTGACAGGGTGCGGTCATCTGTCCGGCCTGTTGGTGCGGCACCGTGTGACCGCTGGCCCTGATGGTGTCCGCTGGCTGGATCCCAATCAGGCGACCGTCAAACATTCAAGCTTCGCCGCTCAGCCGCTCTGGCCGAGTGGCAATCGCTGATGGCCTAAAGTTTCGATGCCCTGGCGGTAGCTGTGCCCAGTGGAGACGAGTTCGCATCGGACTGACAGCTCCCTTCAGTCGCCGACCCTGGCCAGTTCCGCTCCGGCCGTGAGTTCTCGGCTTCGCTGGGGCTGGTGCCGCGCCAGAACTCCTCGGGCGCATTTCCAAGATGGGTGATCGCTACTTGCGCAAGCTGCTGGTGGTGGGCGCAACATCCGTCGTGCGCCGGACGAGAGGCGCCAAGTCCAACCCATGGGTGGGCAGGCTGCTGGAGCGCAAGCCGGCGCGGCTGGTCACGGTCGCCATGGCCAACAAGGCCGCCCGGATCGTCTGGGCGGTGCTGGCGCGGGGCGAGGCGTACCGTCCGGCGGCGGCCTGATACCTATTGCTGCCCGCAACGCGGCCGGCGTCGAACTGCAAGGGTGCTGATCGGAATGATGATGAGGATTTGAGCGGCCGCAGCGGCTGGAACACCCCGTGGAGCTGTCGGATCTAGCTCGATCGTTGATCTTCACGTATATCTCATCAACATGCCACCGCCACTGCCGAAAGCCCCGCATCCGGCTGATCCGCTGGCGTCGGATGTCGGCCGCGAACAACGGGCCGAAGCGGTTCCACCACAGCCGCACTGTCTCGTGGCAGACGTCGATGCCCCGTTCGAACAACAAATCCTCGACATTGCGCAGGCTCAACGGGAAACGCACATAAAGCATCACCACAAGCCGGATCACCTCCGGCGACGAGTGGAAATACCGGAACGGGTTAGCTGGTTTTCGAGGGCGAGACATGGCTGAGCACTACCCCAACCACTGGCTCATCGCCAACCGGTGCAATTCTTCTGACAATACCCTCGTTCTCAATGGCGCTCATATCTGCGTCGGACAGGCCGAAATGGTGGCCGACCTCGTGGACGATCACATGCGTCACCATCTCTTCGAGCGGAATGCTGCGGCTGCGGCATTCATTAAGCAGCGGGCGCAGGAACAAAGTTATCACGCTGGGCATGTCCCCTGTCGACCAGATCGAGCGCTGACCGAAGGGGCGGCCGTGGTACAGACCAAGCAGCGACCATGGGTTGGACTGGCCCACGGCGTGCAACATCTCGCTTTCGGCAAAATCCTGAACGCGAAAGACCACGTCGCCCAGATGATCGCGGAATACAGATGGAAGCAGTTGGACGGCTTTGTGCGCCAAACGCTCCACGGTTCCCGCATCTGGTGTGTGGACGATACTGGTCATGGGGACCATATGGGGAGCTAGAAGGAAATTGAAACCGGGTATCTGCGAGGTCAGTGAGATCCATACGGTTGAGATCGGGCGGCTCTGGGCTTAGGTTCGGTGTTAGGGGCCAGCGATCGCCCCGTGAGGCGAGAGCCCAAGCATCGCGTCCTGGTCATATTGTAAGGACGCATCCATGCAGCTCCCTCCAACCACATGTCTGTTTGCGGCCCGAGCGTTGCGTGACTTTGGTGACGGCTTCGTCGCCGTCTTGCTGCCGGTCTATCTGCTCAGGCTTGGCCTGTCGCCGTTCGCGGTCGGCACGCTATCGACGGTGTCGCTGCTCGGGTCGGCGCTGTTCACCTTCGGCATCGGCTTCCTCGGTGCGCGGTACGATCACCGCCAGTTGCTGCTTGGTGCGGCGTGCCTGATGCGACGGGAGTCTGCTTCGCACTGGTCGATTCCTACGCGCTGCTGGTGGTCGTCGCCTTTGCCGGCACAATCAATCCATCGGCAGGTAGCGTCAACCTGCCGGACGCGCACACCATTGCGCTGGCAGACGAACGCAGCGGTAAGCTACTGGCTCAATGGCAAGCCATGCACCTGATGAACGTTCCCATGGCGCTCGATTCTGATGCGAAGATGCTGGCGATCTATCGCACGCCCGCGCGCCTGTCCCTGATCAATGAAGAGAGCGGAAAGGTGAGGCAAGACCTGCCGACGTGCGGCGATGCCGACGACATCTTCTTCGATCGGCCGCGCCGACGGCTCTATGTGAGCTGCGGCTCGGGCGCGGTCGATGTCTTTGAGAAGGTCTAGAGCGATTACGCCCCCATGGCCCGGCTTTCGACCCGGGGCGGCGCCCGAACCGCCTTGTTCGTCCCCGAGCTTGATCGATTATTCGTAGCCGAACCCCGACAAGTCCTGGGAACGGGCGCGGGACTGATGGTGTTCCGGCCAGTGCGGTGAGAATGCCGATCCTTTGGTCTGAATAGGATGGACGGCTGCCGCTGACAAGTCAGACATTCAGACGCAAAGCGGGCTTTCCTAAAAGCTGTCATTCATTCATCGGACCCTGTCTCGCTACCCGCCAGGGTCGTCATGGCCGACACCGCCTATGATGCTGGTCGCTTCCGGCAAGCCATCGCTGACAATGGCGCTTTCGTCGTCATCCCATCCGGCCCCTCGCCGGCACGGAGGGGCCTATTGGACGTGGATGGGTGATGGAGACTGTCTGCGGGGCATCGAAAAGGCCAATACCCCGCGCCCCACCTCAACGGACAGGGATCATCAGATGCGCGTAGGGCGTGCCGGCCCACATAACGTAGGGCTTGGTGGTGTCCGGCGTCGGACTTTCTGGATAGCCCTCCATCATCGACATCGCACCGACGACCATCACGTGCGGCCCGGTGCTGACCCAGTTGTTTTCGGTAGTGGGCTTTTGGGCATATGGATCGGTGTTGCTGGCGTCGGTGCCGCCTGCCAGCATGTACATGAAGCCGACCTTGTTGGCCGGTGGCGGTTTATGCTCTATCCAAGCCTGCGCCCAGGCCATGGCATTGGCATCGCCGCACATTGGGTCGGGTCCTGGCGTGGCGGGGTTGTCGGCCATGCAGGTGAAGCCGTTGGTGCCCTTGCGGACCTCGGTCATGGCGCCGCCGGGACCCATCTTTATAATCGTGGCGTCTCTACCTACAGCCGGGGGTGCGGCTGACATCGCGCTTTGGATGATCGCCGCGTCGCTCATTGCTGGGGGCGCGGCCATGGTGTGACCGGCGGGCTTCCTTGCTGTGGCTGGCTTGGCAGCCGCGATGGGCTTGGCCTTGCCATGGTACGTCGGTGCAGCGACTGCAAAGGGGACCAGCGCGATGGATGCTGTGAGAACTGCGGCTCTGAGCATATTTTCCTCCAAGCCCCCGCAGTCCAAGAATAACACAGCTGCCTATGTTGATCGTTATGAATTTTCCATAAGATTGTTACGCCGACTACCGCGTTCATAGTCCGACCCATCCCGGCCGTTCAGCGGCCAAATTTGCCTTCCCAGCAACGGACCTTCAGCTTTTTCACCGCTGCATCACGAATAGCGGCCATCTCGCACGCCGCCTGCAGAATGGCCGATGACATGGTGTGCCCAAGTTCGAGATGCTGGTGTGGCAGTGCGGGCCTCACCGCTGTAGGCGGCCGAGCAGCGCGACCAATGTATCGGCGCTAACAGCGGGGGCCAGATGCGCGACGTTCTTGGGCTTCGCCTCGAATAGGGCCTTCGCGATGCCGGTGCCGGCGAGTGCGAGCAATTCCCAAGCGGATAGGACCGCAGCGCCATTCGCGAGATGCTCCAATCCATCACCAATGATGGCCAGGCTCTGGCGGTCGCCCTCGACCTGGCGCACCAAGCATCAGCGCGACTGATGAGCAGCTATCACAAGCGAATGCTGCTGGCGAAGCTGGTTACGCGCGTAAAACTGCTGGGCGATGCGGTGGAGATCACCATCGACCGCCGCGGCGTCCTCGAAATCCTCGGCCACAAGAAGCTGGAGAACATCTCCCATCCCTTGACGCTCACCGCATCCATCACCCGCGCCCGCATCGGCAAGCAGGTCAAGCTGGTCATGGCTCAAGGGTCGGACGATCGTGACGAGGCGCTTGTCGCCCTCATCGCTGAAGCTCAGCTGGCAAGGGCGCTGGTCTTGGAACGGTCTGATCAGAGCATCAAGGATGTCGCTGCCGCCTCGGGGCAATGCCGCCACCGTCTTGCCAGGCTGATCAAGCTCTCCTGGCTGGCGCCGTCTATCATCGAGGCCATCATGACTGGCCGTCAGCTCGCCAAGCACCTGCTCACCGCACGTTCCGCTTGACTGGGCCGCGCAGAAAGCTGCGCTCGGGTTCGCCTGACCCCCGCTGCACGTGGGCGCCGTCCGATCGCCATCCATATAGCAACCTGTACAACTCCCACTTATACCACGCTCGATGATTATCATCGGGGTGACCGGTCAAATGGTACGCGACATAACAAGCTGAAATCCGGCCGGCCGACCAGCCTCGCATCGATTTTGGAATGCAGTCTGGAATTATGGCCTTCGAGATATGCCCCCTTTTTGGCCCGCAAAGGTGCCAGCCAGAGCGTCTCTGGTCTGCACGCGGTCATGCCTGTCCCCCGGAAACGGCGCGGTTCCGCGCCATTTCCGGGGCGGCGCGAAAGCCGACCCGATATCGGTGTGAATTTATAAAAAGAGTGGTGCGGGCGGTCGGAATCGAACCGACACTCCTTGCGGAACCGGATTTTGAGTCCGGCGCGTCTACCAGTTTCACCACGCCCGCACGGCCCAGCTCTGGGGATCGCCGCTATAGCCCCCGCAAAGCCCCACGCAAAAGAAAAATGCAGCAGCCTCCCGCTGGCCAGGGGCCCCCCATGTCCCAAGCGAGGGTCCTACATAGTACCATATAGGTTAGTTCTCGGTTATGCAGAACCATACCCCCGCGAGCCCGGCGACAAACCAGAGCTGCCGGATTTCCGTCCCGTCCTCCGCCATGACGGCTGGCCCCCCGAGCGCCAGCGCGCCTTCATCGACGCGCTGGCCGACACCGGATCGGTCAAGCATGCCGCCAAGGTGGTGAACATGTCGAGCGAGGACGCCTATTATCTGCGCCGCCAGCCCGGCGCGGAGGAATTCGCCGCCGCCTGGCTCGCCGCGCTCGACCACGGTATCGCGCGGCTGTAGGACATCGCGCTGGAACGCGCCATCCACGGCGTCGAGGTGCCCGAAACGCGGCTTCGCGCAGGCTGCCGGCATCGGCCATGCGGTCGACCAGCCCCAATCGGCGATCTCCTCCGGCTTGTACCTGTTGCCCGTCATGAGCATCTGCGCGGCCCGCTGAGGCCCGACCACGCGCGGCAAGGTGCAGGTGAGCCCGAACCCCGGATGGAAGCCGAGCTTCACGAAATTCGCGGAAAAGCGCGCCTCCGCTGTGGCAATGCGGAGGTCGGCGGCAACAGCGAGGCCAAGCCCGGCACCGATCGCGGCGCCCTGCACCGCCGCCACGATCGGCTTGCGCCATTCGAAGACGCGGATGACCTGATCGTAGAATTCAGCGCATCGGCCAACAGGCGGAGCAGGCCCACGGTTGCATGATTATGCGGCGGATTCCGGAAGGTCAGCATGGCGACATTGCCGCGCACTTGCAGGTCG
>Ga0157379_10000819_pt1 | contig 25208 bp, 26 predicted proteins | sample S25metaG_FD_121802 | JGI IMG/M metagenome (GOLD analysis project Ga0157379, IMG submission 121802) | Switchgrass rhizosphere microbial communities from Kellogg Biological Station, Michigan, USA - S2-5 metaG | ecosystem: Host-associated > Plants > Roots > Rhizosphere > Soil | place: USA... | reverse complement strand
CCGGTCGAGGCATAGATGTCGCCATTGGGACGCACCGCCAGATGGCGTAACGGCCCCAGCCCTTCCGCCACCACGCTGGCGTGAAAGCCCGGCGGCAGGGTCAGGCCATCGGGTTCCTCCGCGAAGGCGGGAACAGCCAGCAAACAGCCCAAAAAAGAAGAGAGACCGAAAGCAAGTTTTTTCATCTTATTGCCCCAACACATGTGCCGCCGCCAACTCATCATGCGCGATCTGCTGCAGCGCATGGGTCTGCGGTTTTGAAAATCCCATATCGTCCGCCACCGTCTCATTGTCGCCCAAGGACAGCGGGTCCCTGCCCGTCACCTTGCCGAACACCAGCAGCGCTTCCAGATAATAGCCATAGGCGCTGGCGTGGTAACTGTCCCAGGCCCAAAGATTGATCTGGCCCGCCGGAATGCCGGCATAGGGATCGGTGCCCGCCACACCGGTATCCATCGCCCTGTTCCAGGCCAGGCCCACCGGCACCACCCCGGTATCATGCGCGTTCTTGGCTGCCGCGTCGTACGCCGCAGCAAGATCCTTGCCCATCTGCTGGATCGGTTTGCCGTGCCAAGGCTTGTCCGCTGGATAGGTCAGGTCGGCGCGGCTCCAGGTGGCGCTGAGCCATATCTCCGCCTTGGAATTCTTGGCCCGGAACATGTCGGTCATCTGCTTGGCGGATGAAACCAGCAGCGCGGGATTGCCGGGATGATCGATGTCTAGGGTGGAATAGCCATGCATCACCACCACATCCCAGGGCTTGTCCAGCAAGGCACGCTTTTCGAAATAGTGAAAGTCCATGCCCTTGCCGCCCACCGTTTCCAGCGACACCGTGTAATCGAGGCCCGTTTCCTTGGCGAACGCCTTGAAGAAGGCCGGCACGCCACCCGTGGTTTTGCCGTTGGGGCCCGGGCCGTTCAGGTCGGTGACGGTGTCGGGTTTGTAGTAGTGAGCCGCCGAATTGGCGCCGAAGGTGAAGCTGTTGCCCACGAACAGAATGGTCTTTGCTTTTTCTTGGGCATCCGCCGGTGCCGCTGCCAGCAGAAGCGCCAGGACAAATCCAACTTTCATTTCTGCGCCTCCAGAGTGTCGTGCGCTACTTGCATCAAAGCATGGGATTGCCTGGGCGAAATCCCCAGCGCCTCGGCGACGCGATCCTTGCCGTCCAGCTCCAGCGGGTCATGGCCGGTGATCTTGCCGAAATCCATCAGGGCTTCGAGATAATAACCAAAGGCGCTGCCGTGATAATGGTCATAGGTCCATAGATCGACCTTGTCCGCGTCCAACCCGTCATAGGGATTGCCGTCGGCCACGCCGGTATCGATGGCGCGGTTCCAGGCCAACCCCACCGGCACGATGCCGGTATAACGCGGCTCTTCCTTCACCGCCTGCTCATAAGCAGCTTGGACATCCTTGCCCATCTGCTGGATAGGCTTGCCTTTCCAGGGAGAATTGGCCGTTGCGGGATAGGTCTGGTCGGCCCGGCTCCAGGTGGCGAAGAGATAGAGCTTGGCCTTGGGATTGGCTTTGAGGAACATGTCGGCGATGCGCTTGGACGAAGACAGCAGCAAAGTCCTGTCACCCGGATGGGCCTGGTCCAGGGTCGAGAAGCCGTGCATCACCACCATGTCCCAGGGCTTGTTGATCCTGGCCAAAGTGTCGGGAACGGTGAACCAGTATTCCAGGCCCTTGCCCCCCACCAGTTCCGAACTGACGTCGTAATCGTCAAGGCCGGCTTCCAAGGTGAACTGCTTGAAGATGGCCGGAACGCCCCCATAGGTTTCGCCGAAGCGGTTGGGACCGTTCAAGTCCTTCACCAGTTCGGGATGGTAATGCTGGGCGGCGGAATAGGCCCCGTAAGTGAAGCTGGATCCCAGGAACAGGACGGTTCTGGCGCCGGCGGGCGCCGCAAACGCCAACACTGCCACTGCTGTCAGCAGCGCCTTGAACGAACGCACGCAACCTCCCCGGATTCTTGTTTTGCGGGACTATAGGCTCACGAACCGGCGCGGGAAAGCGCCGCCGCGCGCGCCTCGAACGCGTCGGTCATCTTGAGCATGACTTTTTCAAAGGCCTGGCCGGCCACGCCGTGGAGCAACCGGCTCTTGAATTCAAAGAGAATGGAAAAATCCACTTCGCAGCCATCTTCCTTGGGGGTGAAGCGCCAATGATTTTCCAGGGTCTTGAACGGGCCTTTGGTTTGGACCACGTCGATGGTGCGCGCCGCCGGGTCCAGTTTCACATCGCTGGTATAGCGTTCCCTTAAAGCGCCATAGCCCACCGCCATTTCGGCGGCGAGGCCATCGTCTCGGCGCGTCAGCACCCGCAGCGCTACCACCCAGGGCAGGAATTCCGGATACTTCTCCACGTCCGCGACGACCGCATACATCAGCTCCGCGGAATACGGAACCTTGCGTGTCTCGCGATGGGCAATCACGCTTTGGCGGCGCGGGCTTTTTGCAGCTCCGCAAAATCGCTGTCGGCATGGTAGGAGGAGCGGGTCAGGGGCGATGCCGAGACCATCAGGAAGCCCTTGGCCCGGGCGATGGATTCCAGCGAAGCGAATTCCTCGGGCGTCCAGAAACGGTCCAGCCTGGCATGCTTCTTGGTCGGCTGGAGATACTGGCCGATGGTGAGGAAATCCACTTTCGCGGCGCGCAGGTCGTCCATCACCTGCATGATCTCTTCGCGGGTTTCGCCGAGGCCCACCATCAATCCGGATTTGGTGAAGCCTTCCGGCATCAACTCCTTGGCCTGCTGCAACAGGCGCAAGGATGCGAAATAGCGCGCGCCCGGGCGAATATTCAGATACAGCCGCGGCACGGTTTCCAGATTGTGGTTGAAGACTTCGGGCTTCGCCGCCATCACCGTCTCGATGGCGCCGTCCTTGCGCAGGAAGTCCGGCGTCAGCACTTCCACCGAGGTGCCCGGGCTTTCGGTGTGAATGGCATTGATCACGTCGGCGAAATGTTGCGCCCCGCCATCGGCCAGGTCGTCACGGTCCACCGAGGTGATCACCACATGGGTGAGGCCCAGGGTCTTCACCGCGCGCGCGACATTGGCGGGCTCCTGCGCGTCCAGCGCTGTGGGAAGGCCAGTCTTCACATTGCAGAAGGCGCAGGCCCGCGTGCAGGTGTCGCCCATGATCATCATGGTGGCGTGGCGCTTGGTCCAGCACTCGCCGATATTGGGACAGGCCGCCTCTTCGCAGACGGTGTGCAGCTTGTTGGCGCGGACGATCTCGCGGGTGGCGATATATTCCTTGGACACCGGCGCCTTGACCCGGATCCAGTCCGGCTTGCGCTGGATGTCGTTATCCGGGCGGTGGGCCTTTTCGGGGTGGCGCGGCTTTGCCTGGGCCCCCAGATTGTCGATGACGATGGTCATGACCCAGATATAGACGCTGGACCCAAGGAAATCACCAACCGGTGCTGCAATACTGGCTTGCTAATGCGGCTCAGGGCGAAAAAAAGCTCCGCCAGCTATCTAGCTCCGGAGCCAGCCTTCAGCTCGACGGAAGGGTGATCAACGGGGTTAGGCGGTAACTGCTGCCTCAGCCCGTCATAGATAAATGGCTTGGTGAAATCTGTCTTGGCATCTTTGCCTGCTGGGGCGCTGGCCGGAGATGGCGCAGGCGAGGCTGTTTCTGCAAAAGCGGGGGCGGCCAATGTCATCGCGGCAATCAAGGGAAAGACTTTCACAAGTCACCTCCGTGGGAAGCATACACGCAATACTGGAGACCGGCTGGGGCTCGCCTGCGGTAGAGGAAGGTATAATATTGGGAATATATTCTTATGGTAGCGCTTCCACAATATCATCGAAATGCCAGACAAGCCGTGGCAGCATGGCGCCACAGTACCCCTATTTTTCCCTTAGTGGGGGGTCCTGAATAACTTGACCCGGCGGCTTTAGCTGCCGGGTCTTCTTTCCTCCCCACCACACAAATGTGAACTTCGCACCCTTTGTCGCGTTGCTGTCAGGCAACCAGCCAGGAGGGGTCTTATGACTTCCCGCAGCTCTACACGGCCAAAACGTCCCCTGCGTTCCGTCGCGCATCGTCCCGCCTCCAGACCGTCGCTGATCGGCAGTGTCAGCCGCATGGCCGCGAGCCGCCCGGCGCGGATCACCTATTACATCCTGGGGACCGCGGGCCTGGCGGCTTTGGCGGTGGCCCTGGTCGGCCCCAAGCGCCTGGAACGCGAAGTCATCAAACCGTTACGTGGCGCGCTCGAACCCCAGGCGGAAAAACTATGGGCCGACTCCAAGCCGTTGCGGGAGCAGATCGCCGGCCTGTTCAAGTCGGCGAGCCCCACCGGCCGCGAGCGGCTGGTGCGGAGTTTCCAAAGCTGGATCGGGCATTTTCACGCGACTTAAGGTAAGACGCATCCCGACTCCTTGTCGGGACTCGATATGTCAGGGTTGGGAACGCCGAAGCGCATACCGTTCGATCCCGGCAGCGCCGATCGCAGCATCTTCCGCGCGCTGACCGAAGCACGCCAGGAAATGGGCGGCGGGACGCTTGCGCTTGTCGACGGCGACGACCGCGGCATGACTTACGATGAGATCGTCCGCGCCAGTTTCGCGCTGGGCTCGGCGCTCCGGCGCGGCACAACGAGCGGCGAATGTGTGGGCGTGATGCTGCCCACCGGAATCGCCGCCACCCTCACCTTCTTCGCGCTCTCGGCCATGGGGCGCATTCCCACCATGCTCAACTTCACCAGCGGACTTTCCGGCTTGAAGAGCGCGCTGTGCACCGCGCGGGTCAAGCGCGTGGTCACCGCCCATCGGCTGGTCGAGGTGGCGGGACTGCAGGACGTGGTCGCGGGCCTTGAGACAGGAATGGGTGCCGAAATCATTTATCTGGAAGACCTGCGCAAGTCGCTTTCCCTGAAGGACAAGCTGACGGCGGTGGCGGGCAAGATCGTGCCGTCCCTGCTGGCGGCAAGGCCAGATCCGGCAAAGCCGGCAGTTATTCTCTTCACCTCCGGCACCGAGGGCGAGCCCAAGGGCGTGGCGCTGTCGCACCGCAATCTGCTGGCCAACATCGCCCAGGTGCGCGCCCATATCGACCTCTATCCCCGCGATGTGTTGTTCAATCCGCTGCCCGTCTTTCACTGTTTCGGCCTGACGGTGGGAACCCTGCTGCCGCTGATCGCGGGCGTGAAGGTGGTGTGCCATCCCACGCCGCTGCAGCCCAAGGAGATCGTGCGCCGCATCAAGCAATATGGCGCCACCATCCTGCTTTCCACCGACACCTTCATCAACCAATATGCCCGCGCCAGCGACCTGAGCGAGCTGGACAGCCTGCGCATGGCGGTGTGCGGCGCCGAACGGCTGCGCGACGAGACGCGGTCCTTCCTGCGCAAAAAATCCACCGTCACCCTGCTGGAAGGCTATGGCGTGACCGAAGCCGCGCCCGTGGTGGCGGCCAACCAGATCGAGGCCAATCATCCCGGCACGGTGGGCCGGATGATGGCGGGCATGGAAGCGCGGCTGGAGCCGGTGCAAGGCATCGCCGGCGCCGGCCAGCTGCATGTGCGCGGCCCCAATATCATGCTGGGCTATATCCGCCCCGACGCACCGGGCGAGATCGTGCCGCCAAAGGACGGTTGGTACGATACGGGCGACATTGTCGCCATCGGCGAAGACGGTTTCATCGCCATCCGCGGCCGCCTCAAGCGCTTTGCCAAGATCGGCGGCGAAGCGGTGTCGCTGGCGGTGGTGGAAAATATCGCCTCCGCTTTGTGGCCCGACAACAACCATGCCGCCGTGGCCTTGCCGGATGGCCGCAAGGGCGAGCAGATCGTGCTGTTGACCGATGCCGCCGATGCCCGCCGTGTCGACATGGTGGGTTGGGCGCAGAATCACGGCGTGACGGAATTGGCGCTGCCACGGCGCGTGGTGCTGGTCGATGCGATACCCAAACTGGCGACCGGCAAAACCGATTATGTCTCGGTGCAAAAGTTGGCGGAGGAATCATCCGAGCCGCCCGGCTGATTTGCCTGCCGCGACAGCGATAGCCGGTTGCACACGCGCCATCACGTCTCAGGAAAAATTTGGCAACATGATTTGTGCGCTGGGAGCGCTTGAAACGCTGCATTGATTTTGCTCAATGTCCGGAACGAAACAAATGGGCGAACCATTAATCGCCCGGAGCCCAAGAACAATTTGATCATGACAGATGGTAATGCCGGCGCGGAAAGCGCCGACCAAGGTGTTTTGCTGCGGCCATCCTTGATGGCGATACTGTTGGTGGTCGCGGGTGTTGGCCTGTGGATGTGGGATGACAAACACGACGACAACCTCTCGCGGGTGCCCGCGCTTGTGGTCAGTCAAAACAGATAGCTCGCACGCCTCGCTTCCCGTCCGCGGGCGCTTAACGCAAGTTAAGTCCGCCGCGAAAGAGCTTCGGTTCCCCATGACCGGGGCTCTTTCCCTTTGTTTCACGGGCCGCGATTAACCGAGAATCTATTTGTGATGCGCGAGATGAATTTTTCCGTTCCAATTTTCTTCCTCCGTATCAAAATGCGCCCGGGGGCCAGGGGGCAAAAAACGGTATGACGAATCACAGGCTTTTGGAGCGGGCCTTTGCGCTTGCCGAAAGTGGCGAAGTCGGCGGGTTGGTCGAACTCCGCAGGAAGCTTGCGGAAGAAGGCTACAGCCAATGGCAGTTGGAGCAGTTGGCGGGGTCGGCACTGCACAAGCAGTTGAAGGGCAAGATCGAGGCCGCGCGTTCCCTCACCCGGGACAGCCGCCTGCCATAGTGCTGATTTGAAAGCTGTTTATTTCAGGGAAGCCCTTGTTCAAAAAATATTCGTGCGTTTCTGCCGCAGGCAAGGATTGTCACGCACCGTACCCTTCATGAACATTTATCTGGACAGTTTCGGCCAACAGTAACAGCATGGGCGCGGTTGGGCGTGGGGCCTTCCATGCAGGATTATGAATTTCGCATCTTTGGCGACACCGGCGCCGTCTCCATCATCGTGCATGCCGCGCATTTCAGCGATGAAGCCGCCATCAAGTCGGCGCGGGCTTTCGCAGGGACCATGCGCTTTGAAGTCTGGCGGGATCTTGAGCGGTTGTTGCCGGCCGGCGTCATTCCCCAGGCCGTGCTTCGCAAGCCTGCCGCGCCGTTAGAGATGCGAAACGAGAACAAGAGACTCTATGAGTTCAAGCTTTCCGGTCCCGGCCATGAGCCGCTGCTGTTCGCGGCGTCCCTGATGACCGACGATCTGGCGGCAGAGCATGCGCGAAAGCTGCTCAAGCGTCATGATGAAATGACTCACGCCGAGATCTGGCGTGGCATGAAACTCATCCGCCAGGTCTAAATTCGCACCAGAATGGGACAGCGTGGCGAAAACGCCCCAGAACAAAAGGGGGAAATGGTCCATGGTTAAAATTCGAAAACGTGGTTCGCGCCTTGTTCTCACGTCCCGCTGCTTGTGCCGGTGACGCGCGGCGACCCTGCCGTGTCTCGTGCCGTTAAGCAAAACTCCGCAATAAACTTCCCGATACGGCACACCAGGGTCACACTCCTTGCTGCCTATCGAAATGTTCGCCCGCTCGATACGGATTCTGCCGGCGCGCAACTGATCAGGGACAGATGGAAGAGCGCAGTTCCATAAATGGAAAGGATGCTCCCGGCGGGACCTGGAAACTGCTGGTGGTCGCCGGCGCTCTTGTGGCCGCGGGGCTCGCCATCATGGCCTGGACAAGCGGCGATCCCTCCGCCCGGCCGAGAAGCGACGGCAGGGATATGACCGTCCAGCAACGGCCCGGCTAAGACACCCATATCGGGAAACCCAAGCCCTTTTCGCCAGGTAACGGCAGCTGCGGCGGAAAAGAAAATCGCCGAAGATCTAATGAGGACGTTGAGGCGCCTGAAAGAAATCTTGCAAGCTCATCTTGAGCGATCGCGGCAAGCTTTCGGATTTGAATGGTCGCTTTGCAGGGCCGTCATAGCCGCCCCGCTTGTCGCAAACGGACGCAATGACAGTTCGCCTGTTCGTGGCGCTGGCTCGGCAATCCCTGAACCGTCGAAACCCTTACTTACAGGCCGCGCGGATACGTTTGCCCCGCTTGCGGTTGGGGCTTCAGCATTCCCGACTCAACGACATACAAGGCCGCCCCGCCCAGGATGACTACGATAGCGACCCATGTTGCAATTTTTTGAGTCTTGTCGGGCTTGTCTTCGGCGTGATGAAAGTCTTGCAAACCAGTCATCTTTCCTCCTGATCGTCTTGTTTTGATGTCTCGCTGTAAATTCTCCGTGTTAGGCTATTGTCGATTACCGGCGCCCTGGCTCACATCACCAGCGGCCCGCGCATACAATATCACGAATCGTAGGGTTTCTGAGTCAGAACAAGCAGGGCCGTAAACGGGGTTTCGTCCGGGGGGAGGCCCGGATTCCCGCCATTTAGAGGGATGTCTCCCCTCCACATCGAATGCTCTCTAGAGGGTGGCGGCAGGAAAGCCTGGAACGTCGCAATGCTCCCCCGCGGTACCGGCATCGCGCGATTCTGATCCTCGAACGGGCGGGCGGAACAAACCAAGCTGACAAACTATCACCAAACAGAGGGCAGAAGCGTCGTTTGATCTTATTTGCCGGGCATGAGCCCTGGGCTAAGGTCGCGCCGATGAGTGATACCGGGTTCGATCGCGCTTTTGCCGACTTTGAAAACTCCATCCTTTCTCCGGCGCTCAAGGAAGTGGCCAACCATTGGCGCGAGGTTTGCGCGCCCGGGCGGCTTCCTGCTTGGAGCGATATCCGGCCTTCCGCGCTGAAAAGGCATCTTCCCATCGTTTGGAGCTACGATTATCTGCCGGACGAAGACGACTTTGTCGGGAAATTGGCTGGCAACGATATTGTCGGGGTCTCCAACAAGCCTTTCAAAGGCACTCGCCTTTCGGCGCTTAGACCTGGGGACAAATATCCGCGTTCGCTGATTCGCGCGAGGCGGGTGCTGCATGAACCCGCGCTCTATCACGGCAAGGGGCTGGTCTATACGACCGCCAACAGCTTTGGCGTTGGGGAACGCGTCGTGATGCCGCTCGAACGCCGGGGCGGGCAATCATCCGGCATTTTCGGCGCGACCCAATACAAGGAACTCGCGGACTGGAAAGTGTCGGAAATGGACGCGGAGACAGAGAACTGGTTTTCCCTGGCGGGGGTATTTCCGGCATTGGTGTAGTTTTGCCTGCTGCCAGGGCGGGCGGACCCTCGCGCATCACGGAACTTGCGCCCCTGCCCTCGCCACGCTTGAAGTTCAAAGTTCGGTCGCAATAAATCGCGAGCGGAAGTATTTGTTGAGGCAATGTCTGAGCTAGGCGCCAGCGGCGGTTTTACGAGCTTCAGGGGCAGCATCAAATCAGATGCGCTCGGTACCATCGCAGACCATTGGCAGTCCGCGCGGGGCAATAAGCGATTGCCGGCTTGGACATCCATTCAACCGTCCTGCATTGCTTCTCACCTCAAGCGGGTTTTTGCGTTCACTTACGATCGGGCATCGCGCGAAATCACCCGCAGTGTGGCGGGCAGCCAGGTTCTCTCGTTGGTGGGTTGGGAGCCCAAGGGGACGCCGGTGCAGAATCTGCAGGCGCCCCGTCTGGCCATGCGAATGCATCTCACGGTTTCGCGTGTCGTCCTTGGGCCGACCTTCTACCGGGGTACCGGGAAATTGTTTCAGCAAGGACCGTATGTCGTGGAAGGAGAACGGATCGTTCTGCCTCTCTCAAGTGATGGTGATGTTGGAGACGGCGCGCTCGGCGCCTCCGATTACTATCACCCGGAAACCGACTCCTTGACCGATCCGGTAGAGGTTTTGCACGACATTGAAGAGTGGTTTCCTCTTTAGCGGGCCTGTCGAAGCGCACCACCCGCTTGCAGGTCACGAGTCAGGCTCGGCGCACGGGCAATTCTTTCTACGCCTAAGTCCATCTGTGACAGGTTGTCACTTTTGACCGGGAAAGCTTCGCAGACTGTCTCAAGACCTTACCTCCCCTACTTTTCAGGACAGAAGAGGTGTCGCACCCGGCTTGGTTGTAATGGTTCCCCGTGTTGGATAGGGCTGCTTACGATCCCCCCTAAGGAATGTAGGCGCGCCAGAGGATGGGACGGCTCCGCCAACCCATCCTCTGGTTTTTTTGCGATCGCCGGCGGTCGCCGCTGAAGCGGCGGGTTGGCGCGCAGCGGATCGCGCGTTTCCCAAATCATCGCGTCTTGCTCCGCACGAGGCGCCTTTCCGCCCTATTTGCGAAAAGGGATGCAAGAAGTCCCGTAAGCCTTTGCCTACAACGCGATATGTCGAAGTCAAACTGACTCATCACCCGCAAGGGGGTGGTGAGTCAGTTTGGCGGCACTAACATTTCACCAGCCTCCTCCGGTCCTTATCGGACCCGCCTGACCAGATGCGCAATATTATTACAATCCCCTAGAGCGGTGTGTTGCGGCCCTATGTTGGCTCCGATGGGCAGTTCCGTCGTGAACGGCCTATTCCAGTTCGCTCATAACCTATTGAAGCACTGGTGGCCGCACTAGACACCTGCAAAAGAAAATAGGGGCAATGCGCAAATGGATGATCCTATGAAGGGGGATATTTCATGCACGGCTATGAAATGCACATCCTTCAAGACAGTTACATCCATTTTCGGAAAGGGGTCAGATACCCATCAATTCCGATAGCCTTTTGAATGCCGATTAGCATGTTTGGCGTCAGCCCGTCTTCGGATAGCGGCAAAAGCATTCGCTGATAATGAAGATAGCGGGTTTCCTCGTTTACAAACTCCTCTCTGTCGATCCTTGGAGCGCCTGTCCGAGCGACGGACGCATATTGCTCCAGCACGGCGTCAAGTTCGCCGTCGAAACAAAGCTCGTCTAGCCATCTTCCCGTTAAATCTTCATGCCAGCGATCACAGATGGTCGTGCCCACAAGGCGGAAGCGAAAACGCATCGGCTGGATTATGTCCGCAATAAAAACCAAGGGCATGACCGCTGCAATATCCCTTGGATTAATGTCGGCTCGACACGGCATCGAACGCGTCCCGCGCTGAAGCGCCCAATATTCGTAAAGGATTCCCAAATCCGGATCGTCGAAGGGGTCGCTAAGTGGGTTAAAGCTCATCGGCTTCTGACCAAGTCGCTGCTGGGGTGACATGTCGGGCATGGTGTCGCTTTATACTGCCGCGCCGCGGGACTGACTGACCAACTTGGGAACAACTCCATAGACGACAGAAACCTTGGTCCCAGGATTGGCGTCGGCGACGCTGATGGTCGCACCCAATTGTTCACTCAAAGCCTGAATGATGCTCGTGCCCAAACCCGGTTTTGCGGCGGCCGCGTGGGACGGCATGCCCACACCGTCATCGGACACGGAAAGAGTCCAGTTGGCGGCATGGCCTTTATAATCGACCAATATCCTGCCCGTGCGGTTGTCTGGAAAAGCATGCTTCAGGGCGTTGATCACCAATTCTGTGACAATCAGGCCCAGGCTAATGGATGCAGGAGCCGTCGTAACGCTATCGTCGGCCCTGACTTCCAGGGACAGCCGGCCGCGATCCGGGATCATGGACGCGCCGATGCTGTCACACAGGATAGTAAAATAGGGGCGAAGTTCCACGTCACCGACACTTGATCCGGCGAGCTGCTGTTGCAGCGATGCGACCGATAGGACCCTATGGTGAGCGTCCACCAGATGGCTTCTTGTTTCCTCCGACTGGACTTTGCGGGCACTTTGCATCAGGACGCTGGCTATGATTTGCAGGCTGTTTGCCACTCTGTGATTCAGTTCTCGAACAAGGAGAACTTTCTCGCTGGCAAGTTGCTCTTTCAATTTTTGTGCGGCACGCACTTCGGTGATATCTAAGACAGAAAGTAACAGCCGGACATTTTCGTCGTCCGCGTAGGCGAGCTTGGTCGCGTTGAGGACAAGGCATTGCTTGTCCCGGCCTTTGCGCGCCAGCAGCATCTCGTAATCTTTGACAGCCGCGAAACCGGAGGCTGTTGCTTTCAAGAGGGATGCAAGTTGGGGGACATCCCATTCCCCCTCGCCAATGCTCGCTAGTAAGCGACCCTCGACCAGAGCCATATCGAGATCAAAGGCTCGGCAAAAAGACTCACTCGCCGCGATGACAGTAAGGTTGCTGTCCAGGAGCAGAAGCGGGGCATTCGATGATGCGACAACAGCCAATGCCAGATTGAGCGCAACGGCTGGTGAAAGTGATGGATGGGGAGCCATGGCTACCCCTTTCTAGGGACCAGAGGCTCGCGAAGCGAAAGCCGTACCTGGCAGAAGGCGAAAAAAGCACGGTGAGATACCGCATCGCCGTTCACGGCATAACACGCCTGTTCGCGCAGACCTAAGTTAATCGGTATGAAGAACTGCCGACATTATCGTCGTCACGGCAATAAGGCTCGAATAGTCAGCGTAATCATCCCGCTACAGCTATGTTGCAGCAAAGTCGGGGGAGAAGGTGTCCGCACGCTCTGTTACGGAGGCGCGATGACAAATTGTCAAAGCGTGGTTCCACGGTTTGTTCAGCCTTTGCCCAACAATCCTCCAATACGTCCAAACGAATAGCGAACTAGAGCGTTACCAAAGCGTCCATATGGTCATCGTGGGGCCGTGATCTGCCCTCTCCGCGATGGCCCCGGCACCACCGCCGATCCATTTCCGAGGAAAACATCATGGCCGGGCCGCAAGTGCTCGTCGCCGAAGACGAAGCGGCGCTCCGAAGTTTGATAGCGGACGCGCTGACAGACCGAGGGCTGCAGGTCATGCAAGCAGCAGATGGCGTAAAGGCATCCCGGATTTTGAAGGACAATCGCGGAATATCGGTTCTGCTTTCCGACATTAGAATGCCGCACATGGACGGTTACGCGCTGGTTGATGAAGCGGTATCGCGCGACCCCGAACTCAAGGTCCTGATGATGACGGGGAATGCCGGGGTTCGCCCGCCACCAGCGGTCCTTAAGGCACGAGAAATAGCAACGCTCATCAAACCATTTGACATGGATCGCATGTGCGACATCGTGGTCAATATGGTGGCTCGGGGCTAAGGGTTTCGCTCCGCGCAACCGAAGGAAACAGAAAATGCCTTATAAGGTAGGTCTGACCCGGAAAAGCGGGCATCAAATTGCACTAAAAGAGATTCATCGCCTCAAGACACCCTGGAAAAATGAGCAGGTGACGGTCGAAGTCGATGGCATTCCTGTTCGTTGCCTTGTGACAGGCGTTAGGAAATCGCAGTCGAAATTGCGCGGAACAGGTGTCGAGAAGGTCGATGATATCGATGCCCTGGAGGCCTGAGCCGTACACTCGGAATGTAAGCCGTCCCACCTCCGACGCCCATTGGCCTCGCGAGTATGCGACGCTTGCGATCGTTTTCGGCTGTTTCGGGTTTTGGGCGCTCGTATCCGTATTCCTGACCTTGGTGAGATAGGCGTTGCGCTGCTTGCTGCGGGGATAGACCAAGCGATGATATCCGACGATGCTCTGTCTGCTGCCCAATTTGTCTCCCTCCAGGAATCGGTAGGACTTTCCTACACGACAGTATTCCTTCCGAAGATGCGGCGCTCCTGCTAGATCGAGGCCTGATATACCGTTTGCTGGGAAACCTCTGCATCACAGCGGTGGGGCGAACCCGACTGACACTCGGAAGGTAACGTTGCCTAGCTGCCTCCAGGGGAGCGGCAAAACCGGTAAAAAGTTAAACCAACATCCTGGCCCAATTTTGCAGGTGTGATGGCAGCAACAATCGATCTAGACATTTGGCGATCCGCGCAAGAGCGGGCCTGATCCATTCGTACAGTTTAATCATATCTTTCTAAGAAGCAGAGCGTGCTGTCCAATCGGTGCGCCGCATCGTTGGCAATATTCAATTATCAAACTGATGCAGCGGTCTTCATCAGCGTGTATTCCATTTGAACGGGGTGCTTTTTCAAGGTTGGCGCTGGGGCGTGATGACAACTTACAACATTCGAACGACGAAGGTGCACGACAGGGCGTCCCTTTTCGCGACTGCCGAATTCAAAGACGACGTTGACGCAATTGTCTCTGCGCGCCAACTGCTTCGCCCTGGAGAGACCATGGAAGTCTGGCGGGCGGACACCCTGGTTTATCGCGTTGCGCCTAGTTCGTGGTAGGCCGCGCCATGAAAAGCAATCATGAGCTACTAAAGCGAGCTTTCGAGATCGCGGACAGTGGCGAAGTGAATGGGGTGGTCGAGCTACGCCGTCGCCTTGCAAGCGAGGGCTTCGGTCAGTGGCAGCTAGACCAATTGGGCGGCAGGGCCATCCTGAAGCAGTTAAGGGGGAAGATGCGGGAAGCTCGCGTCAAAAAATAGAAATCGCACTGAGAAGATCTCGTTTGGATGGCGATGTAGGACGCCGATCCGGACACCAAAGCCGCTAAGGCTTACCAGTAGCGACCTCGTCCCCAATATCCCCCGCCGCCGAGCAGAACCACGATAAGTACAACTATTAGAACAGTGCTCATGAGGCTCTCCTGTGACGGCGTCGCCGGACTCTAGGAACGGATATTGGTCCCTTGGCGGAATATGAACGCGTCCCGCGAGTCAAAGTTCCGAGAGCGCCTAGCTCGCCGCCTTTGCGAGCCATAAGCGCTTCAGAAACTTAAGTGAAGGATCGGTGATAGCGTTCACGTGACGCGAATTCTCCAACTTTGCGCCGACCTCCGCGCCTTTGGTCCAAACCCACGTTGCATCGTAAACAACGCCTTCGCGGACATTGATCAGGTAAAAGCTCTTGGGACATTGGATGCTCAGGCCCACGACCAATCGAGCGCCGGTCTCGGAGAGACTGCGGATCGAACAGTCGAGAGTGTGTGCTCCTTTCGCGTAGGTGATAATTCCGGCCAGCAAAACACGCTTTCGCGACTTAGGCCGACGCTCGGCAAGTGGTGGCGGTCCCGGATTGAGTCGATTTACCAACTGGTGTTCCCAAAACTAGACAGCTATCCGCCGAGCGGGCCAGGAGTCGAGGTCGTTACCGTACATTGGGTCAATTCAATGCGGGCGGCGCGTGCCCGGTCGGACCTAGTTTCGAGAATGCGCAGTCTCTGTTGCGAGGAAGTGCCTGATAATGAGCGTTGCAGTATTAAGCCGCCGAGCGGAACACATCTAGGCGGCTGGCGGCTCGGGCAGCCTGGCTAAACCGGTAATGCATTCCGGGCCGCGCCAGACCTCAAAGGACCCTCCGCGCTGAGCCATCTTTCTGGCGGAGCGGATGGCGTGCAGGTCTGAAAGCTGGGATCCGCAAGATATCAGAGCTGGGAACCCCTCCGATTTGAAAATACGAATTTCGTATTCGGGCATGGGCGGCCTCGCGCTAAAAGAGGAAGTAATACCGGCAACTTCGTGCGGCCTGGACTCTAGTGGTGCGGAGGTTTTGCCGCCGCACGTGGCCCTTTGGAAAGCAGTTCAGCGAGAATTTGATATTTACGGTCCTCTGTCTGTGCGTTCAGCATCTCTTGAAAGTTGCCGCCGCTCTGCACGGCTACCCAATCGGCCCATATCTGTTCTCTGGTTTTTTCTAACACGACTTGTCTCCATCATCTGTGATGGGAGCGCGTGGCCTGCGTAGCAGGTTCTCATGTCTCTCAAGCGGGACGAGGCCCCGACAGGTGGATATTCTTCCGTTCGCGGGGGAAAGACTGAGCCGGATTGACCATCCGCGACCGGCTCTTTGCATCTTGTCGTCCCTCTAAAAAGGGACGCTAAGACCTTCTTGAGGCGCGGGAACGCAACGGAAAAAACAAGGTTAATTCAAACTGAGTCACCACCCCCTTGCGAACGACATTGACAATCATTCTCAACTGACCTTATAACTCCCCCTGGATTGGCCCGGCCGGGAAGTCTTGGATGATCGTCTGTGTCTGCAATAGGCTGAACGAACAGCGCATCGGTGCTGCGATCTGCGGCGGCGCCCAATGTGCCGACGAGGTTTATGCGCGCTGCGGCGTGAGAAAGAATTGCGGACGATGCCAGGAAACGATCGAAGGAATGCTGGAAAAAAGCCGCGAAGCGCTGGCGCTGGCGGCGGAGTAACCCCGGCCGCGGCCCCCGGACCCGAGCCTCACGCCTCCCTGGCGGGCGATCCGGTCACTATCTCGTTCCTCAACAGGGTGCTGAAGAACGAGCTCACCGCCATCAATCAGTATTTCCTCCATTCGCGCATGCTGGCCGATTGGGGGCTCAGCATCCTGGCGCACAAGGAATATGAAGAATCCATCGACGAGATGAAGCATGCCGACCGGCTGATCAAGCGGGTGCTGTTCCTGGGCGGGCTTCCCAACCTGCAGGATCTGGGCAAGCTGCTGATCGGGGAAAATGTACTGGAGGTCCTCAAATGCGACCTCTCGCTGGAGATGATGTCCCTGCCCGACCTGAAGATGGCCATCAGCCATTGCGAAACGGTCAAGGATTTCATCAGCCGCGAGCTCTTCACCGACATATTGGAGAGCGAGGAAGAGCATATCGACTGGCTGCAGACCCAGATGCGCCTGATCGAGCAGATGGGCATCGAAAATTTCGTCCAGCTGCAAACCAAGGCCAACGAAAGCGGCAGCTGACGGCTGGAGCGATTCAATCTGGCCTTAACCCGCTCTAGTCTGGCGCATGCGCCAAGCCGATTCGCAAAATCGTCTGACCGCCGCAGCCGCTGGCATCGCCTTTGCCTATGCCGCGGTGGCGATTTCATTCTTTGTCCGCGGCGCCTGGATATCCGATCCCCAAGGTGCGCCCCTGGTCACCGACTTTCTGCCGGTGTTCCTCGCCGGCAAGCTGGCGCTGGCGGGCCATGCCGTGGTCGCCTATGACCCGATAGCTTTTCATCCGGTACAAGCCCGCTTCGTCGGCCATCCCTTTGCCGGCTTCCTGGGTTGGCACTATCCGCCGATCTATTTCGCCGTCGCCATTCTTCTGTCGCTGTTGCCCTATGCCGCCGCGTTCCTGATCTGGGTGACGGCCACCGTGGCGGGCTTTGCAGGGATCGCCTATGCCATCACCCGCCGGGCGGCGCCTGTGGCTTTCATGCTGGCGCTGCCGCCGGTCCTGGCCTGCGTCCTGGTCGGGCAGAACGGATTTTTTACCGCCGCGCTGTTGGGCGCGATGCTGCTGTGCTTGCCGGCAAGACCGGTCCTGGCCGGGCTGCTGCTGACCGCCCTCACCTTCAAACCGCAATTCGGCATCCTGTTGCCCTTCGCGCTTCTCGCCGGCGGATATTGGCGCAGCGTCGGGATTGCGGCGCTGTTGGCGATGGCCTGGGTGGGCATCGGCCATGCGGTTTGGCCCGAATTGTTCCAGGGCTTCCTGCACTATCTTCCCCAGACCAGCCAGGCCGTGGTGGAACAGGGCACCACCGGATGGCGAAAGCTGCAGAGCGTCTATGCCGTGACGCGGCTTCTGGGCGCCGGCGATCCTTTCGCCTGGATGCTTCAGGCTGCCCTCATTGCCGTCTTGCTGGCGGGATGTGTCTTGTTGTGGCGGGGGCGATCTTCTTTTGCGCTGAAAGCCGCGGGCTTGAGCGCTTCGGCCCTGCTGGCCACGCCCTACATCTATTTCTACGACTTGCCTGTGCTGGCGGTGCCGCTGGCCTTCCTGCTGCGCGAGCGCGATTTCGACAAGACGGAATGGACCCTTGTGGCGGTGATGTTCGTTGCGTTGGGAATTTACCCCTTCGTGCAGGCCCCATGGGGATTTGCGGCTTCGTTGCTGGTGCTTGGGCTGGTGGCACGCAGGGCGGTGTCGGGACGGCGCCGGGATATCTCTAATTCGGCAGCGCCGGCGTGATGTACATCTTCTTTTCCTTGTAGGCGATGTAGAGGTGAAGCTGGCGCAATATCCCGATGCCCAGCAACAGGTCGTCTCTGTCGCTCCATACCTTATCCGCCACCATTTCGACATGGGGATGGTTCACGGTCACGCCGCCGAAGCCGAGGGTCTGGAACGGGTAGTTGAAGACCGGTCCCGTCATTCCGTTGACGGGAATGTTGCCGCGCAGTTTCAGGCCGGGATTCTTCTCGTCGATATCCAGGTGTCGGGAGGCGGCACGCATGGTGATGAGTGACGTCAACGCGCCCGTGTCCAAAAGTGCGTTGATCTGTTTGCCGTCGATCATTACCGGAATACGGATATGGGTCGCGTCCCTTATTTCGATCGGCACGACGGCTGCGGGGGTTTGTGTCCAGTAGACGACTTGTCCCGGACAATGATCCGGAGAGATGAGATTGAGTTTGCCGTGGGCGAAATCCAGATCAACGTCGTAGGCAGCCAGGATTTCCGGCGCCAGGGTTCCATCCACCAGAAGACTGTCGAGTTGATCCACGAAGAAAATGAAATTCTTCCCGTGTGACCGGCCGATGGCAAAATCCTTTGCGGTCACATAGTCCGCCAGCTGCCGGGTTCCCATGCCGCGAAGCGTGGTGCCGGCACTGCGCATGGGATGATATTTTTCCCGCTTCACCACCCGCGGCGATACGGTGTTGATATAGCCGCCGGTATCGACCATCAGCCGATAGTCATGGCCCTCAATTTGCACGGGAATGGTGACGCGGCCATCGGGGTTGGTCTGCATCTCCAGGCTGGCAACAATTTTCAGCTTGCAAGCGGGCGCGGCTTCCTCCGCCTGCGCGAGAGGGGGCGATAGAGCAAGCCAGATTCCGCCAGCGAGCCAAGTTCGAGCAATCCTGTTACATTTTTTCACGGCAAGCCAACCACATCCATCTGCGCCGGACCCCATTCCACGAAGTTGGTGGGACAGTTGCTGGCGGCTTCACCGATCAATGGCTTGGCGCCCGCCGGGTCATGATTGTGCAGCAGCCATTCCCCGACATAGAAATTTGCTTCGCAGATCTGACCGTTCACTGCATTCGCCTCGCCCTGCTGCGCGGTAGCAAAAACGGCCTCGCGCGTGATATCGCCGAGGAAGAAGCCGATGATGGGGGCGGGCCAGACTTTTTTGTCGAAATCCGGCAAGGAACGGCGCGGCAGAGCCTTACCCATTCGTGTTTCTGTCAGCGCATACCAGATCCAGCCATAGTCCTTGCGAGGGCCGTGCTCGACCTCGTAGGAAAATTCGTCTTCCGCCTTTTCCAGTTCTCCTACTTCCCAATTGGCGATACCTATGTCACGCCCATGCGCGGCATTTTCCGATCGCAGGCTGAGCGCAATCTTTATGTCCTCGCGGCCTTTGTCTATCCGGCCTAGCCTCATATTGGCGACCGATCTCATGGCATAGGCAAAATCCAAGTCTGGCCGCGCCGCGATGGTCGCATCTAGGTCGGTCATAGCCTGCTCCATTTTCCCGTTCCTTCCATAAAGCAGGGCGCGGCTGATCAGGACCTGCACTTCGTTCGGGCGCAAAGCCAGGCTTGCTGAATAGTCCGCAATCGCCAGGTCGTAGTGCGAAAGAGCTCCATGGGATTGGCCGCGGTCGAAATGGGCGATGAATTGCAGGCTGGGTACAAGGTCGTTGGCCGCCAGCGCCAGATCGAATTGCTGGATGGCCGCGTTCCATTCATGCAGATTATAGAGCTGAATGCCGGCATTCAGATTGTCATAGCTGGCGGCGCAAGCCGGTCCAGCCGTGGCGAGCAGCGCCGCAAGAACTATATGCTTCATGTCCCCTTCCCCACGGAGATCATATCAGGAAAGGCACATCCGGCGCGACACTGACAAATTTTCAGGCGAATTTCAGTTAACGGCGTCGCCGCTTCAGAACTCCGCTTCGAGTTCTTCGATTCCTGCACGCTCGGTGCGGGCGGCTTCGATCCACTCGATCATGTCGGGCAAGGCCTGGATGGTCTCGCAATAATCCGCGCACTGGCGGTCCAGCTTCACGTCATAGGTGGTGAAACGGGTGGTGACCGGTGCGTACATGGCATCCGCGAGCGTCGGCGTTTCTCCGAACAAGTAGGGCCCGCCATATTTGCCCAGACATTCGCGCCAGATGGCGGTGACGCGGTCGATGTCGGCCTGTGCCGCCGCCCAAATCTTGAAGCCCTTGTAGTGCGCCTTGAGATTCATCGGCAGCGCCGAGCGCAGATTGGCGAAACCGGAATGCATTTCGCCCGCGATGGAACGGCAATGGCTGCGAGCCACCGGATCGCGCGGCAACAGCCCCGCCTGCGGGAACGTTTCATGCAGATATTCCGCGATCGCCAAGGTGTCCCACACTTTCAGGCCGTTATGCGTGAGACATGGCACCAGGAAGGACGGTGACAACAGGAGAAGCTCGGCGCGGGCGGAAGGATCGTCGCTGGAAAGCACTTCTTCCCGGAAATCCAGGCCTGACATTTTGCACAGCAGCCAACCGCGCAAAGACCATGAGGAGTAGTTTTTGCTCGATATGGTGAGGACCGCGCCGCTCATATTCACCAGTTTCGCTTGTTTTGGCGCGTTGACAAGCATTATTTTGCACTGCAGCATCATCCGATCGGGTACGGTCGACCCAGAGTGGAATCCTCTGTGATTCCAGGGGGCTTGCGAGAGCGGGATGCTATACGACGCCTATCAAGCCCAGCAGGACATGTTCGCGCCCATGCGTGCCGGGGCGGACCTGGTCAAGGCCGCCTTCAGCGATACGGTGCTAGGCCCTACCGCCAATTACTTTTTTCGCAGTATTGCCGCGGCCGCGGAGATCGTGTCCCGCTCCCACCTGATCCACGACCGCCCCCCCTATGGCATCGAAACAGTGGTGTCGGAAGGAAAGCCTGTAGCGGTGCATGAGGAAGTGGCGCTGGAAATGCCGTTCGGCAATCTGGTCCATTTCCGCAAGGAAGGTACGCCGGGTCAGCCCAAGGTGCTGCTGGCGGCGCCGATGGCGGGGCACTTTCCCACCCTGCTGCGCCACACCGCCCAGACCATGCTGGCCGACCATGACGTCTATATTACCGACTGGAAGAGCGGCCGCGATGTCCCACTGGCTTTGGGTCCCTTCGGCACCGATGACTATGTCGATCACCTGAAGGCTTTTTTCTCTCATATCGGCCCGGGCGTGCACGGCATGGCGGTGTGCCAGCCCTGTCCGGCCATGCTGGCCACCACGGCCCTGATGGCCGAGGATAATCATCCCGCCACGCCCAGAAGCCTGACCCTGATGGCCGGACCGGTGGACACCTCCATCAATCCCACCAAGGTCAACACACTGGCCAACGAACATCCGATAGAATGGTTCGAGCAGAACCTGATCACTACTGTGCCCCGGCGCTATGCCGGCGCCCATCGCCGCGTCTATCCCGGCTTCCTGCAATTGTCGGCCTTCATGACCATGAACATGTCCCGGCATGTGCGCGCCCATATGGACCTGTTCAGCCATATCCTCAAAGGCGAGATCGACAAGGCAAGCGCCAACCGCAAATTCTATGACGAATATTTCTCGGTCGCGGACCTGCCGGGAGAATTCTACCTGGAGACGGTACAAAAAGTGTTTCAGGAACATCATCTGGCGCGCGGCATCGCCAGCTACCGCAACCGGCGCATCGATCCACGCGCCATCCGCAAGACCTCGCTATTGACCGTGGAGGGCGAACGCGACGACATCTGCGGTTTGGGTCAGACCATGGCGGCGCAGGATCTGCTTTCCAGCGTCAAGCCCTTCCGCAAGAAGCACTATGTCCAGGCCGGTGTCGGTCACTACGGCGTGTTCTCGGGGACGCGCTGGCAGACGCAAATATATCCGATAGTACGCAACACTATCCTCGCGGCTCAGTAGCGCGCGCGTCGCTACACCGTCGCTAGCGACGGGTTGGCGGGCTGCAACTTGCACGAGTTTGATGGTGTTAGATGGGCCATTCAGTTGCAATACTCTTGCAGCATCGGCAATCGGAACCCGTTGTTGCACTGACAATCTATCAGTGGCAGGCGCTCGGACTTTCGCGCGACGCAAACATATGGGCCGCTTTCCTTGAGAACTCAAAAACGAGTGCTACGTAGCGAGCCGTTGCGCAAGGTGGCAGACAGCTTTCTTGCTTCGCCCTTCTGCTTCAATCAAAATCCGGCCGCGCTTTGTCATCAGGACTTCAGAGTACATGGTAAGCTCGCTTCATCGCCTCGTAAAAACATTGATGCCATCCCCTCTGTTCGAGAATGTTTTGAAGCCTGCCTATCGTGAGTTTAGGGCTTTTCGGCGGGCGAGCTATTTTCGCGAGATGTACTATGGCGCACAACTTCGTGCGATATATCCATTGCTTCGCAACACAGGTGAGATGAGCAATTTCACCTACGATCTTACAGACAAAAATCTTCGCAACATGTCCGAAATGATTGCGGTGGCTACTCGCATGGACGCTGTGGAGATCGAAAGATACATACAAGAGGCCATCGAGGATCGTTCGCTTCGCGGCTGGTTTGTTGAGCGGATGCGGACTTGGACGGGGGCGAAGACGCCGTCTAATTTGCGATCTCCGTTTGGCCGGCGATTGGGTTGGTACGCTGTGGTGCGTGCGATCAAGCCAAGCGTATTGGTGGAAACAGGTGTGGATCGTGGTCATGGGGCGCTGGTTCTGTGTGCTGCGTTGCTCCGGAATGCCGCCGAAGGTCGACCGGGCCGATATTATGGGACTGATCTGGAGCCAGAAGCCGGGCACTTGCTTGGCGGTGAATATGCAAGCGTCGGACAACTGTTGATCGGAGATTCGATTCAGTCTCTCCGGCAGCTGAATGAAACGGTAGATTTATTTATCAATGACAGCGATCATTCTGCCGACTACGAGGCTGAGGAATACAGAGTCATAGCTCCGAAATTGTCACCGCATGCCATTATACTGGGCGACAATGCCCACGCTACTGATGAACTGGCGCGGTTCTCTCGTGAGACCGGCCGGCGCTTTCTTTTTTTTCGGGAAGAACCCAAGGCGCACTGGTATCCAGGTGGAGGGATTGGAGTCTCTTTTCCGAAACTAGGGCAATGAAGGGGCCGATGGAGGCTTTGCAACGTACAATTCAGTTTCCCCTGAATTATAGCTTGCGAATGATCATCTCAACGCTGAGTTGAGCAGCCAGGCCAGCCGTACGCCGGCTTTGGCCAGTTGCATGCGCACCAGGGGCGCCTGCTGCCAGGCGTAGTCGCGGGGCAATCTGATTTCATGGCGGCCATTTAACGGTGGATAGATCCGGTCGCGGGCGAGCGCATGCGCTTCGTTGGCCCATTGCGCCGGCGTCCCGCCTGACCAGGCCTTGCGCTGCGCCGGAGTGATGGAACGCACAATCCCGTCCGCTGCCGCGCCGGCATCAAAGCCCAAAGCCTCGACCACGTCGGCATCCCAAACGCGATGCAGGCTGGCGCGTTTACGACCCAGATAGACGCGCACCTGGTTGCCGCCCTTGTCGTGATTGTCTTCGGCATGCAGCGGCTGGTGTGCGTCGGCGGTGAAATGGATCAGAAAGCGCAGTGCCTCGGCCCGCATCCGCTGGCCGGCGCTCCGGTTCGCCAGGACGCGCTCGTCATTTTCGATCTGGCCCACCACACAATCACGCCCGGGACAATCACGGCGCGCGTCATAGCCGGGCGCCTGCAAGGGGATGTCCACATAATGCCAGCCGCCGGTGTCGGGGCGTTGATCGCGAATCTCATCCGCCCAACTGGCGTCATGGACCATCATGGCCGGACTGCCCAACAGCGCCGCCACCTGGGCGCGCGCCTGGGGTGAAAGCTGCTGCAAGGCGATCAAGGCCACGATTTCATGGCCCTCCGGTCCCCAGGCAAAAGCCGGTATGGACGCGAACAACATCAGCCCGGCCAGGCCGAGGCCGCTTGGAAATCGTCTAAAGCACAATGAGAACAAGCTGTTGCCGGAGTTTTTTTGTTGACCATTCACCATGGGTGTCGGTTATATGGCACCCATCGCACGCCGGGGATGGGGCGCGAAAGAGAATTTGGGCTGGGACAGCCGGGCAAAAGTCGGGGGACTTGCAGCCGCGGATGTTTCAAAACATCTGGCCAAAAACCTTGGAGCCGCCTTGAGTCCCGATCCGCGCGCAACCCGCGATCCTTCTGCATTTGCCGCGCCCAGGCGCCCCTTGCGGCTTGGGCTGAGCGGCGCCAGTGCCGCCCTGGCCACCACCGATGGCCGCTGGGCGGTGGTTTCCACCTCCCTCACCGCCTTGGTGGCCGGCGCCATTGCCTGGATGGCTGTGGGTACCATGCCGGTCGACCATCCCATGGTGGCGCCGGGACGCTCGTCCCTGCCCTATGCCCTGTTCATGAAATTGATACGCGCCAGCGAGCCGCAGGAAGCCGCCGACAATGCGGACAATGCCAATCCCAATCCTGGCGTCGAAAGCCGCACGGTTACCCTGGATTCCGGCGACACCCTGGCCGGCATGCTGGAGGATGTCGGTATCTCGGCGCAGGATGCCAATGCCGTGGTCACCGCCATGGGCAAGAATTTCGATCCCCGCGCGCTGAAGATCGGCCAGCCCTTCGACATCACCTATTCGGTGGCAACCCCCGCCAATGGCCGCCCCGCCGGCGCGCCCACGCCGCGCACCACCACGGTGATGGTCAATCACAAGCCGGTGGTGGTTCCGCTGGACGCCGGCGAGGACGACGCCAGCGGCGCAACGGAAGAAAATTCGGAAGCCATCACGCGGCTGTTGTCGCTGCATTTCTCGCCCACCATCCAGCAGGAGATCACCGTCACCCGCACCACCGAGGGCGGCTACACCGCCGAGCTGGTGAAGAAGGAATTACAGGTGCACCGCCATCGCGCCGGCGGCACCATCGATTCAAGCCTGTATCTCGCCGCCATGCAGGCGGGCATTCCCGCCGATGTGGTGGTGGATATGATCCGCATGTTCTCCTACAAGGTGGACTTCCAGCGCGATCTTCATCCCGGCGACAAGTTCGAAGTCTATTACGACTATTACTACACGCCCGACGGACAGCCGGCGAAGTACGGCGCCATCAGCTATGCGATGATGGATTTGGGCGGCAAGCAGATCCCCATGTACCGCTTCCAGGCCACACCGGACGAGCCGGCGGAATATTTCGACTCCAAGGGCGAAAGCGCCAAGGGCATGCTGATGAAGACGCCGGTGGACGGCGCGCGCATCTCGTCAGGCTTCGGCAGCCGCTTCCATCCCATCCTGGGCTATACCCGCATGCACAAGGGCGTGGATTTCGCCGTTCCCACCGGCACGCCGGTGATGGCGGCGGGCGCCGGCACCATCCAGTTCATGGGCCGGGCCTCCGG
>Ga0157379_10000818_pt1 | contig 25219 bp, 21 predicted proteins | sample S25metaG_FD_121802 | JGI IMG/M metagenome (GOLD analysis project Ga0157379, IMG submission 121802) | Switchgrass rhizosphere microbial communities from Kellogg Biological Station, Michigan, USA - S2-5 metaG | ecosystem: Host-associated > Plants > Roots > Rhizosphere > Soil | place: USA... | reverse complement strand
CCACGGCGTCGCCAACTGCCTCGGCGCGATCCACATCGTGCTCGCGTCGGGCCGCATCGGACGGAAGGGCTGCGGCTACGCGACGATCACGGGACAGGGCAACGGCCAGGGCGGGCGCGAGCACGGCCAGAAGTGCGACCAGCTGCCCGGAGGACGCGACCTCGCGAACCCGGACCACCGGGCCTACGTCGCGGGAGTCTGGGGCGTCCCGCCGGACTCGCTGCCCGCGCCCGGCGTCGACGCCTACGAGCTCATCCGCAAGATCGACCAGGGAGAGATCCGCGGACTCCTGTCCCTCTGCTTCAATCCCGTGATCTCGCTGCCCGACAACGCCTTCGTGCGGCGGGCGCTCGACAAGCTCGAGTTCTATGCGGCGATCGATTTCTTCCTGAACGACAGCGCGCGCTCCGCCGACGTCGTCCTGCCCGGCTCGCTCCACGAGGAGGACGAGGGAAGCGTGACGACGGCCGAAGGCCGCGTCATCAAGATCAACAAGGCGATCGCGTGCCCGGGAGAGGCGCGCGAGGACTGGCGCATCGTCCAGGACATCGCGAAGGCGCTGGGCCGGCCGCAGGGATTCACCTTCGACTCGCCCGGCGCGATCCTCGAGGAGCTCCGCGTGGCGTCGAAGGGCGGCGTCGCGGACTACTCGGGGATCACGTACGAGCGTCTCGAGCGCGAGAACGGGATCTTCTGGCCCTGCCCGGCGGAAGGCCACCCGGGAACGCCGCGGCTCTTCGAGCCGGGATCCTGGAACGCGGTCGCGAAGGGCAGCGGCCCCTTCTACTTTCCGGACGGCAAGGCGCGGTTCGTCCCGGCCCCCTACGCGCCGCCGGCCGAGGTGCCCGACTCCGAGTTCCCCCTGATCCTGACCACGGGGCGGGTCGTGAGCCACTTCCTCTCGGGCGAGCAGACGCGCCGCATCGGCCCGCTCGTCGATCAGTGCCCGGAGCCGTTCATCGAGGTCCACCCTCGGACCGCCGAGGCGCTCGGCCTGCGCGAGGGCGATCTCGCCACGGCGGAGACGCGGCGCGGCCGCTGCACGCTGCCCGTCCGGGTCGTCCGCACCATCCGGCCCGACACGATCTTCATCCCGTACCACTGGCCCGGGACGCGCAGCGCGAATCAGTTGACGATCGCGGCGCAGGACCCGATCTCGAAGATTCCGGAATACAAGGCCTGCGCGGTCCGCCTGTTCAAGGCGGCGGCGCCCTCGAGCGGCGGCGCGTAGCCGATGCCCGTACCCGAGTCGCACGAGTTCTTCGTGGATCCCGGCCGCTGCATCGGGTGCAACGCGTGCGTTCAGGCGTGCAGCGAGTGCGACACGCACAAGGGCTACGCGATGATCCAGCTCGACATCCTGGACCGGGCGAGCTCGCCCCAGACGATCCCGGTCGTCTGCATGCACTGCGACTCGCCGACCTGCGCCGAGGTCTGCCCGGCCGACGCGATCAAACGGACGGCCGACGGCGTGGTGCAGAGCGCCCGCAAGCCGCGCTGCATCGCGTGCAACAACTGCGTCCTCGCCTGCCCGTTCGGCGTCCCCAAGATGAATACCGGGATGCACCTGATGATGAAGTGCGACATGTGCTACGACCGCACGTCGGTCGGCAAGAAGCCCATGTGCGCTTCGGTGTGCCCCAGCCAGGCCCTGTTCTACGGAACGCGGGATGAGATCGAGCGGCTGCGCCCGAGCTCGCAGCCGATCCACACGTTCCGCTTCGGGATGCAGGAGATCACGACGAAGGTGCACCTCATGGTGCGGCGGGACTCGGCTTCCGCGCTGAACGTCGGCGCCGCCTTCCGGCTGACGCCGGCGGGGGACCTGCCGGGAGAGGACCCGCTCCTCGCCGCGATGGATGGAGGGACCGCCGCATGAAGACCGACGATCCGGACCACGTCTCGAAGAGCCCCGACGGCCGGGACGCGCGCCTGCAGCCGGCGTGGCGGGAGCAGTTTCCGGTCGACTGGCCGACCGACGACTTCCGGTCGAGGCGCGACTTCACGAAGCTGCTGGGCCTCACGAGCCTGGCCTTCGTCGCCGGACAGCTCTGGATCGCCCTGCTCTCCCTGCGTCGCCGCGCCAAGGAGTCCCGATCCCTCCCCGAGACGGAGATCGCCTCGGTCGCCGAGCTGCCCGTCGGCGGCTCGAAGGTCTTCGACTATCCGCGCTCGGGCGCCGCCTGCGTCCTCACGCGGGTCGCCACGGACCGGTTCGTCGCGTACGGTCAGAAGTGCACGCACCTCTCCTGTCCCGTGATCCCCCGGCCCGAGCGCAACCGCCTCCAGTGCCCGTGCCACGAGGGCGCCTTCGACCTCGCCACGGGCGAGCCGATCGCCGGCCCTCCGCGGCGGCCCCTGCCGCGCCTCAGGCTCGCGATCCGCGGCGGCAGCGTCTTCGCGGTCGGCCTCGAGGAGGGGACGCTGTGAACCTTCCGCCCTTCGCCCGCAGCCAGCGCCTCACGATCGTGTCCGGGATCCTGTGCTTCGTCCTGATCCTCGTCGTCCTCCAGCTGTGGCTGCTGACCGCGACGATGGAGTCGTTCCTCGGCGGCAGCGACGCGATCGTCGTGCCGGCGGCCCTCGCGAGCATCGGATGCTTCGCGCTCAACTTCGGGCTGCTGCACTTCTTCCTGCGGAAGCTCGACCGCTGAAGGCGACGGAGCGGGCCGCCCCCGACGATTCGTACCCGAAGCCGAAGGGCTCTCCCTCGGGCCTCGTGACGCTCTTCCCCGGATACTTCGCCCTCGTCATGGCGACCGGGATCGTCTCGATCGCGTCGCATTTCGAGGGGCTCGAGCCCATCGCCCGCGCGCTGCTTTGGGCGAACGTCCTCTTCTACGTGGTCCTCTGGGCGCTGACGCTCGCGCGCCTCGCGCTCCACCGCGCGGCATTCGTCGCGGACCTGACGAGCCACGCCCGCAGCGTCCTGTTCCTCACGATGGTCGCCGGAACCTGCGTGCTGGGGAGCCAGCTCGTCATACTGACCGGCGGGACGGAAACCGCGCGCGCGCTCTGGTTCGTCGGCATCGCCCTCTGGATTCTGCTCACCTCCGTGTTTTTCAGCGTCGCGACGCTCCGCGAGCCCAAGCCGCCGCTCGAGCAGGGCATCAACGGGGCCTGGCTCCTCGTGGTCGTCTCGACCGAGTCGATCGCCGTTCTCGGTTGCCTCGTGGCTCCGACGTTCGCCTCCCCGGCCCATGCGCTCTTCGTGGCGCTCTGGGCCTACTGCGTCGGCGCGATGCTCTACATCCTGCTGATCGCCCTGATCCTGTACCGCTGGATGTTCTTCCCGCTCACGCCCGACACGCTCACGCCGAGCTACTGGATCAACATGGGCGCCCTCGCGATCACGACCCTCGCCGGAGCGCGGCTGATCCTGGCGGCGCCGCACTGGCCCTTCCTCGCGGAGATCGCGCCGTTCCTGAAGGGGTTCACCCTCTTCTTCTGGGCCTCCGGCGCCTGGTGGATCCCGCTCCTCGTGATCGCGGGCGTCTGGCGCCACGGCATCCAGCGGGTCCCGCTGACCTATCACCCGCAGTACTGGTCCCTCGTCTTCCCGCTCGGCATGTTCACCGCGGCCACGTTCCAGCTGGCGCGTGCGACCGGGATCGGGTTCCTCGCCGTCGTCCCGGACGTCTTCGTCTGGATCGCCCTGGGGGCGTGGACGATCTGCTTCGTGGGCATGCTGCGCGACGTGGCCGGGCGGGCCCGTCGGACTCCGGCTGCCGGCTTCACCGGACGATGAGGAGACGGCTCCGCCGCCGCAGCCGCGGCGGCGGAGAGTCCGGCCTTACTTCCCGAGCGATGCCTGGATCTGCGTCGCCTTCGCCAGGTGCGCGGCGAACGCGGGGCGCACCTTGACCAGCAGCGCCTTCAGCTCCGCGTTCTGGGCGTTGGGGATGAGCGTCTTGTCCACCGCGTCCAGGACGTTCTGGTGATAGGTGATTTCGTGGTCGATGTAGGCCTTGTCGAACGCCGCTCCGCTCAGGGACTCCAGGTTCTTGACGTTGTCGGCGCCTCCGGACTTGAGGCTCTGCGCGGTCGGATTGTCCTCCGGCTTCACGCCGAGCTTCGTCACGAGGTCGGTCGCCTGCTTGTTCACGCCCGTGTGATCGGTCACCATCATCTGGCCGTAGGCCTTCACGTCCGGGTTCGTCGCCTTCGACGCGGCCAGCCGGCCGGCGTCGATGTCGACCTGGTTCGCGGCCACGACGATGGCCGCGATCTGCGCGTCGTTCGGGGCCTGCGCCCACGCCGCGGTCGCCACGCCCATTGCCGCGGCCGCGAGGATCCCGATCCCGATTCCCGACTTCCCCTTCGTTCTCATTCGTCCTCCTTTTTTTCCGTTACGGTTCGACGATCAGCGTCCCGTTCATTCCGGGATGCAACGTACAGGTGTAGGGGAAGCGTCCCGCCTCCGTCGCGCGGAAGCTCCACTGCGCGTCGGGCGCGATGTCGCCGGACTTGAACGCGCCGGCCGAGGAGGTCACGTTGTGGGGGAAGGGATCCTTGTTCGTCCAGGTGACCGTCTCTCCGACCTTGACCAGGAGTTGCTCGGGCGTGAAGGACACGCCGTCCATCGCGACGGCCGTCCCTCGGGCGCCCTCCGACGGGGTCGCCGTCGGGGTCGTCTCGGGCGCGGCCGCGCCGGGATGCGCCGCCGTCACCGCGCCCAGAATCGCGAGGACGCCGACGATCCGCACCAGCCCCGGGAGGGTTCTCATGACGCCCGCCCTTCTCTCTTCCGCGACGCGACCGGTTTACCGCTCAAGTCCAATACCGTTCAAGCGATTTCCTCGGAGTCGCGCCCTCGAGGGCGCGCACGCTTGGAGGTCGCTCGTCGAGCTGAGAGAATCCGCCGCATGATTCTCGCGACGATCCGCAGGCATGGCCTCGTCTGTGCCGCGCTGCTGGCCGCAGCCCCGCTCGCGGCCGCCGAGCGGCTCCCGGTCCTCAAGCAGATCGACGAGCCCCATCCCTACTACTACAGAGAGATGTACCTGCCTCAGGTGACGAGCGGACCGGACGGAGCCGCCTGGTCCCCGGACGGTCAGGAGCTCGTCTACGCGATGCAGGGCTCTCTCTGGCGCCAGCGCGTCGGCTCGCGCGAGGCCGTCCAGCTGACCGACGGGCCCGGCTACGACGCGGAGCCCGATTGGTCTCCGGACGGCCGGCGCATCCTCTTCACCTCGTACCGCAACGACGCCCTGGAGATCTGGGTCCTCAACGCGCGCGACGGGACCTCACGGACCCTGGTCGCGAACGGCGCGGTGAACCTCGACGCGCGATGGTCCCCGGACGGCTCCCGCATCGCCTTCGTGTCCACCGCATACCAGGGACGCTGGCACGTCTTCGTCCAGCGGCTGCGCCCCGCCGACGGGGCGCCGGCCGGCGACCCCGTCCGCGTGACGGAGGACCGGGACAGCGGGCTGCCGCGCTACTACTACTCGAAATTCGACCAGTACCTCTCTCCGACCTGGTCGCCCGACGGCAAGGAGCTGATCCTCGTGTCCAACCGCGGCGACGTCTGGGGCTCGGGCGATCTCTGGCGCGTGCCCGCCGAGCCCGGCGGCGCGATGCGCCTGATCCGCAAGGAGGAGACGAACTGGAAGGCGCGTCCGGACTGGGCACGGGACGGACGGCGCGTCGTCTACTCCTCCTACCTCGGGCGCCAGCGGAACCAGCTCTGGCTCACCACCGCCGACGGGGGCGACCCGTTCGCGCTGACCGACTGCGAGTGCGACCACACGCACCCGCGCTGGTCGCCCGACGGCCGCCGCATCGCGTACACCAGCAACGAGGGCGGCGACGTGTCGCTCCGCATCGTCACCGTGCCGGGAGGCGCGGTGGAGAGCGTGGTTCCCGAGGTCCGGAAATATCTCCGCCCCCGCGGCACGCTTCGCCTGTCGGTCACGGGCGCGCGGGGGACGACGGGCGCCGCCCCCATGCCGGCGCGGCTCTCGGTCACCGGCGCCGACGGCCGGGGCTGGGCGCCCGACGGCGCCTGGCGGCACGCCGACGACGGCTTCGACCGCGGAATTCGCCCCTTCGAGATGACGTACTTCCACACGCCGCGCGACGGAACGGCCGTCCTGTCGCTTCCGCCCGGCCGCTACACCGTGCTCGCGACGCGCGGCCTGGAGTACGCGCCGGTCACGCGGACGGTCGACGTCACGGCCAGGGGCGCGGCGGCGGTCCGTCTCGCGCTCCCCCGTCTCGCGGACCTTCCCGCGCGCGGCTGGTGGAGCGGCGACCTCCACGTGCACATGAACTACGGCGGGCACTACCACGCCGATCCGGCGACGCTGCGCGCGCAGGCCGAGGCCGAGGACCTGCACGTCGTCGAGGATCTGATCGTCAACAAGGAGCAGCGGATCCCCGACGTCGCCCGGTTCGCCGCGGCGCTCGACCCGGTCTCGACCGCGACGACCCTGATCAAGCACGACGAGGAGTACCACACCAGCTACTGGGGTCACACGGCGCACCTGGGGCTCGCCGACCACCTCATCCTGCCGATCTACGCGGCCTACGCGAACACGCCGGCGGCGAGCCTCTTTCCCGACAACTCCACGATCTTCGACCTCGCCCACGCGCAGCGCGGCGTGTCGGGGTACGTGCACCCCTACGATCCGCCGCTGCCGGACCCCGCCGCGGCCGACCCCCTGACCCACGCGCTGCCCGTCGACGTGGCGCTCGGCAAGGCGGACTACATGGAGGTCGTGGGCTTCAGCGATCACCGCACGACGGCGGAGGTCTGGTCGCGGCTCTTGAACTGCGGCTTCCGGCTCCCCGCCGGGGCGGGCACGGACGCCATGACGAATTACGCCTCGCTGCGCGGCCCGGTCGGCATGAACCGCGTCTTCGTGAGCCTCGGCCCGAAGCGCCCGCTCGCCCATCGCGCGTTCCTCGACGCGCTCAAGGCCGGTCGGACATTCGCCACGAACGGGCCGATCCTCTCCTTCACCCTCGAGGGCCGCGAGGTCGGGGACGAGATCGCGCTGCCCGCCGGCGAGCACACGCTGCGCGCGAAGGTGAGCCTCCGCTCGATCGCTCCGGTCGAGAAGCTCGAGATCGTCTCGAACGGCGCCGTCGTGGCGACGGTGCCCCTCGATGCCTCCCGGACCCGCGCGGACGCGACGGTGCCCCTCACCGTGTCCGGGAGCGCGTGGTTCACCCTTCGCGCGTCGGCGGCGAGCGCCGTCGAGCCGATCCTCGACATCTACCCGTTCGCGACCACGAGCCCGGTCTACGTGACGGTGGCCGGCCGTCCCGTCCGCAGCGCGGACGACGCGCGCTACTTCGTCGCGTGGATCGCGCGACTCGAGGCGGCCGCGGCCGCTCATCCCGGCTGGAACGACGAGCGTGAGAAGGCCGAGGTGCTCGGGCGCCTCGCGGCGGCGAAGGCGGAATTCCAGAAGCGAGCGGACGAAGCGACGCGCTGAAATTCGCCGTCGAACGCCGTCTCACCGAATCCGACGGCCCGATTATTGCAGGACGCCCTTCGTGTCAGGAAGGAAAGGCGTCCGACGAGAGCTTACCCACTAGCGCCTACCGTTTACCTCTTCCATCGCGTGCACGCGCGTTGAGCCACCGGAGGGATCCATGATCGGAGCGAAGGGTTTCGCATCCCAGGAGAGTCGTGTCTGGACGAGGGGACTGCGGATCGCCGCCGCGTGCTCTCTTCTCTTTGCGGCGGTCGGTTTGTGTACAGCCCTCGCACAAACTCCCACGACCACTCCGACGACGACGGTGACGGGCACGCTGACGCCGACCACGACCCAGACGCTGGCGGCCACCACCACGTCCACTCCCCCCGCGACGCCGACCCTGACGGTCACGTCGTTGATCACGCTGACCCCGAACGCGTCGGCGAGCCCGACGGCCACGAAGACCGTCACGCGGACCCCGACGATCACCCGAACCCGCGCCTCGACCCGGACCGCGACTCCGGCCGGCGCGCTCACGGCGACCGCGACGCCCCAGGCGCCGTCGGAGATCGTGGTGGGCTACATCCCCGTGGTCGGATCCCTTCCCGGAAACTTCGGATCGTTCTTCCGGACCTCCATCCAGCTGCTCAATCCGGGGACCTCGACCAGCAACGGCCGCCTCGTCTTCCACCCGGCGGGAGCGTCCGCACAGCCGTCGGACCCGTCGGCCGCCTTTACGCTGGCCCCGAACCAGGTCGTCGCGTATTCGGACTTCGTCGCGGGCCTCGGACAGTCCGGGTTGGGCAGCGTCGACGTCGTGGTGGACCAGGGACAGCCGATCCCCATCGTGATCACGCGCATCTTCGACGACGGGGGTGCGGCCGGAACCAGCGGGTTCACCGAGCCGTTCGTCCTCGCCTCCGACGTCCCGGATCAGGGAGACGGCTTCCTCGTGGGACCGTCCGACGTGTCGGCGTTCCGGTTCAACGTGGGGCTCCGGACGCTGGACCAGCCCGTCACGGTGACCATCACCGTCCGCGACTCCAACGGAAACGTCCTCCACGCGGTCACGCGCCACTACGACGCGAACGTCTTCGTTCAGCTCTCGGCGGCGGACTTCCTCGGGTTCAGCCTGGGCAACGACCAGTCGATCGAGATCTCCTTCACCGGCGGAGGCGTGATCGCATACGGCGCCACGATCGACAACGTGACCAACGACCCGAGCGCGCAGTTCCTGCCGTACGTCAACGCGACTCGGGTCGCGCAGGCGGCGCATCGCCGGAGCGGACCGTCGGCACCGATCCAGCTCGCCCTCGTCCTGGCCGCGCTGGGCGTCGGAGCGGGGATCGTCATCGCGAAGCGCTAGGGTCCGAAGAGGAGGACGAGGAGGGCGGCCGGACCTGACCGGCCGCCCTGCCGGAGAGCTGGGATTGCCGACGATCTGACCGTACGCGTGGTTCTCCATCATGATGACCCAGACGTGGTCGAGGTGCGGAACGCCGGCGGGAACGGCCCCCTCCCCGGCGAAGACGCTCGACGCCGAGAGAGCGGCCATCCCCATCAGGGCCGCGAACACACGAAACGGAGAAGACCACCGAGAATTCATGCCGACCTCCTTCGTTGCGCGCCCGAGAAACGGGCACGGAACGGGAAGCGACGTTAGGGCGCGGGCGCTAACGCCGCGCCAAGGAGGCGACAAAGTGCTGTGAAGAGACGCACCGGGGTCTTCAGCTCCGGCTAACGCAAAAAAAGCGGGCGGCCGTTTCGGGCCGCCCGCATCGTCCGAGTCGAGAGTCTTCGGGGCTAGGCCGCTAGCCGCTAGGCCGCGGCGCGCTTGCGCTGGCTTCGGGCCTTCACGAGAAGATCGTACCGGTCGAGGTTCATGACCTTGTTCCAGGCCGCGACGAAGTCGCGCACGAACTTCTCCCTTCCGTCGTCGCTCGCGTAGACCTCGGCGAGGGCGCGGAGCTGGGAGTGCGCGCCGAACACGAGGTCGGCGGCCGTGGCGGTCCACCTGGCCTTCCCCGATACCCGATCGCTTCCTTCGTAGACGTTCTTCGCCGACGCCGACGGCCTCCAGGCCGTGCCCGCGTCGAGCAGATTGACGAAGAAGTCGTTGGTCAGCGTCCCCGGCTTGTCCGTGAAGACGCCGTGCTTCGATCCCCCATGATTGGCGCCCAGCGCGCGCAGCCCTCCGACGAGGACCGTCATCTCGGGGGCGGTCAGCCTCAGGAGGTTCGCCCGGTCGAGCAGCCGCGTCTCGGGCGACAGCGGGTCGCTGGCCCCGATGTAGTTGCGGAACCCATCGCCGGCCGGCTCGAGCACGTCGAAGGTGGTCGGGTCGGTCTGCTGCTGCGAGGCATCCGTGCGGCCCGGCGAGAACGGCACGGTGACGTTGTGCCCCGCCTTCTTCGCCGCTTCCTCCACGGCGGCGCAGCCGCCGAGGACGATCAGGTCGGCCAGGGAAACCTTCCGGCCGCCGGACTGCGCGTAGTCCTTCTGGATCTTCTCCAGTTTCTCGAGGACCTTCGCGAGGCGGGCCGGCTCGTTGCACTCCCAGTCCTTCTGCGGGGAGAGGCGGATCCGTCCTCCGTTGGCGCCCCCGCGCTTGTCCGTGCCGCGGAAGCTGGCGGCCGCATTCCAGGCCGTGGAGACGAGCTCCGCGATCGAGAGGCCCGAGTCGAGGATCTGGCGCTTGAGCGCCGCGACGTCCTTCTCGCCGACGACGTCGTGATCGGCGGCGGGGACCGGGTCCTGCCACAGCTGCGGCTCGGGCACCCAGGGGCCGAGATAGCGCGCCCGCGGACCCATGTCGCGGTGGAGCAGCTTGAACCACGCGCGGGCGAAGGCGTCGACGAGCTGGTCGGGATGCTCGTGGAAGCGCTTGGCGATCGGCCCGTAGACGGGATCCATCTTCAGGGAGAGATCTGTGGTCAGCATCATCGGCGCGTGCCGCTTCTTCGCGTCGTGCGCGTCCGGCACCGTGCCCTGCGCCTCGGGGTTCTTCGGCTTCCACTGCTTGGCGCCGGCCGGACTCTCCGTCAGCTCCCACTCGTACTTGAAGAGGTTCTCGAGGAAGCCGTTGTCCCATTTCGTCGGGTTGTTGGTCCAGGCGCCCTCGAGCCCGCTCGTGATCGTGTCGCCGCCCTTGCCGCTGCCGTGCTTGTTCTTCCACCCGAGGCCCTGCTCCTCGATCGCCGCGGCCTCCGGCTCCGGCCCGACGTTCCCGGCGGACGGCGCCGCCCCGTGCGTCTTGCCGAACGAGTGGCCGCCGACGATGAGCGCCACGGTCTCCTCGTCGTTCATCGCCATGCGGGCGAAGGTCTCCCGGATGTCCCGCGCGGCCGCGAGCGGGTCGGGCTTCCCGCCCGGACCCTCGGGGTTCACGTAGATGAGTCCCATCTGCACGGCGCCGAACGGCCTGGCGAGCTGGCGGTCGCCGCTGTAGCGCGCGTCGCCCAGCCAGGTGTCCTCCGGGCCCCAGAAGATGTCCTCGGGCTCCCAGACGTCGGGCCGGCCGAAGCCGAAGCCGAACGTCTTGAATCCCATCGACTCCATCGCGACGTTGCCCGCCAGGACCAGGAGGTCCGCCCAGGAGATCGCCTGGCCGTACTTCTTCTTGAGCGGCCAGAGCAGCCGCCGGGCCTTGTCGAGGTTCGCGTTGTCCGGCCAGCTGTTGAGCGGTGCGAACCGCTGCTGGCCCTCGCCGCCGCCGCCGCGGCCGTCGGAGATTCGGTACGTGCCGGCGGCGTGCCAGGTCATGCGGATGAACAGCGGTCCGTAGTGGCCGTAGTCCGCCGGCCACCAGTCCTGCGACTTCGTCATCAGCGCGGCGAGGTCCCGCTTCAGCGCCTCGACGTCGAGGGACGCGAACTTCTCGGCGTAGTCGAAGTCCTCCTCCAGCGGATTGGACAGCCGCGAGTGACGGTGGAGGACCGAGAGGTCGAGCTGATTCGGCCACCAGTCCTTGTTCGTCCTCGGGCGCCCCGTCTTGGGAGTGGGGCTGGGGATTGCGGGATTCTCGCTCTCGCTGACACTGCGGGTGTTTTCCTTGTCGGGCATGGGAACTTTCTCCTCTCTCACGTGGGCCTCTCGCCTACCGGGCCATTCTGTGCGGAGAGGCGATGACCGGTCCAACAACTTATATCGATTACAATGATCGAGCCTCTCGATCACGGAGGACCCGACCCGATGCCCGCGCTCCCGACTCTCCGCCAGCTCGGCTACCTGGTCGAGCTCTCCGAGCGGCTCAACTTCCGGGCCGCGGCCGATCGCCAGTTCGTGACGCAGTCTACGCTCTCCGCCGGAATCAAGGAGCTCGAGACCCAGCTGGGCGTCCAGCTCGTCGAGCGCGACAAGCACCACGTGCGCCTGACGACGGTGGGCGAGGACGTCGCCGCCCGCGCGCGGGAGCTCCTGGCGTCGGCGACGGATCTCGCGGAGGCGGCCCGCTCCGCGGCGCGCCCGCTGTGCGGTCCGCTCCGTCTCGGCGCCATCCCCACGATCGCGCCCTACCTGCTGCCGGGGGTCCTGCCGGCGCTCCGACGGGCCTACCCGGAGCTGAAGCTCTACCTTCGCGAGGACCTGACCGCGCGCCTGCTCGAGCGCCTGCGCGCCAGCCGGCTCGACGTCGCGCTGATCGCGCTCCCCTTCGAGACCGGCGACCTCCACGTGCGCGAGCTGTTCAAGGACGACTTCGCCTTCGTGGCGCGGGAGGGAGACCCCGCGGTGCGGGCGAAGGCCGTTCCGCTCCGGAAGATCGACACGAAGGACATGGTGTTGCTCGAGGAGGGGCACTGCCTGCGCGACCATGCCATCGCCGCCTGCGGCCCGCGACGCGCGGCCTGGGGGCCCCGCGTCGAGGCCACGAGTCTGACGACGCTGATCCAGATGGTCGAGGGCGGGCTCGGCGTGACGCTGCTCCCGAGGATCACGCTGGACGCGGGCATCCTCAAGAGCACCCGGCTCGTCGCTCGTCCGTTCGCGTCCGCGGCGCCGTCTCGCACCCTCGCGCTCGTGGCGCGGCGCACCTCGCCGCGCCGCCGCGACGCGGACCTCCTCTCCGAGTTCCTGATCGCGCAGCACCGGCTCGCGACGCGCTCCGGCCTCTCCGGCCGGAACCCACCCCGTCCTTGACCCTCCGGCCCCCGGCGGATAGCGTGGCCGCGGGGGTCTGACATGGCCGACGAAGACTCGCGCCGCGATGACGGGCCGGTCCCTGCGGCTCGGAAGGAAGAGCCCGGGGATCCGGAATGGCCGGGGACCCACAGCCACAGCCTGGCCTCGCGCTTCCAGCAGATGTTTCCGGTCCTCTCTTCGCCGGAGGTCGACCGCATCCGCCGCTTCGGAGACATTCGGCGGTTCCCGGACGGAACACCGGTCCTGCGCAAGGGAGAGCGCTCCTCCGGAATGCTCGTCATCCTCTCCGGCCGCGTCGCGATCGATCCGCGCGACGCACTCGGTCGCGAGGTGCCGGTGGAGAAGTTCGCCGAGCTGATCGGCGCCCCGCTCGAGGAGATGAAGGAGGTCGTTCCCGGCGAGGTCATGGCGGAGATCGGGGACCTGACGGGACGGCCGAGCCCTAGCGTGCTCGACGCCCGCGCGGTCGGCGACGTGGACGCGATCGTCGTCTCGTCGGACGCCCTCCGAGCGCTTCTCGTGGAGGAGGCCGAGATCGGCGAGCGCATCCTCCGCGCGCTCATCCTGCGCCGCGTGGCGCTGATCGATCTCGGATTCGGCGGCCCCGTCCTGATCGGCGCGCCGCGGTCTCCGGACGTGACCCGGCTCTCCGGCTTCCTCGAGCGCAACGGGATTCCGTTTCGCGTGGTCGACCCGGAGCACGACCCCGAGGCCGCGTCGCTGCTCGCGCGCTTCGCGTCCGCCCCGCAGGAGCTCCCGGTCGCGGTCCTGTCGGACGGCACGATGCTTCGCAACCCGTCGAAGCAGGAGTTCGCCCGGGCGCTCGGCCTCGTGGCGGCGAGCTTTCGCGCCGGGCCCTACGACGTGGCGGTCGTCGGGGCGGGGCCGGCCGGGCTCGCGACCGCGGTCTACGGCGCGTCCGAGGGCCTCTCCGTCGTCGTGCTGGAGGCGCTCGCGTTCGGAGGACAGGCCGGCGCCAGCGCGCGGATCGAGAACTACCTGGGATTCCCCACCGGCGTGTCGGGACAGTCGCTGATGGGACGCGCGTACACGCAGGCGCTCAAGTTCGGCGCCGAGTTCAGCCTGTCGACCGAGGTCACGCGGCTGGACTGCGCCACGGGAATTCCGGATCCCGACCCCGCCCACGTCCTCGAGCTCGCGGACGGCCGGCGCCTGCGGGCGCGGACGATCGTCGTCGCCACCGGGGCTCGCTATCGCCGTCCGGAGATTCCGAGGCTCGCGGAGTTCGAGGGCCGCGGCGTCTCGTACTGGGCCTCCCCCGTCGAGGGCCGGCTCTGCCGACACGAAGACGTGGCCCTCGTCGGCGGCGGAAACTCCGCGGGTCAGGCGGCGGTCTTTCTCGCGAGCCACGCGCGCCACGTGCGTATCCTGGTGCGCGGACCGCGGCTCGCGAGCACGATGTCGCGCTACCTCATCGACCGCATCTCGGCTTCGCCCAACATCGCGGTCCTCTGCGACACCGAGGTCACGGCGCTCCTCGGGAGCTCCGATCTGGGACTCCAGGGCGTGCGCTGGCGCAACCGGCGCACCGGCGCCGAGGAGGAGCACGCCCTGTCCCACCTCTTCCTCTTCACGGGGGCCGACCCCGCGGCGGGCTGGCTCACCGGCTGCGGAGTTCCGCTCGACGAGAAGGGCTTCATCCGAACCGGTCTCGACGTGGGCTCGACCGAGCGGGTGCCCCTGCCTCTCGAGACCGGGATCGAGGGGATCTTCGCCGTCGGCGACGTCCGCTGCGGCTCGGTGAAGCGGGTCGGAGCGGCGATCGGGGAGGGCGCCGCCGTCGTCGCGCAGCTGCACGCGTACCTCGCCCGGCGCACCGCCGCGTCGGCCGCGGCGGGCGCGAACGCGATCGGTTGAAGGAGACGGAAAGGATTGGAGCGGGCAACCGGGATCGAACCGGCGACATCCAGCTTGGGAAGCTGGCGTTCTACCGCTGAACTATGCCCGCAAAGAGCCGCGCCCGGAGCCCGGAAGAGCATCCGCGGGAGCCCCGGATCTTAACGAAGAGGATCGGCCCCCACAACCTCGCGGCGTGCTCCCTGTCACTCCGGCCAGCTTGACGGACGGTCGCCTGTCTGCGACCCTAAACCATCGCCGTCACGGAACTTGCGAGGTGCCCGATGTCCATTCCCAGGACTGCTCTGAGGATTTTCTCGGCCGGCGTTGGCCGAGCCGGACGCATTACGGGCGCCCTCGCGGTGTTCGTCCTCGCGACACCGGTCCTGGCGCAGACGGCGAACTTCTCGATCGCCCCCTTCGGCCCCACGGTCGGCAACCCCGTCAACTTCTTTCCGAACGGCAGCGGGACTCCCACCCGCTGCGACTGGGACTTCGGAGACCCGACGATCCCGCCCGTGCAGGACGCCACGTGCAGCGTCCAGACTCCGACCTACGCCAACGTCGGCGTCTTCACGGTGACCCTCACGGTCCAGCCCAGCGGGAGCTCGAAGCAGAAGGACGTCGGGATCCTGCCGGCCGGCAACACGGACAACACCCTGACGCCGGAGTTCACGTGGAGCCCGCCGAACCCGATCGTCGGCCAGCCCGTGACGTTCACCGACGCCACCACGCCGGCGGACTCGGTCGGTCAGTGGACGTGGGCCTTCGGCGACGGCAGCACCTCGAACCTCCAGTCGCCGCCGCCGCACACCTACAACACGACCGGCATGATTACGGTCGCGCTCACCGTGGTGAACAACCACACCGGCGGCGGAGGCGTCTTCGTCACGCACGTCCTGACGATCGGCGTCCCGGTCACCAGCACGCCCACGCCGACCGCCACCCCGACCCAGACCCTGACCCCGAGCATCACCCCGACCGCGACGGAGACGCCGTTCGGGCAGCCCACTTTCACCGCCACCGTCTCGCCCACCCAGACGGTCACGCCACCTCCGGGCTCCACGAGCACGCCGACGGCCACCGTCACCGCCACGCCGGGGGGCCCGACCGGCACGCCGACAGTGACGGGGACGCCGCCCACCACGACTCCGACGCCGAACATCAGCTCGACCCGCACGAAGACCCGAACGCCGACGCCGGTCCAGGGACCGCAGGTGCTGGCGGGCTACCTGGCGGTCGCCGGCTCGACGCCCGGCAACTTCGGCTCTTTCTTCCGGACCGCGGTTCAGCTGACGAACCCGGGCCCCGGCGCCACGTCGGGCCGGCTCTTCTACCACGAGGCGGGGCTGACTCCCGCGAACGGCACGCTCAACTTTTCGCTCGCACCGGGACAGACCATCGGGTACGACGACGTCGTGGCCGCGATGGGCCAGAGCGGCCTCGGAACGATCGACATCTACGTCGCGCAGGGCTCGCCGGTCCCGGTCATCCTGACGCGCATCTACGACGACGCCGGCGCCGCCGGAACGAGCGGCTTCACCGAGCCCTCCTTCCGGGTCACCGACGTCCCGCAGAGCGGCGGCGGCTACCTCATCGGCCCCTCCGACGTCGCGCGCTACCGCTACAACCTGGGATTCCGGACGCTGACGAGCGACGTGCACGTCACCGCGACCGTCCGCAACTCGGCCGGCGCGATCGTGCACACGGTCAGCACGACATTCCCGCCGAACTTCTTCATCCAGGACTCGGCGACGGGCTTCCTGGGATTCAGCCTCGCCAACAACGAGTCGATCCAGATCGCGTACTCGGGCGGCGGGCTGATCGTCTACGGCGCGACCGTCGACAACGTCACCAACGACCCGAGCGCGCAATTCCTGAGCACGGCGGCGGCGACCCAGACGGCGGACGCCGCTCCGCGCACCCGGGGCGCGGCCGTCGCGGCCACGCTGTTCGCCGCGGTCCTCGCCGCGCTCGGCCTCGGAGTCGGGGCGGTCGTCGCCAAACGCTGAGCGCCGATCGTCGAGAGTCCGCCTCGCGGACTCAAGTGAGGAGTCCGTCCCGCGGACTCAGGGTGAGGCCGCGGCGGGGTGTCCGGGCGGAGGCTCGGCAGCCCGGAGCGCCTCGATCTCTTTCAAGATGCCGGCCACCAGCGCCTCGGTGAGCCGCCGGCCCTTCTCACGCGTCGCGAGGGTGGCGTCGCCGTAGACGCCGCTGGCGGAATAGGCGTATCCGTCCTTCTTCGGATCGCGGGTCAGGCCGTGCTCTCCGGGATGGTAGTCCTTGACCGCCTTGCGCATGTCGACGTCGGCCGGGCTCATGTAGAGCATCATCGAGGTCTCGCCCTCGTCCGCGTGCGTTCCGCCCTCCTGCTTGCAGACCTCCTTCTCGACGGTCTCGGTGCATTGCAGGATGTCCGTGAAGCGCAGGAGGATCCCCTCCGCCGCGAGGATCTCGGCCGCCGGCCGGAGCGCGCGCAGCGTCGAGACGCCGGTGTTCAGGACGTAGAAGCGCCGCGGACCGAAGCGCGAGAGGCCGCGGGCGATGTCCACGATGACGTCGCGCGCCGTTTCGAGCCGCAGGCTCGTGGAGCCCGGATACTCCAGGAACGCCGGGTAGTAGCCGTAGTTGACGGTCGGCGCGATCACGACGTCCGCCTTCTCGAGCACGCGCCTCTCGAGATACTCGGCCATGACGAAGTCGTTCTTCAGCTTCAGGTGCGGTCCGTGCTCCTTCGAGCCGGCGCCGAGGGGGATCACGACGACCGCGTCGGGCGTGAGCCGCTTCTCGGCCTCGACCCACGTGAGGTTCTCGAGCAGGACGCCCCGCTTCGCCGCGGCGGCCGGCGCGGACGCGGTCACCGGAGGAACCGCGAGCCACGTGACCAGGGTCCAGAGCCCGGCGATCATCCGGGCGTCTCCTCCCCCTCGGCCGCCGCCCGCAGGAGCCTCAGGGCGGGTGCGAGCCGCGGCATGCGCACCTTCGCGAACAGCCGGCCGTTGACGAACAGCACCGGGATCGTGTCGGACCACCGCCGCGCGAGCTCGTCGTCCGAGTCCACGTCGACGATCTCCCACTGGTGCTCCCGGCCGACTCCTTCGAGGAGCCGGTCGACGTCCGCGCGCATCTCCTCGCAGAGGTGGCAGCCGGGACGCGAAAGGAGGCGCAGCCGGATCATCCCCGGCCCCTCACCCCGCCGCCGCCGCCGGCTCCTCGGGATGGCGCGCCACGTTGTACACGTAGTCGAAGCCGGAGAGCACCGTCATCGTGGCCGTGGCGCCGAACGCGATCCAGACGAACGGGTCCGGCCAGGCCCAGAGGTTCGCGCACAGGACGAAGAGGACCGTCAGGATCTGCGTCACGGTCGTCACCTTGCCGACCCAGCTCGGCGGGAATCGCTTGCGCCCGGAGGCGAGGATGAGCAGGAGGGCGACCAGCAGGAGCAGGAAGTCCCGGGAGATGACCATCACGGCCAGCCAGATCGGCACCTTGAGGCGGCCCGGGTACGCCGGGATCGCCAGGAACACGTAGGACGACATCAGGAGGAGCTTGTCGGCGATCGGATCGAGGTAGGCGCCGAGCGCCGAACGCATGTGGAAGCGCCGCGCGAGAAACCCGTCGATGCCGTCCGAGACTCCCGCCGCCACGAAGAGGGTGAGGGCGATGCCGAAACGGCCCTCCGCGATCGACAGGAGGAAGAACGGCAACGCGGCGAGGCGGAGGAGGGTGATGAAGTTGGGAAGGGTCCAGGGACCCTTCACTTACGTCTCCACTCGTTCTCCCGCGCCCCCGGTGGTACCTCCGAGGGCACCCAGACGGTCGATCCCTGAACGCGGATGAGCTTGCGGTCCTCGAACTGCTTGAGCATTCGCGTGACCGTCTCCCGCGTGGCGCCGATCGAATTCGCGATCTCCTGGTGCGTCGGCCGGCTGACGACGAAGTAGCCGTCGACCGGCGGCTTCCCCGACTCGTCCGCGAGCCGCAGCAGGTAGCGCGCCAGCCGTCCCCCGACGTCGAGCAGCGCGAGCGACTCGATCACGTCGTTGGCCCGGCGCAGTCGCGCCGACAGGGTCTTCAGGATCTTCCGCGTCAGCGTGAAGTCGTGCTCCAGCAGATTCAGGAAATCCTGGCGCGTGAGCACGACGATCTCGGATTCCGTCAGCGCCGACACCGACGCGCTGCGCGACTCTCCCTCGAAGAGCGCCATCTCGCCGAAGAAGCTGCCGGACTGCAGATGCGTCAACACGACCTCGCGCCCATCCGACGAGTCGACGTAGACCTTGACCTCGCCCCGGACCAGCACGAAGAAGAGATCGCCCGGCTCGGCGGCGCGCACGATGGACGCACCGGAGGCGTACTGCTTGACGGTCGCCACCCGCGCGAGGGCCTGGAACTCGGCCTCCTCCAGCTCCGCAAAGAGGGCGACACGCCGAAAGACCGTGGTGTCAATCACGCCGCGCACCCTCCCCGACGGCGTAGGCCGTCCGCAAACGATCCATTCCCCGAGTCATCTCCGGCCCCGACACGGACATTCCACCCGATTCTGCCAGCAGTCCACACCGCGCCGCCAGACGGATTGCGTCGGCGCCGGTCCGGGCGGCCTCCGCCGACCCGGCGAGACACCCCTTCGGGCTCCCCGGCCGGCCGAGGACGACCGCCAGGCGCAGCAGGAACTGCCCGGCGGCTCCCCGCGAGAGGGGCGCGTCGGGCCGGGCCCGGTGCGTCTCGGGGTCGACATCGAGGAGCCCGAGGCCGACGGCGCGGATCATGACCGCCCGGTCCTTGCGCTCGAGGACGTCGGCGGCCACGACGCTCGACTGGATCCGCCCCTCGCGCAGCTCGGGGTACATCCAGGAGAAGAGGAGCGCGGCGCCGGAGCGGGTGAGGCGGCGCGACCGCGCGGCCTGACGCTCCGCATCCGGCCAGTTGTCGATCCGGAACGCCAGCCGGGCCTCCGCGGCCCGGTCCTTGAGCTGCGGGTCGCGAGCGGCGAGGGAGTCGAACACCTTGACCGCCATCGCGAAGTCGCCGGTCTCGAGCGCGAGCTCGCCGGCGCGCAGCTCCGCGTCCTCTTCGACGCCCCCGAGTGCGAGCGCCTCGCGGTAGTAGCGGAGCGCGCTGTCCTTCTCGCCGCCGGCGCACTCGACCTCGGCCGCGCGCACGAGCACGCTCGCCGAGCCCGGGTTCCACGCGAGCGCCCGGGCGACGCCCGCCGACGCCTCGGTCCGCCGCCCCTCCTCCGAGTCGCGCCGGGCCGCTTCGAGCACGGCGTCGGTGGCCTGCGCCCGCAGCTCGTCCGTGCGCTTGGCGATGCCCCGCCGCTGCGGCGTTCTCTCCGAGGCGCGCTGGTAGAGCTCGAAGGCGACGGGCGGATCGCCGGCGCGCGCCGCGCGCTCGCCGCACGCGGTCCACAGAGGGACGGTCGCCGGCGCCTCGCCGAGCTCGCGCGCGCACCCGAGCTGTGCCGCGTCGAGCTTGTCGAGGAGAACCAGCGCCTCGATCGTCCCGATGGCCCCGGCCCGGCGGGAGCTCCCCGTCGAGGCGGAGTCGAACTCCCGCCGCGCCCCCGCGGGGTCGCCGCCGGCGAGGGCGAGCCAGCCCCTCTCGACGGAGGCGTCGAACGGGCCGGTCAGCCCCTCCCGTGGGTCCAGCGGGAAGCGGTCGGCGGCGGCCTCGGCCGGGGGCGCGCTGGCGCAGCGCGTCGAGAACGAGAGGACCGCCCCGCAGAGGAGCCCGAGAGCGACGGAAGCGAGACGCGCTCCGCGCCACGGATGTGCGCGAGCAGAGGATCGGACCGGTTTGGAACGAGAAACGCGGGAAGGGCGAAAGCGCGTCAAGGCCCCCCTCGGATCAGGTGCTCGAGGGCAGCGACTCCGGTCGGATCGACGCGATGGCGTGCTTGTAGATCATCTCTTCGCGGCCCTCGACCTCGAGCACGAGGGCGAACTTGTCGAAGCGCCGAAGCCGGCCCATCCGCTCCTCGCCCGAGGTCAGGCGCACGGTGACGGGGACGTTGTCCTTGCGCAGGTTGTAGAAGAAGGAGTCCTGTACGTTGATCGGCGCCTTGTTCATCGCGTCTCCCTGTCCTCCTCGCCCAGAAGGGCGAGCGCCCTCGCGACGGCCTCCTCCGGGTCCACCCACCGGATGTCGGTCTCCCGGGCGAGCCAGGTTCGCTGGCGTTTGACCAGCTTCCGCGTGGCCGCCACGATCCGGGCCTCCGCCACGTCTCTCGGAATCCGACCGAGGATCCACTCTGCCACCTCCCGGTACCCGATCGCTTGAAAGGAGTTGGAGTCCGCCGTGATTCCGCGATCGAGGAGGCGCCGGACTTCCTCTCCCCACCCGGAATCCAGCATCCGGCGCGCCCTGTTTTCGATCCTAACATGGAGTGAAGCCGGCGACGGCGCGAGGCCCAGTCGGAGGACGCGAAAGCGACGGGCCCACGGGTCGCGGCCCGGGATGCGGGCCGACGGACGAGCCCCGGTCAGGAGCAGGATCTCGAGGGCCCGCAGGGTGTACTTCAGGTTGCCGACCGGGATCCGCGCGGCCGAGGCCGGATCGTTGACGGCGAGCAGCCGGTGCGCGGCGGAGGGACTCCTCCCCTTCGCCCACGCGGCGAGCGCCGCGCGCAGCGTATCGTTGCGGGCCGGTCCCGGCGGAAGGCCCTTCAGGAGCGCCTCGACGTAGAAGCCGCTTCCGCCGCAGACGATCGGCAGGCCGCCCCGGCTCGCGATGTCCTCGATCGCGCGCCGGGCCTCGGCCGCGTAGCGTCCGGCGGAGAACGTTTCTTCCGGATCGGCGACGTCGAGCAGGTGATACCGGACCTCGCGCCGAAGCTCCGCCGTCGGCTTCGCCGTGCCCACGTCCATCCCGCGGTAGACCGCGAACGCATCCGCCGACACGACCTCGCCGCCGGCCGCGAGCGCGAGCGCGTGCGCGGCCTCGGTCTTGCCGGACGCCGTCGGTCCGACGAAGACGACCAACGCGGGCCTCGTCACGGCCCCTCGCTCCCCCGCCACCGCAGCCGCGTCGCTCGCGGCGTCAGCTCGATGCGGCAGTCCGAGCGCCGATCGGTGCGCAGCACCGGGACGCAGAAGCGCGCGAGCGTCGCGAGAGTATCCGGCGCGGGATGGCCGAACCGGTTCCCGCGCCCGCACGAGAGCAGCGCGACGCGCGGGCGGATTCCCTCGAGGAGGCTTGCGGAGGTCGACGTGCGGCTGCCGTGATGTCCGACCTTCAGCACGTCGACGGGAGTCAGCGCGCCTCCCGCCGCCAGGTCCGCCTCGGTCGGCGCTCCGGCGTCCCCGGTCAGCAGAGCGGAGCGTCCGTCGCGCTCGAAGAGCGCCACGACCGACTGGTTGTTGACGGCGTCCGTCTTGCGGCGCCGGCCGCCCGAGTGGAGCACGGTGAGGCGCGCACCCTCGGGCCACGCGAGCGTGTCTCCGTCCTCGAGGATCCGCACGGGAACGCGGCGGCTCCGGGCCACCGCCTGGAGCCGCGCGGAGAGGTCTCCCTCGTCGTCGCCGCTCGAGCGCAGGAACCGCGCGACCGGAAGTTCCTCGAGGACCGCGAAGAGACCGAGCGCGTGGTCCGGATGCGGGTGGGTCAGCAGCACGGCGTCGAGCCGCGTGACCCCGCGGTCCAGGAGCTTCGGGACCACCCGCGTGCGGCCGAAATCCGTCGAGACGGCATCGAAGGGCCCACCTCCATCGACCAGGACCGCCCGGTCCTTCCAGCGCAGGAGTATCGCGTCTCCCTGGCCCACGTCGAGCGCCTCGATCGAGAATCCCTCGGCCGGACCCCGAGGGCCCGACCGCAGGACGAGGCAGAGGAAGGCGGTGCCCGCGCCCGCCGCCGCCCACCCACGAAGCCGCCCCCGCATCCTCGCCGCCCCGACGAGAAGGGCGCCGACCGCGAGGACGCCCACGATCGGGGGCGTCGGACGGAGGAAGGCCGCCCCGGCCGCACGATCAGCCGCCCACTCCAGGACCGAGACGCCTCCGGCGAACAGGGCCGCGGGCGGCGCGGCGGCCCGGGGGAGGCCCGCGGCGTCCAGCAGCAGGACGAGCCCGCCGAGCGCGATCAGCGCCGCCGACAGCGGTATCGCGAGAGGAGCGGTCAGCCACGCGGCCGCCGCCACGAAGTTGAACCGCCACAGGAGGACCGGCGCCGTCGCGCATTGCGCGGCGAGCGAGGCCGCGAGACCCCCGAAGAGCCAGCGCGGCCGCTTGGGCAGGACCGCGGCGATCGGCTCGACGAAGCTCGCGATGCCGAGGACCGCGGCGAACGTGAGCACGGTTCCGACCGAGAAGACCTGCCGCGGCGAGGCGAGGAAGAGCGCGCACGCCGACAATCCGACCGCCTGCGCGCCGGTCACGGGACGCTCGAGCAGCCGCGTCAGCAGGAAGACTCCGACGACGATTCCCGCTCGGACGGCCGGCGGGTTGGCCCCGCCGACGAGAACGAACAGCGCCACCGCCAGGAGGAGGACGCCGTCCCGGCGCTTGCCCTCGACGCGAAGGCGCTCGAGCAGGAACCCGGCGAGCCCCACGGCGAGCAGGACGTGCAGGCCCGAGACCACGAGCAGGTGATAGAGGCCGCCCCGGCGAAACCGCGCGACGAGGCCGCGGTCGAGCTCCGACGTTCGTCCCAGAAGGAGGGCCGCGAGGGGGCCGCGGACGCCGGCCGCATCGGCACCGGCCTCCGGAGAGTCCCCGCCGTTCGCCCGCGTCGCGGCGTCGACGCCGTGCACTCGGGTCGCCGCACGGAACAGGAAGCGGTTCGGAAGCGTCAGGGCCGACAGCAAGGTCGCGCCTTCGCGCTCGACCAGGCGCGCGCTCTTGACCGACAGCCGATACCGCGGCCACGGCAGCGGCAGCTCCCGCTCCGACGCCGGCAGGTCCTCGCGCTCGAGACGCCCGGTCAGGCGGACGCGATCGCCCCGCTCGGGGAGCGCCTCGAGCTCCGACGCGGGGGGCTCCCCCGACAGGTACACGACGACCTCGGCGGGAAACGGGATCCAGCCTTCGGCGGCCCGGACCCGCCGGGCACGAAGCGTCGTGCGCGCCCGCGGCGGCGCGCCGCTCCAGAAGTCGTCGAGGACGCCCTCGACCGAGTCCGAGAAGGCGCCGCCCGCGGCCGCGGTCCGGAACGCGTCCTCCGCCTGCGTCGCGGGGATCGCCAGGCGCAGACGACCCGCCAGGAAGCCCGCCGCCAGCCAGAACGCGGCGAACGCGAGTCTCCGCGCGGCCCGATCCGTGCCGGGAATCGCCGCGAGCACCGCCGCCGCGAGCAGGAGGAGCCCGAGCGCCTCGGCCTCCCCGCGGACCGACCACGCGCCGGCGAAGATGCCGGCGACCACACACAGCGCCGCCCGGGCGGCCGGGGCCGCCCCTTCCTCCAGAACCGGGCGGATCAAGACCGGCGCTCGAGAACGACGAGGGTCTCGACGCGATGCGTGAACGCGAAGAGGTCGTAGAGCCGGGCTCGGGCGATCGCGAGGCCGCTTCGGCCCGTCCGGAGCGCGCCCAGGTCTCGCGCCAGCGTGGCCGGATCGCAGGAGACGTAGAGGAAGAGCCGTCGCGCCCGCCGGCCGAGCTCCTCCGCGAGGCCCGCGCCGAGCCCGGCGCGCGGCGGGTCCACGACGACGACGTCGAACTCGCGGTCGTCGGCGTGGAGGAACTCGGCGATCGTCGCCGCCTTCGCGGTCCAGCGGCCGCCGTCGGGCCACTCCGCGCGGGTGGCGCGCGCGTCCTCGCTCGCCTCGAGGTCCCGCTCGACGGAGGTGACCTCGTGGCCGGCGTCGAGCAGCGCGCCCGCGAAGAGCCCGGCGCCCCCGAACGCGTCGAGCGCGGTTCCCGCCGGGACGCGCCCCGCCTCGTCGCGCACGTCGGCCATGAGACTCCCGACGAGGTGGCGGTTGCCCTGGAAGAACGCGTCGACCGAGACCAGGAAGCGGCGCCCCCCGACCTCGAGGGCCAGGCGGCGGCGGCCGCGGTCGAGTCGGACCGTACCCTCTGCGGAACGGAGCAGGACGCCGTCGAATCCGGAGAGCAGGCGCTCGGCGAGCCTGGCCTCGCCCGAAGCGCCGCCGGCCGGGCCGCTCTCCGTCAGGCGGAACAGGCGCCGCGTGCCGGGAAGGTCCTCGAGGATCGCGAGCTCGGACGCCGCGATGCCGCTCTCCGCGATCGCGTCGCGGATCTCGGAGAACCCCGCGCGCGTGGACGGCGCGACGGCCTCGCACGAAGCGGCGTCGACGACGCGGTGTGTACCGGGCGCGAAGTATCCGACGCGCGCCGCGTCCCCGGCGCCCGAGACGTGCAGCCGCAGGCGGAGGCGATAGCCGGGGCCCGACGCCGCCGGCGGCTCGACGACGCCGAGATCCGCGGTCCCGAGATGTCCGATCCGCTGCATGGTCTCCAGAAAGAGCTCCCTCTTCGCCGCCCGCGACGCGGCCTGTGCGTAGTGCGCCCAGTCGCAGCCGCCGCAGCCGGCGTGCGCGGACTCGATCCGATCCGGCGAAGGCTCGAGAATCCTTCGCGGGCTCCCCCGCCAGAATCGACTCCGCCTCTCATACAGAATTGTCTCGACGAGCTCGCCCGGGAGCACGCGGTCGACGAAGCCGACGCCGTCCTCGGTGCGCGCGACTCCCTCGCCGGTGGGGGCGAGCTTCTCGATCCGGGTGATCACCGTGCGGCCCGCGTTCTCGCGCGGGCCGCCATGCGCGCGCGGATCATCCCGGCTTGGGCTCATAGGAGCGACAGGCGCGGGAGGTTCAGGCGCTCGCGCACGGT
>Ga0157379_10000817_pt1 | contig 25275 bp, 18 predicted proteins | sample S25metaG_FD_121802 | JGI IMG/M metagenome (GOLD analysis project Ga0157379, IMG submission 121802) | Switchgrass rhizosphere microbial communities from Kellogg Biological Station, Michigan, USA - S2-5 metaG | ecosystem: Host-associated > Plants > Roots > Rhizosphere > Soil | place: USA... | reverse complement strand
GCGCAAGCGATGTTCGCCAATGTGTAACCAACACTTGGAATGACAATGGCACCAACAGTGTCACTGCATAGAGAGCGACTAACCAACTCGGATCAGTAGCAGGCCAGTGTTCGTGCTGGATGCTCAGGTGCAGCGCGTATAGAACCCAGCCTTGAATCACGGCAACTGCCAGGATCAGGCTTAGCTCGTGTTTGCTTGTGATGGCGTTGGGGGTTGATTCCATGGTTTGTTACCTTCGCTTCTTGTTCTTAAGAAGTGGATTACGTCGGCGGTTGATTACAGAGTTCTACACCGGAGGGCGAGCATGGAGGAATTCGTATAGAACTTTCAACAAACGTCATAGTCAGCAGCTCAATGTTGCCTGTGCAAACCTTCGCTCACCGGCACCGGTCTTGTGAGGAGATGGCCAAGGCGACTGAACGAAAAAGCCGGTAATGTCGGCTTTTTTACCTGTTGTTCAGGTCTGCCGCCCTGTTAAGGTGGCAGCTAATCGATAACATCAATGACCGGGGGCAGCTCATGTTGGGAATTTCTTTACGCATCAAGTTCGCTGCGGTCCTGCTTGGGGCTTGCGTTGGCATCGCGTCCGCCGCTGACGAAGGGCCGTTGCCGCGCCCGGATACCGAGCGCGGCACGTTGACAGGTTCGCCGCTCGACCACCTGCCAAAGCACATTCAATTGGTTTCGCGCATCGGCATGCGTCCTGATTGGTCGCCCGATCAGAAACAACTCGCTTATCTCGACAAGCCGCTCGGACAAATTTATTTGTTTGATTTCGCCACCAGAACCAGTCGCAACATCAGCGCGGCGTTTCCGAATTTCGGCTTTCTGCGGGCTCATTTTCTCGTCAATGGCGATCTTCTACTGTGTGGTCCCGCGCGCAAGGTTCCACCCAGCGATGCCGGAGCCGGTCGCGCTGAGGGCGTGATGTGGGTGTATCGCGCCCCTTTCACTGCACCCCCGCAAGCGCTGGGCACTCCCTGCTGGGAAGGACTGGCCGTGTCGCGCAATTCGCTGCGTGTGGCCTGGAACCGTTCGAACCTTCAACTCGGTTCCACACCGCCGAAAGATTTCTACAGTGAGATCTGGAGCGGCGAGATCGGCTATGACGCACGCGGACAAGCTTATCTCTCGAAGGTCGCAAAAGTGCTCGACCGTTCGCAGCTGCCCTTTGAAGGTGTGGTCGAGGCACAAAATTTCCGCGGCGATGGTGATAGCGAGCTGATCTTCACCGGCTACGGTTTGAACTGCGAAGTGATGGGTTACAACCTGAGCACGGGCGAGTTGCGCAACTATTCCAACAGCCCGGTTTACGAAGAGGCCGAAGGCGTCGCGCCCAACGGCAAATGGATGCTCGTCGAACGCAATATCGAAACCACATACGAACCGGGGGCGCTCGATATTTGGCGCCTATGGCTCGACAGCGGTCGCTGGGAACGGATGACGCATTTCAATCGTTATCGTGGTGAGAAGTATCCCGTATACGCGTCAAATCCAGTGGTATCACCCGACGGAAAACGCTTCGCATTCCAGATGTCGATCGATGGCCCCACCGAGGGCGAAGGCAACGGCGTGCTGATTTACCAGCTATCGGATTAACGGCGAAGAGCGGAATGGATAGGAAGAATGCGTGTGGCCGGCTCTGGCTCTCGAGGTATTTTCATCGCGTAGAGAACAGTGCCAGCCGTACATTCGCACCGCTACAAATCTACGCAAACGGATCGATCACCGTTAATCCTAGTTTTTCAAAATGTTCGATATTGCGAGTAACCAGTTTCAAGTCGTGGGTAAGTGCTGTGGCGGCAATCTGTTTATCTAGCGCATTTTCGGGATGCGGCACACGCAGCTGGCCCCATACCTGCGCCTCTTCGTAGCCGAACTCCAGAATGTGTTCTTCGAAGTCCTTCAACAAGCCTTCCAGCCAGATTTCAAGACGCTTTGCTTGTTGCGTGTCCTTGCGATGACGGATGATTTCTACGCCACGCCGCAGTTCGCCGATAGTAACGACGCTCAGATAAAGCGGTTGATCATTTGCATCGGCATCGGCAAAGAAATGCAGAACATTCTTATTTGTTTTGGCGCCTTTGCGCAGCTCACTGATCACATCCGTGTCGATCAGATACATGGTTAGTCCTCAACGCGTTTGAAGTCTGAATCTTTACCGACAGGCGGAATTTTGGTCAGCACCTGAGCAAACGACTTTTTCTTGGGTTTGCACAGCGCCTGAGCAAGAATGCGACGATGCTCTGCCTCAGCACTAGTGCCGCGCTTACCGGCTCGAGCCTTGAGCGCCTCGACTATTGCCGCGTCGACGTTGCGTACCATGAGATTGGCCATTGCCTATGCTCCTCGCTTGATTTTGGACGATGCTAGCATTGCTAGCAAAGCTGAGCAATGCGCTGGCGCATCACTTCTGAACAGCACTGAGTGACCGATGCCGGGCCGGTGATCGGGCGTGTTGAGCCCTTCACTACTTCAAGAACGTCTCTGATCTGTCTCACCAGCCTGATTTGTCTATTCTGTCGCAGTTATCCCTCTGCTCAGTCCTGAGCCCCACGCTCCCCAACCACCGCCCGATGCTCCACCACATCATCCATTACATCCGTACCCACTTCCTTCATTTCCAAATCCTGCCCATCCACCACTCGCTGCACAGAATTAAAATCCCCCGACTGTTTTCTCCATAACTCCGCATACAGCCCGCCCTGCCGCAGCAACTCCGCATGCGTGCCGTCGGCAACGATCACACCGTTCTGCAACACGATCAATCGATCCATGTCCATTACAGTGCTGAGGCGATGCGCGATAGCGATGACGGTTTTGCCGACCATGGCTTCGCGCATGGCTTGTTGAATGATGTGTTCGCTATGACTGTCCAGTGCGCTGGTGGCTTCGTCTAACAATAGAATAGGTGCGTTGCGCAGGATGGCGCGGGCGATGGCGATGCGTTGGCGTTGTCCGCCTGATAATTTGATGCCGCGTTCGCCTACCAAGGTTTTATAGCCGTGTTCCAGTTCCATGATGAAGTCGTGCGCGTGGGCGCGGCGTGCGGCTTGTTCTACTTCAGCATCGCTGGCGTCGGGCCGGCCGTAGCGAATGTTTTCCAGCAATGAGCGATGAAACAAGTTGGTGTCTTGCGGAATAATGCCGATGGCATCGCGCAGGCTTTGTTGTGTCACTGCGCGAATGTCCTGACCGTCGATGCGAATCGCGCCTTGCGTGACATCGTGCATGCGCAGCAACAGGCCCATCAGTGTGGTCTTGCCTGCGCCGCTAGGTCCCACCAGGCCGATGCGTTGTCCGGCTGGAATGACCAGCTCGAAATCACGCACGACATTGCGTGCGCCGCTGACAGTACTGTCGTAAGCAAAGGCAATGCGTTCGTAGTGAATTTCACCGCGGGATACACTCAACGCCGGCGCATTGGGCTGGTCGACAATCGTCTGCGGCACGATCAGCGTTTCGATGCTTTCCTGTGCCGAGCCGAGCAGATCATAAAAATCCGGAATGCGTTGACCGAGGTTGTAAGCCGATTGCAGCAACGAACCAGTGAGCGTAGTGACCATCACAAAATCTCCCGCACCGATGAGGCCATGCACCCACGCATACAACGCGCCGCCTACAAACGTCAGCCACATGCAGATGTCCAGCACATACTGCACGCAACGCAGGCGCACCACCGAGACATACAGCGAGCGTCGCCGTTTGAATTCCGTCTTGGTGTACGTTGCGAGTTGTTTATCTTCCAGTGATTGGTTGGCAAACAGAAACACGTTGCGGATATTGGTGATGACATCAACCATGCGTCCGGTGACAGCGGCACGTGCGTCGTTGTTCAACGCCGCTCTGCGTGCGCACTCGCGGCCCAGCAACAAACTCGCAACGAAGTAAACAACAATGCTCGCCATGGCGATGAGACAGAACTTGGCGCTGGCCACATAGAAGAATGCCGCAACGAAGATGAAGTACATGCCGCTGGGAATGAAGTCGAACACCATCGTGTCGAACAACTGCAGCAATTGATCGGGCAGCATCACAGCGCGATGTGCGATCTTGCCGGACAGCGTGCCTTCGAAATAAGCGGGTGATAAACGCTGCGCGTAGGCAAACACTTCTTCCTTGATACGCACCAGCATCGGCGTGCGTGTGTGGTAAGAGCTGAACCACATCAAGCCGTCAAACAGAAAGCGGCCGGCGACCAGCGCAGTAAACAACACCATCGGCCACAGCAGCACTTTGCCTGCATTCTGCAATGCGCCACCCAACGACAGCACGGTATCGGTGAGCAGCTTGATGGCATAAGGAATCGAGGCAAACACCGCGCGCCCGCAAATGGGGAACAGCAACAACCCCAATGCGCCCCAGCGAAATTGGCGAACGAAGTGCAGCGTGAATGGGATGAGACGATTGGGTAACGTAGGCGTGACCATGGACGGGAGTATAGGGGAAGGTGCAATGCTGTTTGTCGCGAGTGAGACAGCAGAAGGCGCAATAAATTGCGCCCCTACGGGGTCGGCGGTTGTTCAGCGGGCCTCACGAATCGCAAATCAGGCTGTACTGGCAAAGTCCAATAATCCTCTCCGAATCACCATGCCGTTTTTTCTCCGCTACGCTAGACTTCCCGCACAACAACTCGATATGGGGATCTCATGACCTTCAGTAATAGCGGCTCGTCGCAGCACTCAACGCCGACGAGTACGGATGCCGACCTTGATGTTCCGGACTTGCGGATGTTTGTTTTTGCGCTGTTCTTTGTCTTTGGCGGTATCACCAGCCTGAATGACGTGGTGATTCCCAAACTCAAATCGCTGTTCACCTTGTCGTATGGCGAAGTGATGCTGGTGCAGTCGGCATTCTTCGCGGCTTACTTTCTGGTGTCGCTGCCTGGCGCGGCAATTGTCAAACGCGTCGGCTACATGCGTACCGCGGTCGTCGGGTTGGTGATGATGGCGGGAGGCTGCCTGCTGTTCGTACCGGCGGCATCGTCGGGCGTTTTCATCATGTTTCTCGGCGCGCTGTTTGTATTGGCTGCCGGCATCACCATCGTGCAAGTGGTGGCGAATCCGCTGATTTCGATGCTGGGTAAGCCGAGCACGGCGCATAGTCGATTGACCTTTGCGCAGGCATTCAATGCACTGGGTACCACCATTTTTCCCTATGTCGGGTCGATTCTGATTCTTGGCTCGTTATCGCAGGTCGATGTCACGCAACTTACGGGCGATGCGCTCAATGCTTATCGCGTTGCCGAAGCGCAAGTCATCGTGCGTGCTTACCTCGGTCTGGCTGCGGCCTTGCTGGTGGTTGCTGCGTTGGTGTGGTGGCGGCGCAATCGATTGGTGGAAACCAAGGTAGAAGATGTCACCGTGAAGAACGCCGCGAGCTTGTTGCGACAACCGCGTTTCGGTTACGGCACGCTGTGTATTTTTTTGTATGTGGGTGCTGAAGTCGCCATCGGTTCGTTGATCGTCAACTATTTGATGCAGGCCAACGTGTTCGGCATCGGCCTGGAAGAGGCTGGTAAACATGTGCCGTTTTATTGGGGCGGCGCGATGGTCTGCCGTTTCATTGGCGTGTATGTGCTGCGCTTGTTCTCACCGGGAAAAGTGCTGGCGTGTGTTGCCGGTGGCGTGATTACGTTGCTGCTGATTTCCGCCAACACCGTTGGCGCCATCTCGGGCTGGTCGTTGCTGGCAATCGGTCTATGCAACTCCATCATGTTCCCCACCATCTTCTCGCTGGCCAGCGAAGGCTTGGGCCCTCGCGCAGCGGAAGGCTCCGGCATTATCTGCATGGCGATTGTCGGTGGCGCAATCGTGCCGTTGATTACGGGACACACGGCAGATGCAGTGGGCTTGAAAATGGCGCTGATTGTGCCGGCCATTTGTTATGCGGGCATTCTGGGGTTTGGAGTGTTTGCGAGAAAGCCGTTGCAAGTTTGAGTATGAGAAGAAGGTGCAATGCAATGCATTGCGCCGCCCTACTCTATTTCGAATGGTCGAGGCGTACGTCGACCCGAAGATGACACTCTTTAACCCTGATGGCGTGGTTTCTTGTAGGTCGGGTTAGCTGTATTCAGCGCTACCCGACTTCTTCGGAATGTCGGGTAGCGCTGAATACAGCTAACCCGACCTACAGGAGTCGCCTTAGCTTAGGGAAGTGTCGGGCTTTAGCCCGACCTACGCGAACCCTCTCTTGCCTACTGAAAACGATTTTCCCAGAAACCTGGCAAGGGATCGTTCGCGCCGGCCGCTTGCTGCCACACTGCCAGTACGTCACCGGATTGATCGACCGCTAACGCAGGATTGCTCGAATAGTTTGTATTGGTGGTATCGATAACTTTGCGAACGTCGGTCCAACCGGTATCTGCTCGATAGCGCGTGGTGTATATCCGATAGAAAAAGCCGTTGTAGCCAGACCATGCCACCATGCCGTTGCCGCTTGCATCCATAACTGCTTCGGGCATCTGCGCGTCATAGGCATCATTGGCTTGTAGCCCCCTTACTGGCTCCCAACCCGTTGCTGCACTGTAGTGACTTGCGCCAACAACGTAATGCCCAGCAGAAGGAAAATGCGGCTGAGGAGTTTCAACGCGCCATACGAAAGTCAGAATCGCGTCGCCGGCAGCACTTGTTGCCAACTTCAGATCGTAGACATAGGTGTCATCCACCAACGTTGGCGATTCCCAACCTCCTGCGCTGGTATATCGACTGGCATAAATGCCGGGGTTTTGCGTCCAGACAGCCAACGCAACGCCGGACGAGCTAACTGCCAATCGTGCCTCATAAATGGCATCGGAGTTAACGTTGTATGACGCGGTAGCGATGATTGCGACCTCGCCCCAGCCGGTACCCGCCACATATCGATTGGTGCAGAGTTGGTAGGTCACGTTGTCGGGATTGCACTGCCAGATCGACGTCGCATTACCCTGCGCGTCAAAGCGAACGGCGGGGCTGTAAGCGTTCATATTCTGCACATTGCCATCGATCGTTTCGGCAACTCCCCAACCACTGGCAACGTTGTAACGGACTGCGTAGATATTGCTTTTTCCTGTGAAGCTGTTGGGCTGTGCCCAGACCACCAAGGCATTGTCGTCAGCATCAAAAGCAATCTGTTGATCGGTGACGGCCAAGCCGCTGTCGTTGGATATCACTTGTGCTGCGCCCCAACCGACGCCACGCGTGTAACGACTCGCCCGCAAGCTCCAGCGTGATGCGGCATATTGTGACCATAGTGCGAGCGCGTTGCCACTGTGATCGACAGCAACTACAACAGATTGTGCATCAATCGTCTCATCAAGCTGGATCATGACTGGCTTGCTCCAGCCAAGTCCCGGTAGATAACGACTCGACCACGGGATTACGTGCTCCCTTGTCGGGGAAAATTGCAGCCACGCAATGAAAGCCGCGCCCGTCGCATTTTCTGCCAGAGAGGCAGTGCCCAAAACACTGGGTGGATGGGTGATGAGGCTTGCAGTTTGCCACGCACCATCGCGAGTGGTGAACGCAGTGTTCACCGGTGCAGCCAAGGCCTCGCCATTGATGCCACGCACAGCGGACACATTGAGTGTGTACTTGGTAATCGGCAGCAGCTTGTTGCGCGGCAATAGTGTCAACTGACTATCGGTGACACTTAAATTGATAGGTTGCACTCCGCTTGGTGCACTCATCGTCACACGAGTCGGCGACACACTGGCTCGATTGAGTGTTGTTGAAAAATTGAGTGTGGGTGTCACCGTGCGTGACACGTCGGTGGCATTGTTTGCAGGACTTGCGCTAATCAACTTGAGCGGCGGTGTCTGCGACCAACTGGGAATACTGAAACTTGATAGAAGTGTTATTGCCACCCACGTTAACGCTGAATCGTGCCAGGCTCGCATTTCCTATTCTCCCCATCCCGGATTGTGGGCGGAGAATGGGCTGTCGCGCGTATGCGACTCCATCAGTCAGTGAAGAGTCCGTATGTAGGATTCGTCGCGAAGCCGTAAGTAACGGGATGACAATCAGCAGGCGTTAGGCTGGTGTTGTGTGTGGGCAGCTTGCGAGCTGCTGCTGAGGTATCCCACGAGTGCTCAACCAATAACTTAAAAAGCCTTTGCCCGCTCGCCCCGAGCAGCGCCGCGTGTCGAAGGGTTCCTGATCTTTCTTTAAGAATGCTTCGACAGGCTCAGCACGAACGGAAAAGACAGAATTTATCGGTAATTTAGCTGCAAAAATTCGAGGCATATCGTTTTGCTTGAGACATGAGCAAAAGCGCTTTTGCGAGTCGGGCGCGCCAGCACCCTCACTCGAAGCACTTGTTCGAAGTCACTATCTTTGGCCGGACGACGCAGCCGGCGGTGAAGTGGCTTGCATGATTGAGAACGCTTGGCTCTTCGAGAACCCCTGTTTTTGCAACTCGTCGTAAAGGTTCCTCTTGAACTGTGCGAGGCGCCTCGCCGTTTCGGGCTTTTCTGCAGCACTGAGCTGCGCTTCGATCATTGCTTCATCCATGCGGGCCATCATTGGCGCCATTGCATTCATAGAAGATTCCATCATCTGCTTCATTTCCTCGGGCGATGGCTTCTTTGGCATATCCTCGCCATTAGCGACAGCAGCAACTGCAAGCAACAATGTGAAGACAATACGCTTCATTTGATTCTCCCTCGTGACTTGTAACTCAGGAGTTATTGGCACGCTTGCCAACACTAGAGGGCGATTCGCGAATCGCCCCTACGCGAGATGCCTCAATAATCTGACCAATCACGCCAACGCGGTTTTATACAACGCCAGCAATCGGCTCCAGGCTTTCTCCGCCATATCGGCGTTATAGACACGCGAGTCGGTGGGACACCAGCCATGCAGCGTGCCGGCATACACTTCGATTTCAGCGGGCAATCCCGCTTTGGCGAACGATTCGCGCAACACATCTTTTGCTTCAGGTTGTTTCTGATCGTCGTTCTCGGCAATAGCGATCAACATCTGTGCTTTCATCTGCGGTATCAACAGATGTGGACTGATTGGTTTATCAGTAACCAGACCGCCGCCGTGGAATGATGCCGCAGCGCCGACACGCTCAGGCACAAACCCGGCAGTGCGCATGATCAATGGACCTCCCATGCAATAACCTTGCGTACCGATCTTGCGCTTCTTGTCTACTGACGCTTGTGTGTCCAGCCAGGCGATGAATGCTTTGGCATCGACCATTGCAGTGTCCGGTGTCATGGTGGCCGACATGCCCGACAGCAGCTTGCGTGTTTCAGGATCATTGAAGTCAGCGCCTTCGGGAGAAGTGGGTGCTTTCTTGATGCGATAAAACGGATTGACCACCAACACCGAATAACCGGCTTCGGCAAGACGTGTGGCCATCTGTTTCATTGCCGGTCGCAGGCCGTAAATATCCGGCCACATCAACACGCCAGCATGCTTGCCCTTGGCGGGATGCACGAAGTACGCATCGCAAGTGCCATCGGTGGTTTTGATTTCTACATCGGCGCCTTTGGTTTCAGCCGCACCGGCAATCTTCGGCAGTGTCGCCAATGCGGCGCCCAGCGTTAACGCACCGAATTGTCGTCGTGATACGCCGTGACGCAATTCGTAAGCTTGCATGTCGTCGAGTTGATCGTTATCGCACATGTGTCACCGTTAAGTAGGCTGGGTGCCTCACCCAGCATGGTATTGGTTGATGCCAGGCGAGGCGGCCGGCTTGCGAACTACTTCCAATACACCACAATGTAACTGATGTATCGGTGGACGTCTCTGCTGCCTGCGGAGGTATCCCCACGCGTAATCATCCGCCATCAATAACTTACCAAGTCTCTGCTCCGTTCGCCCTGAGCCTGTCGAAGGGTTCCTGATTTTAAGAATGCTTCGATAGGCTCGCTGAAGACCGCTCCTGCGTTTCCAGTGTTTCCGCCATCCATGGCGGTCGCAGCACGAACGGAATAAAAGCAAAATTTATCGGCAATTTGGCTGCAAAAAAAATCGTGAGTGACACCCTCTCGTAGGGGCGCGATTCATCGCGCCCTCTTCATCAATACCATCAAGGCTCGCCTTTCACCGGGCCGAATCCCGGCGGGGCTTTGCGATGCTTGCTGGCTGCTTCATATGCAGAAGCCACTTTGATCAAGTTGGCTTCCTGACCAGGCTCCGCCCAGAAAGCCATGTTGAACGGCAAGCCAATACCGCCAAGCTTGGTTGGTTCAGTGCCTTCAACACCTTCGTACTTGGTGCCATCCTTGCTCAAGGCAAACTTGAAGTCATACACAGTGGTGGAGAAGCCAGCGGGTACAAATACCTCGGGCAAGCCGAGCATTGCGCCATAACCGTAACCAAAGCTGCTGCCGTTGACACTCGCCGCGGCGCCACCGATTTTTTCCGGCAAGGTCGGATTAACGGGATTCACGAACATATCCAGTTTGTTCTGCAACAACACCTTGGTCATCACCATGCGCAGCGTATCGCGACGCTTCATGGTGTACGTCACCGCATCGCTGCGAATGTCCATTTCTTTTTCTTCCCAGTTCTTCATGGCTACTTTGCGCACATCGTTGAAGTACTTGGCATTAGCGTTCAATGTCTGCCAGTCATATACCGTTTTGTCGCCGCGCAATGCCAGATACTTGGCGAAGTCAAACGCAAAGGTGTAACCGCTGACATCATCGGCATTCGCCGGCGGTGCCCCGAATACCGCGTTGAAGTTCATGCCTGCCGGCAACGGTGCTTTATGCGCCGCCAGGCTGGTGAGATATTTTCTGCTCGTCACATCCCAACCGCTAACCGAGAACATCGGCTTGCCATCTTTTTTCCATGAGAAAATTTCCGGCATGTGGAATGGCACCACTTCAGCGATGGCATCGTTGAAGGTGTAACTCATGTTCGGAATGCTTGGATCATCGGGATAACGCGGATCAGTGGTTTCAACCAGTTCCGCACCCAAGGCCTTGAGCACTTGCAGTTCCTTGTTGATGCCATCGCTCACGGCCGCTTTACTTGGTGTGTCCTTGATCATCAATTCACGCACTACACCGATACGCACGCCTGCCAGTGGTTTGGCGCTACCCGGCTTGGTCAGGGCATCCACGTAAGGCGTTTTTGCAGCAATCACGCGCGGCAATGCGGTGTAGATATCACCGGCATCGAAGTAACTGCCGGTGGTTTTGTCGCGAAATGCATCGAGTACCGTCGTTGCATCTTTCACCGAACGACAGATGATGCCGGGCCGATCTTGATAAGGATTGGCACCGATGGTGCCTGCAAACGAGATCATGCCCTTGGTCGGCACCACCAACGCCGTGTTGTGATAGTTGGCAGGGCCGCGACAAGAACCACCAGTGGTTTCGCAGATGGAACATACGACCAAATTAGCGGCAACCGATGCACCCGAACCGCCGCTGGAGCCGGCAGTAACACGTTCGGTGTCGTATGGATTGCAAGTCATGCCACCCCAGGTGTCACGCGATCCACCGGCACCGAGATAAGGACGGTCCACTTTCGAGTTACCACCCGGATCGCCGCTGCCGCCGTTGTATTCGGAGTTATGCGCGTGGGCGTAGATAATCGCACCGGCGCTGCGCAGACGACTCACCAACGTTGAATCCTTGGGTGCCGCATCCATCGCGTACTTCACATCGCCGCCACCGGTGGAGCGCAGATCGGCAGCGTCATACACCGCTTTGAATGACATGGGCGTGCAGTACAACGGCATCGCTTTGGTATCGATGTTCTTGCCGTACTTCGCGTCGAGTTGCGCGGCGTATTCGATAGCATCTGGTTGTTGCCTAAACGCTTCGCACTCGGCAGGCGCCTCTTTTGGCAGTGCTGTGCCGGGCGCTGCATCAAACTTGCCTTTGCAGGTCACGGAACGTTCGCCGCGGATGTTCAAGGTTTCCAGTGCATTCACTTTGCCGGCATTGGGCATGCCCACCACCATGCCGAACTGTTGTTGCACAGTGGGATCGGACATCGTGGGTTCCATGCGACCGAAATCAGGCTTCAAGCCTTGGTACTTGTCGTAGTCAGGCAGCAGCTTGCTGATCGCCAAGGTTTCGGTGGGAAACTTCAGCGGCACGCCGGCACGAGTGGCGCCGGTAACAGCAGGCGTCTTGGCGCCATCCAGCGTAACCAGCTTCGAGCAGATGCCGTTATAGGCGCGCGCACGGGCAACGTAGCCTTCAACCACTTGCTTACACGTCGTTGCGCCGGAGCGAATGCCGTTCTGAATGCTCTCGATACTGGCTTCTTCAAGATGAAACGGCTCCGCCTGCGCGACACTCACGCACAACGCAAGCGATGACAACAACAAGCGATGAACCAGTGCACGTAGCGACATGGTGGACTCCGTTGTCTGTAGCCGCTGAGTGCATACCTGCGTAGCAGCTTCAATTTGAACGATCACGTGGACCAGACGACGGGGCTGTGGATGGCCCTACCTGCGCTCGTGCTGTAGGAGCGGCCCGTGGCCGCGAATAATCAAATCGCGGCCATGGGCCGCTCCTACACCAATGCCATCGCTGTTCCCAACAGCGTCACCGTAGGGCAACGCTCGCACTACTCGTCTTCGCACTATGCCATCCCTGCCTGAATCAATCTCACTGGCGCTACCGGAGAACGAGAAATGAATTTCCATCTACACCCCACCGAAAAATATGGGGTAAAACATGTCGCCAATGTATTGGCCGTCTCGATTGCACTGGCCTTAGGTTCGATAGCAGTCACCCAAGCTGCCACCATCAACATCGAAACCGCGACGATTGCCGATATCAACAAAGCATTCGCGGGTGGATTGACTTCGGAAAAATTGGTTGAAGCGTATTTGAAACGCATCGATGCGTACGACAAAAAAGGTCCGGCGATCAATGCCGTGATCACCTTGAATCCCAAAGCATTGGAGCTGGCGAAGACGCTGGATGCGGAACGCAAGGCCGGCAAGATACGCGGGCCACTGCACGGCATTCCCATTGTGTTGAAAGACAACTTCGACACGTTCGATCTGCCTACTACGGCAGGCTCGCAGATGCTGGAAGGTTCGATCCCACCGGACGATGCCTTCGTCGTAAAGAAATTACGCGATGCCGGCGCGATTATCCTTGCCAAGGTGAACTTGAGCGAATGGGCCGGTGGTGGCGGCGGTGTTGGCGCTTCAGCACCCATGGACCTACGCAAGAAAGGCGTCGTGCCCAATGGTTTCAGTTCGGCCGGCGGTCAAACGCATAACCCACATGATTTAACGCGCGGACCTTCAGGTTCGAGCGGCGGCACGGGCGCGGGCATTGCTGCCGCGTTTGCGCAATTCGGTTTAGGCACCGACACCGGCGGTTCGATTCGTGGCCCCTCTTCCGCCAATGGCATCGTGGGTTTGAAACCCACACTGGGTTTGCTGAGTCGCGATGGCATCGTGCCGCTGACGTTGAGCTTCGATACGGGCGGACCGATGGCGCGCAGCGTGACCGATATCGCCATTTCATTGGGCGCGATGACCGGTGTTGATTCCGCCGATGCTGCAACCAAAACCAGCGCCGGTAAATCCGAAACGGATTACACCAAGTACCTCAAAGCAGGCTCGCTTAAAGGCGCGCGCATTGGTGTGGCGCGTGATTTCATGGGTCAGGATGCAGGTACCGATGCCGTGATGGAAACCGCGATCGCCGCGTTGAAGAAGCAAGGCGCCGTGGTAGTCGATCCATTGAAGTACCCGCAGTACTTGCTCGATGCACGCACCGGCGTGTACAGCACCATGTCGCCTGCGGAATTCAAAGCGCAGATCACCGATTACTTGAAGACCACCAAACCGAAGTATCCGAAGTCATTCGATGATCTGGTGAAATTGTCCAACGATCCGAAGTTTGGTTATCGCAGCCCAGGCAAAGCGCTGGGTTTCAAATGGCAACAAGAGAATGCGCTTGAGTTGAATGATCCGGTTTATCAAGTCGCGAAGAATCAAGGTCAGCCGATGATTCGCGCTGCCGTTGAAGCGCTGTTCACCAAGTACAAACTCGATGCGATTGTGTATCCCACCAGCCCGCGCCCTGCCACGCTGATCGTGCAACCCAATGGCGACTTGCCGCCGACCAGTGTCTCCGCCACCAACATCGGCAACATCGCCGGCTTCCCTGATTTGATCGTGCCCGCCGGCATGACCAAGGAAGGGTTGCCAGTGACTATCTCGTTCTTCGGCACGGCGTATACCGAACCGAAGTTGCTCAGCTATGGCTATGACTTTGAACAAGCCACCAAGGCAAGAGTGTTGCCGAAGTTCACGCCGGCGTTGGCGAGTGATGTGATTACTTACTAAAGAGCTGCTGATTTATCCCATTCGTCCTGAACCCTTCGACACGCTGCGCTGCTCAGGGCGAACGGAGAAGATGTAGGAGCGGCCCATGGCCGCGATTGTTTTATTCGCGGCCCCGTCCATTGAATCAAACCGCTCCTACATCAGACTTCGTTATTCCTTCAAAAATCTTTAGTAGGGGGCTGTCACTTCCGCACGTTTAACGTCCGGCAACCCTTGCAGCATTTCTCCCCGAATCGCCATGCCGGTTCTACTTCGCGGATAAGGAGACTCTTATTTATGTCGGTGCGTACAGCAATTCATTCATTGCTTCTGGCAACCACGGCGCTGTTCGCTGTGGCCGTTCAAGCTGAGTCCTTCCATCTTCAGGAAGCCACCATCGATAGCATTCAGAACGGCATTCGTTCCGGTGAGATCACGTGTAAGCAAGTGGTTGAAGGCTATATCGCGCGCGCGAAAGCCTATAACGGCATGTGCACTAAGCTGGTGACAGCGGATGGCGCAAAGATTCCCGCAGCGAAAGGCACCGTGCGCGCCGGTTCGCCGATCAAGTTTCCTACCGATACCATTGCCATCACCAAGCTGGTACCCGACTTCAAAAACTATAAAGGACAAACGCCGGACTTCGGCCGCATGGAACCCACCATGTCCGATCCATCGGTGCAGATGCAGTACGGCATGGTGGCCGGCATTCCCAATGCAGGGCAATTGAATACGCTGGAAGTGCTCAACATTCGCGGCGAACGTTCAGTGACTTGTAAAGGCGCGTTCGATGCCAAGCCTGGCACACCGTTGCCAAAAGACGCGCCTGCTGAGTGCGAAAAATTCCGTCAACAACCGGATGCGTTGGAATATGCCGCTCAGTTGGATGCGAAGTACGGCAAGAACATCGATACCAAGGCCATGCCGCTGTATTGCACGCCGATGGCCAACAAAGGCATCTATGACGCAATGGATTTGCGCACCACGGCCGGCGCCGACGTGAACTATGCGATGGATGCGCCACCGCAAGACGCGACGTTGGTCAGTCGCTTGCGCGCTTCAGGCGCGATCATTCTCGCGCACGCACACGAGGCCGAATACAACGCCGGCAGCGGCGATCCGGGCGGCGATTACAAAGTTGAAAAGCCTTACATCGGTGCAGGCGGTGCGCGTGAATCGTGGGGTGGCACGACGTGTAACCCTTACGACACCGAACGCGTCACCAGTGGTTCCAGCGGTGGTTCGGGTGTATCGGTAGCGGCCAACCTCACCATGTGTTCCATCTGCGAAACCACCGGTGGTTCGTGCCGCGGTCCTGCGAACTATCAAGGTGTGGTGATGGTGGTGCCTACCAAGGGCATGATTTCGTTTGCAGGCTCCATCGGTGCAAATCCGTATCAGGATCGCCCCGGCATCATGTGCCGCACGGTGAAAGATGCAGCGACGATTCTTGAATCGTTCCGCGATAAAACCACCGGCACTTACTTCGATGAGCGCGATCCGTACACCGCGTTGTCGCGCGTCATCGAATCCAAAACCTCTTACGTGAATGCATTGACGCCAGCCAGCAAAGCCAAACCATTGGCCGGCATGCGCATCGGTGTTGTTCGCGCCCTGATGGTCAAGGATCATCCCAGCGATGCCGCAGTGAGCGATGGCATCAACAAGGAACTGCAAGTGCTGAAGGATCTGGGTGCGGAACTGGTTGAAGATATCGATCCGAAGTATCCGGATGATCCCTCGATTCCCAACATGAAGTTTGGTTTCAACGACGCGTTTGCGGAGTTGCTGCCCTTCCATATGCCGGAAGTGTTTTCATCGAAGAAAGACGGCAAGCCGGAATTTGAAGTACCTGGTTGGGATGTCACCAGCAAGAAGTACCTCATTGCGTTGTCGGCACACAAGGCGCCGATGCCCAGCAACCTGGACTTCGTGCGTATGTTCAGCAACCCACCGGCCGATCCGAGCAAGGTCACCGGCTACACCTTTGCCTTCCAGTTCGGTCAGTACTTGACCTTGCGTGGCGACAAGCGCGTGTATGACTGGACCACGTTGAATCAGAACGCTAAGTACTACAACGACACGCGTCGTGCAGCGATGCAGAACTGGGAACACAAGGAGATGGATCCAGCGACTGACGCGATTACGTACACCATGAAGCGCCGCGATACCTTGCGTATGGCGATGATCAAGGTGCTGCGTCAGAACAAGCTCGACATGTTCGTCAATCCAGTGAACCTCACCTTACAAGGCAAGATCGGCGGCGCTGCGGTACAAGGCGGCGGTGGCGGCGGCTTCGGTTACGGCGCAATGCTCGGTATTCCCGAAGCGTTTGTACCCGCTGGATTCGCCAGTGAAGTGTACGACGCCGAGTTCAAGTTAAATGCCGACGGCACCAAGTATGAAGGCATTGAAGGCACCAAGCCCACCAAGCTCGGCGGCATCGGCTTGCCATACAACATTGGCTTCTGGGCAGAACCCGGCCAGGAATCCAACTTGTTGAAGGTAGCTTCAGCGTATGAAGCAGCCACGCATCATCGCAAGCCACCACCGGCGTTTGGTCCGGTGAAGGGTGAGTTGTAAGCAATACAGGTTCGGACGTAGCAAACGAAAAGGTCATCCCCGCGCAGGCGGGGATCCAGTCTGATCAATTCCGTTCGTCCTGAGCAGCGCAGCGTGTCGAAGGATTCTTCGGTGAATTTAAAGAACGTTTCGACAGGCTCAACGCGAACGGAAAGAAATAAGAACTTTCTTACCTAGATCCCCGCCTGCACGGGGATGACGGCTGGTTATGTCGGTTCCAATGGTTATGGGTTTCGGAGATTCATATGTCAGTGAGTAGCAGCGTTCGAACTATCGTGCTGTCGGCGGCAATGCTGCTGACACTCACGACCCACGCCGAAACCTTTCACTTCGAAGAAGCCACTATCGATGGAATTCAAAGCGCCATTCGCTCTGGCGACACCACCTGCAAGCAAGTGGTCGAGGGTTACATCGCACGTGCGCGCGCTTACAACGGCATCTGCTCCAAGCTAGTGACGGCCGACGGTGCAAAAATTCCAGCAGTGATGGGCGCAACGCGTGCCGGCATGCCGATTAAATTTCCGACCGACAGCATCGCGATCAACAAGCTGCTGCCCGACTATGACCAGTACAAAGGTCAGAAGCCTGACTTCGGCCGCATGGAACCGACGATGTCGGATCCCACTGTGCAACAACAATTCGGCATGGTGGTAGGCATGCCCAATGCCGGCAAAGTGAATGCACTGGAGACCTTGAACATCCGCGGCGAACGTTCGGTCACGTGCAAAGGCGCGTTCGATGCCAAGCCCGGCACCGCGTTGCCGAAAGACGCGCCCGCCGAATGCGAAGCCTTCCGTCAGCAACCCGATGCCTTGGAATACGCGGCGATGCTCGATGCGAAGTACGGCAAGAATCCCGATACCAAGGCAATGCCGTTGTATTGCACACCCATGTCGTTCAAGGCCATCTATGACGCCGCTGATCTTCGCTCTACTGGCGGTGGCGATGTGAAGTACGCGATGGATGCCGCACCTAAAGATTCAACGCTAGTCAGTCGTTTGCGTTCGGCCGGCGCGATCATTTATGCGCATGCACATAACTCCGAATACAACGGTGGCAGTGGCGATCCCGGTGGCGATGCCAAAGTAGAACGCCCTTACATCGGCGCGGGTGGCTCACGCGACACCTGGGGCGGCATGACCTGCAATCCTTACGACACCGAACGCGTGACCAGCGGTTCGAGCGGTGGCTCGGCGGTATCAGTGGCATCCAACCTCGTGGTGTGTTCGATTTGCGAAACCACCGGCGGCTCATGTCGCTTGCCCGGCAATTATCAAGGCGTGGTCAACGTGGTGCCCACCAAGGGCATCATTTCGTTCGCCGGCAGCATCGGCGCCAATCCCTATCATGATCGACCCGGCATTCAATGCCGCACCGTGAAAGATGCAACCATGGTGCTCGATGCATTTCGCGATACCAAGACGGGCAGCTACTTCGATCCACGCGATATCTATAGCGCATTACCGCGCGTGATCGAATCGAAAACACCGTATGTCAATGCACTCACCCAACCCGGCACAAGCAAGCCACTGGCCGGCATGCGTATCGGCGTGATCCGTGAGTTGATGGTCAAAGACACACCGAGCAAAGCTGCAGTAAGCGATGGCATCAACAAAGAACTGCAAGTGCTGAAAGACTTAGGCGCTGAGTTGGTTGAAACCACTGATCCCGCGTATCCCGATGATCCTTCGATTCCAAACATGGCTTACACCTTCAACGATGCCATTGCGGAAATCGTTCCCTTCCACATGCCGGAAGTCTTCTCATCGAAGAAAGAAGGCAAGCCTGAATTTGAAGTACCCGGTTGGGATATCACCAGTCGCAAATACTTGGTCGCGCTGGCTGTGCACAAAGCACCACTGCCTGCGAACCTCGGTTTCCGTCGCATGTTCAGCAATCCACCTGCCGATCCCAGTGCAGTGACTGGTTATAGCTTTGCGTATGACTTCGCCAAGTATCTGGCCTTGCGCGGCGACAAGAACGTGTATGACTGGGCAACCTTGAATGCAAACGCCAAGTACTTCAACGATGTGCGCAAGGTGGCGATGAAGAACTGGGAAAACAAGGAAATGGATATTCGCACCGATACCTTGTCGTATGACATGAAGCGTCACGATGCCATGCGCATGGTGATGAACAAAGTACTGGAACAAAATCACATCGATGTGTTCGTGAATCCCGTTGGTCTCACGCTGCAAGGCAAGATCGGCGGCGCTGCCGTGCAAGGCGGCGAGTTCGGCGGCGGCACCGGTTACGGCGCGATGCTCGGCATTCCCGAAGTATTCGTACCTGCCGGTTTTGCGACCAGCATTTACGATGCACAATTCAAACTCAACAAAGACGGCACCAAGTACGAAGGTGTTGAAGGCAACGCCCCAACAAAATTGGGTGGCATCGGCCTGCCCTATAACATCGGCTTCTGGGCCGAGCCCGGTCAGGAAGCAACCTTGTTGAAAGTGGCATCGGCGTATGAAGCCGCAACACATCATCGCAAAGCACCGCCGGGATTTGGCCCGGTGAAAGGCGCGCCGTAAGCTAAAGAGTGAGGTAGCGTCCCGCTGTTCTCGATCACCCTCACCCCAACCCTCTCCCTCAGGGAGAGGGAGTTAAGCGGTTGGCGATAGCAAGCAACATTGTGCAATGAGCATGTAGGCGCGGCTCATGGCTGCGATTAATTGATCATTCGCGGCCCCGTCAACTAAATCGCGCCCCTTCTAGCCCCAGAACACGGCCTCAAGTTTTTAGGGAATGTCTAATTATTAACCCGGCCTATAAATACATCTGATGAAACCAAGACGCTTCGACAGGCTCAGCGACCGGAGAAGCGCTTCTCCGGTCGCTGAGCCTGTCGAAGCGTCAGCTATATTTTCGAGCCGGGTTAATAATTCCGTTCGTCCTGAGCAGCGCAGCATGTCGAAGGGCTCAACGCGAACGAGGAATTAATCAGGCTTCCTTAATTCTCCTCACTGCAACCTCGCTACCAACAACGTCGCTGCACACTCCCTCACATACAACATTCATCAACCATCATCCTTATAAGGTAGTATCGGCCCACTCTTCACACCGGTGACTACACATGCCCATATCACGTTTGAATTGCATCGCTGCGTATGCATTACTGAGCCTGGTTGCTGTGACCGCAACTCACGCGGCGCCGGCAGTTGCACCTATTCCCGACTACATTGTCGCTGCAGTCGCAGATGCTGAGCGGCCGGATGCCGATCGTGAACGCGATGTGAATCGCAAGCCTGCTGAGGTCATTGCCTTCGCCGGTTTGAAGCCGGGCGATAAAGTGGCTGACTTTATGCCGGGCCGCGGCTACTTCACCAAAATCTTCTGCAAGATCGTCGGCGACAGTGGCCGTGTGTATGCCATCTCATTGCCACGGCTTGCGCCTGCGGGCAGCGCGGCATCCAGCTCGTCATCGAGTGCCCCACCGCCACTGGCGCCCGCTTGCAACAACGTCACCACCATTCGCTTGCAAGGCATCAATCGGCCCGCGCCTGAGTTGCATTCATCCAGCGACGACCCCGGTTACGTGTATGAATACTGGTCATCGCGACCGGCAGCAGAAAGCTTCGCTGCACCCGAAGCGCTGGACATGATCTGGACCTCGGAAAATTATCACGACCTGCACAACAAAGGCTTTGGTTCACCCGATATGTTGCTGGTTAACCGCGCCCTGCTCGCTGCGTTGAAACCCGGCGGCATACTCATGGTTGAAGATCACGCCGCCGCCGCTAAATCAGGTGCACGCGATACCGATACCTTACATCGCATCGATCCCGAACAAGTCAAGAAAGAAGTGATCGCAGCAGGGTTCGAATACATCGGTGAGAGCAAGGTCCTGCGCAGCAACGACGATGCGCATACCGCTAAAGCGCATGAGATGCACGACAAGACGGATCGCTTCTTGTTGAAGTTTCGTAGGCCCTAGCACTTTGTCGGCTGCGCTGCTCAGGACGAACAGAATAAATAAGAACTTCCGTAAGAATAAGCACACGTAAGTATAGGTCGAAGCATGCTAGGGCTTTTGTCCACGCCTTCCTTAATTACCCGACCAGCCCACTCATACCGTCCAGCGGACTTCGCACGCCCTTGCCGCCACGATTGAGTACATGTGTGTAGATCATGGTCGTGCTCACATCCTGATGCCCCAGCAACTCCTGGACAGTCCGAATGTCGTATGCATTCTCCAGCAAGTGCGTGGCGAAGGAATGACGCAGGGTATGCGGCGTGGCGTGCTTATGGATGCCGGCTTTACGAAGTGCCTGACTCATGCAGCGCTGAATAGCCTTTTCATCGGCATGATGACGCGCCATTCGTGATGAGCGAGGATCCTTGGAAATTTTTGCGGATGGAAAAACGTATTGCCAAATCCAATTGCGTCCAGCATTTGGATATTTACGCGCCAACGCATATGGCATGTATACCTCGCCATAGCCATCACGCAGATCTTGTTCGTGCAAAAGCTTTACTTTGGCCAAGTGCTCTTGCAGTGGACGTGTAAGTGATTTTGGCAACATCGTAATGCGATCCTTGAAGCCCTTGCCTTCGCGAATAACGACCTCACCGCGCTCGAACTCAATATCCTTTACGCGTAAACGCATGCACTCCATGATTCGCATGCCCGTTCCGTACACCATGCGCAAAATCAATCCACTGGTACCAGTGGTATGTGTCAACAGACTCGCCACTTCCGATTGCGTCAGCACTACCGGTAGTCGCGTCGGTCGCTTGGCGCTAACAATGTCGTTGAGCCACGGTAGGTTCACCTGCAATACCTCCTTGTACAGGAACAGCAGCGCGCTCTTGGCTTGATTTTGCGTGGAAGCCGAGACCTTTCCTGTCACTGCCAGATAATTGAGAAAAGCCTCCACCTCACTAGCACTCATCTCGCCAGGATGACGCTTGTGATGAAACAGGATAAAGCGCTTGATCCAATGCAAGTAGGCTTCTTCGGTACGAATGCTGTAATGCTTTGCGCGAATCTTGTCGCGCACTTGTTCAAGCAGCGGCTTACCATCCATGCGAACCTCAATTTGCCGGCGGCCAGCACAAGTGACTATGAGATTTCCGTTGTGCGACTAACTGTATATAAACACAGATAATAAAAGCAAGCAACATTCGCGAGCGCATCTCATGAAAGATAATTGCATCGCTGCAACACGAGTTCGCCTTGGTCGTAGCTCAGGTGTGTTTGCTGTTTTCTTTTAGGGTGTGCTAAAAATGACTAACCGATTGAATGCAGGGAGAAGTCGAATGCAAAAAGTAACCAATATTCGGACGGTGGTGGGTTTAAAAGCACCTTTTAGGGTGCCTACTTCACGTTAGAGCCTACATGAAGCAGAATATTGAATTTGTCGTTTATCTGCTCGGCATCATCGTATTTAGTTTCTTTTACGAGCGAATAAAATCCGCACTAGGCGGTGGAATTTGGTTTGTACTCGGAGCAGTAGTTATCATCATTGCTATTCGCTGCGTAGCCATCGTCGCTCGGCGTGTAGTTCAACGTCAGAATCACCTCTGAATCCCTTACTCACACTAAGCAGGTTGTCGTGATGCACAGCAAAACTCGCACGAGCGGCTCTAACCAGCCGCTTCACGTGATCGCTCGAAGACTCGCTCCCCGTGAGCGGCAGCGTTAAGCGTCAGACATGGAACTACAGGAATACATCGTCAGCGTCTTTCCCGAAGGGTTGTCATACAACCAGAGCGCTCAGTTGTGTTTGCATCTCTACTGCACCGTAGACCAAATCCCATCCGCATTGCACACCCAATGCACCAAAGATAATTTAGCTTTGGTGTTCGCGCGCCTCGCTGATGCCGGCTTTGTTGCAGACGACGCCAAGTTGTTGGCAGTCTGCTATGGCGCTAACTTTCACGCGCTCAATGAGAAGGGCCACTGGGTAGAGGTTATAGCATCTATCTTTAAGAAGGGAGACACGGTGGACACGTCAGTACGAGAGTCATTGGCCAGACGCTTAACAATGCACTCAAACAACGACGCGCCGAAAGACGGCGCGCGGTTTAGTTAGTTCGTTATACGTAAGAGACTCCGAATGCCTGGACGCATTACTACAATCGTTGAGGGTGCCAGAGTGGCGTTGTTTCGCTTCGGCGGAGCTTGGTTCATTCTGTGTTCCGCAGTAGGCATTTTGTCTGGTTTATTTATGTTGGTTGCGTCGTTTCTTGGTCCCACCACTGAGCGGACCTCAAACCTGTTCGAAGCAGTTGCTCTGTTATTGCTGTGTGGTCTTTTTATGGTTCTGGGTGTGCGCTTAGTGTCAGTTACGCCACAAGAGATCAGAGACGCACCAGCCCAGTTAGCCAATCGTCGTAAGCGATTTGAAGCATGGATAAATCGTGAGAACAAAGACGTATAACAAGCGCATCAAGTTCGCTCCCGTTGGTCGCCCGACTCGCAAAAGCGAGGCGCTTTTGCTCTCGGCTTATGCGCAGCGTTGGGCATTGGCCGATCCTTGTACGAAGCGCTCCTTGGTGCTTTGCGCGAAAAGCCGATTCACACCGTAATTGGTGGTATCGCCTTACCGAACCTCGCGAGCGTTGCTCTTCACGAGCGTCTTGGATTTGTGAAGGCTGCTCATTTCAAGGAAGTTGGTTTCAAGTTTAATCAATGGATCGACGTAGCATATTGGCAGCGGGCGCCATAATGCCCAACCAACCGCTTCATGTGATCGCTCGAAGACTCGCTCCACCTGAGCGGCGGCGTTAGCTTTCAGGAAGAATCATGCAATCGAAAATATTGGCCGCGGTATTTTGCTTGTTCGGGTCGCTACTTGCGTTGCCAGTTTTTTGTAATCCAGCGCATGAGATGCTTTCTCGAATGTCAGAGGAACAACGGTGTTCAGCATTGGCCGCTTTTTTAGTCAAGAGCGGTGAGCGTTGCTCCAACGTAACGGGCACCTTCTATCAAGGTAGTGACAAGATGGGTAATGCATTCTGGAACGCCGCTTGTGAGGGCGGAGACTCCTATGTCATTCAAGTCAACAATGATTCAAGCGGGTCAACTCGAATCCTAAGCTGTAAAGTCATGAAGGCAGTAGGTGGCGGTACATGCTTCACAAAATTCAAAAGCTAACCATCGTCTCCAGAGCGACCGCAAAATCGCTGCGCGCTTTTGTTCCCTCCCTTTGGTCGGCGTCGCCTGAGCCGAAACGTTAGAGAGCAGCCGAAGATGGCAATGCGTTGGCGAATGTTGCTTTATCTATTGGTGTTCTTCGGAACCGGTTTACCTATTGGAATTTATTCGACCAAGCACGACAGGCCTTTTATTCTCTTGGCTTGGTTCATAGCTTATGGGTTGCTGCAGCTTGTCTTGTTCAAATGCCCTCACTGTGGAAAGCTCGCATATATGAGCAAGTTTGGTTTCGCATCGCCCAATGTCGGAACCCATTGCCGGCGATGTGGCGGAGAATATTAAATGCAGCTCTCTAACAACCGGCTCGAGTTCGCGCTGACGCGCCCGACCTGCAAAAGCGAGGCGCTTTTGCGGTCGGCTCAGCCGGAGCGTTAGACAACAGAGAACCCGTTGTGCCATCACCAATCATCGTTGCCCTCGATGTCGAATCTCTCGCCCAAGCCGATGCCATGGTTGCACGGATTGGTGCCGAGGCCGATCACTACAAAGTTGGCCTTCAATTGCTCACTGAGGCCGGGCCAGAGTCCGTGCGCCGTCTTGTGAGTGTAGGGAAGAGTGTCTTTCTGGACCTCAAGCTTCATGAGATTCCAAGCTCCGTCGCTGGAGGTGTGAAGGCGGCCGGCAAGCTCGGTGCATCCATGGTTACAGTGCATGCGTCAGCGGGTGGTGCTGCCCTCCGGGCGGCAGTGGAAGCCGCCAAGCCATATCCTTCCTTGAAGATACTGGCCCTCACCGTGATCACAAGTCTGTCTGACAGTGATCTTCCTGAGATTGGCTTGCCGCCTTCCGTTCAAACCCAGGTAGAGCGGCTTGCACGGCTCGCGGCTTCATGCGGCTGTCACGGGGTGGTGGCTTCGGTTTGGGAAGCCTCGTATTTGCGCAGCCTGCTTCCGAAGGGATTCCTTGTCGTTACGCCGGGAATTCAGATGAACGCTAGCGGCTCTAAAGATCAGGCCAGAACCGCAAGTCCCGCTGCCGCATTTGAGGCCGGTGCCACCCATATAGTAGTGGGTCGTGGTATCACTGCGGCTGCAGATCCAGCGAAGGCATACCAAAGTGCGGTGTCAGGATTTCGTGCTGTTGTCTAACAACTCGTTGCAACGGCCGTGAGGAATAAAGTGCTCACTTCAACACGCTGCGCAGCGGCCGCTGAACTCGGGCGTTAGCCACGGAGGATCAGTGCGCATTTTGTTTCTTTTAGTAGTGATGTTTGCGCCGCTGGGGATCATACAAGCGCAAGAGTGGGATGCGGATAAATACAAGACAAAAGGTGGAGTTACTTT